>Ga0066256_1002687_pt2 | contig 18342 bp, 16 predicted proteins | sample ThiBio_1000_biof_FD_87107 | JGI IMG/M metagenome (GOLD analysis project Ga0066256, IMG submission 87107) | Wastewater bioreactor microbial communities from Cape Town, South Africa - Thiocy_expt_1000_biof (version 2) | ecosystem: Engineered > Bioreactor > Thiocyanate-remediating >...
GCGCGCCCGACCTTCACTATGTCTTCACCGGACCGGGCAATGTGCAGAGCAGCGTCGATGACTATTATCTGTGCGCGGTCGAAGAGCCCGACGAGGATATCGGCGATTGCAGCTATTCGGGGACCGGCGTCGTCGTGAACCGGACCGGCAACCGCAACCTCGACGCCGAAACCGGACGCACGCTGACGGGCGGCATCGTCTTTTCGCCGTCGAGCCGCCTCCATGTTTCGGTCGATTATTTCCGCGTGACGCTCGACAATCAGGTCGACGATCTCAGCATCGATACGCTGGCCCGGACCGAGGCGGATTGCAGCGTGCTGACCGAGGGCGGCACGCCCAAGCTCGATCCCAATTCGCCGACCTGTCAGGACGCCTTCGCGCGCATCACGCGCTTTGCCAGCGGCGGCAATGCGGGGCGGATCTCGTCGATCCGCGTCAATCCGATCAACATCGCGCGCGAAAAGACGAGCGGGATCGATATCGCCTTCCGCGGCAGCCTGCCGACGGGTATCGGCACCTTCACCCTGTCGCTCGCGCACAGCCATGTGTTCAAGCACAGCTTCCAGCAATATCCGGGCGATCCGTTCGTCGACAAGCTCGCCGTCGATAGCGGCTATTACCTGCCGCGCGACAAGTCGAACGGCAGCATCTCATACGAAAATGAGGGTTTTCAGCTGACCTTTTCGGGCACCCGCCTCGGCAAGCTGCCCAATTATGACGAGGATGCGTTCATCAAGGCGAGCTACCTCTTCAACGCGACCATGCAATATGATTTTACCGATCATCTGCGCGGCTCGCTGACGGTGCGCAACCTGTTCGACACGAACCCCGTCAAGGACCCGACCTGGTCGAGCTATCCCTATTACAACACCAGCTGGTTCGACAGCATCGGACGCAGCGTCTTCCTGCAGCTCACCTACAAATGGGGGGGATCGGCGCTCTGACCGGTCGCGGGGGGGGCGGGCTTCCGTCCCGGCCGCCCTCCGCTTAGGCGCTTGTGAAACAAGGCGGACGCGCGTTAAGGGGGGCCATGGCTAATGGCACCGGTCCCCTTGGCGGCGGCAATGCGCGCCCGACGATGGCCGACATCGCGCGCGAGCTGGGCGTCGCGAAGATCACCGTTTCGCGCGCGCTTTCGGACAGCCCGACGGTCAAGGAAAGCACGCGCCGGCTGATCCGCGATACCGCCGAACGCATGGGCTACCGGCTCAATATTTCGGCGCGCAATCTGCGGCAGCAGCGCACCCGGACCATCGCCGTCGTCATCGAAATGGCCCCCTCGCACGACCGCCTGATGAGCGAACCTTATCCGCTCTCGCTGCTCGGCGGGATCATGCAGGAACTGACCGCGGCCGGACAGAATATGGTGCTGACGACGATCGAGCTGTTCGCACAGCATCCGCCGTCGGCCGACGGGGTCATCCTGCTGGGGCAGGGTGTGCATGACGATGCCGCCGCGGCGATCGAGGCGACCGGGCTGCCGTATGTGGTCTGGGGCGCGGCGCACGGCCCGCCGGGACGCGTCGTCGTCGGCAGCGACAATCGCGCGGGCGGCCGGCTCGCCGCCGACTATCTGCGCGCGCGCGGGCGCCGCGCGCTGCTGTTCCTTGGTGAAACCCAGCATGGCGAGGTCGAGGATCGGCTCCAGGGCTTTGCCGACGCGCTGAAGGGCAGCGACGCCGCGGTGATCGACCGGATCGCCTGCGCCTTTACCGCCGCCGCCGGGCGCGAGGCGGTCGATCGGCTTCTGGCCGAGGGCACTGCCTTCGACGGCGTCTTCGCGGCGAGCGATGCCATTGCGATGGGCGCGATCGAAGCGTTGCAGGCGCGCGGCCTGTCCGTACCCGGCGACGTATCGGTCGTCGGCTTCGATGATTCCCCCGGCGCGGCGATCGTATCGCCGAAACTCACCACCATCCGGCAGGACTGGGCGGTCGGCGGCGAATTGCTCGCCAAGAAGGTGCTCGATCTCGTAGCGGGCAAGGGCGCCGATTCGCGCGCCATGAGCGTGGAACTGGTCGCACGCGAAAGCTGAATCACTGCGCGAATGCGCCGGAGTTCGCGCGACCTTTCCCGCAATGGTATCGATAACTTGACATCGATACCATTTTTGCACCACAAGACGGCTTCGATGGAGCGCGCGCCGGCCGAGCGTGCGCCGCGGGTGAGGATGACAGTGGCAATTTCCAGCGCAGCTTCCGATACGATGCGGCTTGTCCGGCACGGCGGCGACGCCGTCGGCGATCAGGCGGCCGCGCTGTTCGCGCTCGCCAACGGCCTGGTCGGCGTCGAGGGCGTCGCCGACGAATGCGCCGCCGCGCCTTGCGCCTATCTCCCCGGCGCCTATGTCAGCCGCCCGATCGACTATCATGAAAGCTTCCCCCGCTACGCGACCGCGACCGACACGCGGATCAAATGCCCGAGCCCGGTGGCGCTGCGCCTGCGGATCGACGGCGAGCCGGTCGAATTTGCCGCTGCCGAGCGCGCCGAAACCGAGAGCCTGCTCGATCTTGCGTCGGGGCAGCTTCGCCGCCGCACCCGCTGGCGTCTGGTCGACGGCCGGACGATCGAGATTGCCGCCGTTCGCATCGTTCCGCTTGATGGCGACGCCTGCGTCGCCACGCGCCTGTCGGTCTCGCCGGTCGATTTCGCCGCGACGATCGAGATCGATCTGGTCTTCGGCACCGATAGCGATGGCGGCAACGCCGATGCCGCCGACGATCCGCGTATTTCCGGACGGCTGCAGCCGGTCTGGACCGTTCAACCTTCCGAACCGGGCGACACCCCTTCCGTGGTCCGGTTCGCCCAGGGTGCCGTCGAACTCGCCTATCGCCAGCGGGTCGCCAGCATCGATGCGCCGGTGGTGCGCGTCGACGGCGGCCATATGGTGCGCGGCGGGTTGGTCGCCGGCGGCACGCTGAGCGTCGACCGGGTGGTCGCCATGACCTGCACCCGCGGCCGCCCGGTCGACATCGCCGCGCTGCCCGAACCGCAGCCGTTCGACGCCATTGCGGCGGCGCAGCAGCGCGCGGTCGACCAATTGTGGGCGCATGCCGATTTTGCGATCGCGGGCGACGACGCGCTGACGCAGGCGCTGCGTTTCGACCTGTTCCAGCTCCACCAGTCGGCCAGCCGCGACCCCGAACACAGCATCGCGGCCAAAGGGCTGTCGGGCGAAGGCTATGAGGGCCATTATTTCTGGGACGCCGAATCCTTCATGCTCCCGGTGCTGGCGCTCCAGATGCCCGACCGGGCGCGCACCCTGCTGCAATATCGTATCGGCAAACTTGCGGCGGCGCGGGCGCATGCGCGCGGCATCGGCCATGCGCGCGGCGCGCTCTATCCGTGGCGGACGATCGGCGGGGCCGCAAGTTCGCCGCACCATCCCACGGGATCAGCGCCCTATCATATCCAAAGAGACCACCCGCACGGCGGCGCCTTTTATGCCGCGGCCCCCGCCGACAACGCCTTCCGCCGTGCCGCGGCCGAAATGCTGTTCGAAACCGCGCGGATCTGGCCCGAGATCGGCGCCTTCGACCCGCGCCGCGGCGGTGCCTTTTGCATCTATGGCGTGACCGGGCCCGACGAATATTCGGCGCTGGTCGACAATGATTATTACACCAACGCGATCGCGGCGCGGCACCTTGCCTATGCTGCCGACACCGCCGACTGGCTGGCGCACACCGATCCCGAGGCCTTCGCGGCGCTGGCGCAGGCCATCGGCCTCGATGGCGCAGAAGTCGCGATGTGGCGCCGCGCGGCCGAGGCGATGTGGTTGCCGGTCGATGCAGAGGCCGGGGTAAGCCCGCAGGACGACGCCTTTCTGGGACGCCCGAAGCTGGCTGATCTGGCACCGCTCGACGAGCGCGGGCCGCTGCTGATGCGCTATCACCCGATGATCCTGTTCCGGCACCAGATCGCCAAGCAGGGCAATGTGCTGCAGGCGATGGCGATGGATCTCGTGTCGTTGCCGCTCGCGCTGCAGCGGCGCAATTTCGACTATTACAGCCGCGTCACCGCGCATGACTCGACATTGTCGTCGGTGGCCTTCGCGATCGTGGCGGCGCGGCTCGGCGAAGATGCGGAGGCGCTCGATTTCCATCGCGAAGCCGCCTTCGTCGATCTGGAAAATCGCCACGGCAACACCTCGCACGGCCTGCATATGGCGGCGCTGGCGGGGGGCTGGCTGGGGCTTGCGCACGGGTGGGGCGGCCCGCGGCCCCGCCGGGGTAGCCCCCCCCTTCCCCCCCCCCCCCCCCGCCGGGGGGGCCGCCCTCCATTTCCCCCCGTTTGGGCCCGGCGCCGTGATCGAGGTTGCGGTCGATGCCGAAGGCGCGACCTATCGCCGCCTGTCGGGCGCGCCGGTCGAGATTGTCGATCATGGCCGCCCGGTCCGCCTTGCCGACGCGGCGGTTCCGATGGCGCGCCCGGCGGTGCAGGGCGTGATCTTCGACCTCGACGGCGTGCTGACCGACACGGCCGAGGATCATTATCATGCGTGGCAGGCACTCGCCGACCAATATGGCTATGCCTTCGACCGCGCCGCCAACGACCGGCTGAAGGGCGTCGATCGCGCGGGATCGCTGCGCCTTATCCTGGACGGCGCGGGCGCGTCGGTCGACGACGCGCGCTTCGAGGCGATGCTTGCAGAGAAGAATGCGCTCTACCGCGCGCGGCTGACCGCTTATTCGCCCGCCAATCTGTTCGACGGCGTGCGCGCGCTTTTCGCGGCGCTGCGCGGGGCGGGCATCAAGATCGGCCTCGCCTCGGCGAGCCGCAATGCCGGCGACGTCGTTCGATTGCTCGGCATCGCCGACCAGTTCGATTTCATCGCCGACGCGGGCGCGATCGCGGCGAACAAGCCCGCGCCCGACATATTCCTGGCCTGTGCCGACGGCATGGGCCTCCCCCCGGAACGCTGCATCGGTATCGAAGATGCGCAGGCCGGAATTTCGGCCATCCATGCGGCGGGCATGGTGGCGATTGGCATCGGGTCTGAAGAGGCGCTGCCCGACGCCGACGTGCATGTCCCCGCCATCGGGGCGCTTTCGGTCGGCCAGATCCTGTCAGCAGAACGGGAAGCGGCGAGCGCGGGCAACCTTTCAAAGAAAACAGGATAAGTGGAGGAACAGCCATGTTGAAACGGACCTATCTGCTCTCGTCGATCGCGCTCATCGCGCTGCCGGCGGTGGCCCATGCCCAGGAAGCGCCTCAGCCCGCCGACGATGCGGCAGGCAATGAAATCGTCGTCACCGGCACCGCCGGCGGCGGGGTCAGCCGCCAGGCCGCGGCCTTTGCCATCACCAGCATTTCGGCCGATGCCATCGAACAGGCTGCGCCGAACAGCACCGCCGACCTGCTGAAGGTCGTGCCGGGCGTCATGGCCGAAAGCTCGGGCGGCCAGAACGGCGCCAACATCTTCGTGCGCGGCTATCCGTCGGGCGGCGACGCCGAATTCGTCACGCTGACGACGCAAGGCGTGCCCTTCTTCTCGCCGCCGACGCTGTCGTTCCTCGAAAACACGCAGCTTATCCGCATCGACGAAACGATCGCGCGGGTCGAGGCGGTGCGCGGCGGCACCGGCGCGCTGTTCGCCAACGGCCAGCCCGGGCTGACCGTCAACTTCGTCCAGAAAGAGGGCGGCCCCGAATTCGAAGGGCTGGTGAAGGCCAGTGTCACCGATTTCGGCGACGTGCGCGGCGACCTGCGCCTGTCGGGTCCGCTCGGCGACAACACGACCTTCATGGTCGGCGGCTATTATTCGAGCGGCCACGGCATCCGCAATCCGGGCTTCACCGCCGAAAAGGGCGGGCAGATTACTGCCAATATCCGCCATGACCTCGACAAGGGTTCGATCCTCGTCTTCGCGCGCTATCTCAACGATCATGGCCAGTGGCTGCTGCCGATTCCGGTGATCCGCGACGGCGACAAGGTGCGCCAGTTCGGCAATATCGACCCCGGCACCGGCGTGATCGCCGGCCCCGAAACGCGCCTGTCGGTGCTTCCCGACGGCACGCGCGCCGACCTTGGCGACGGTCGCGGCGCCAAGCTGATCAACCTTGGCACCAATTTCGATTACGAGATCGGCGACGGGCTCCAGCTTCGCTATCGCGCGAGCTATCTGAAGGGCGATGCCGATACGACCGGGCTGGTTCCGGCGAGCACCGCGATGTCGGCCGCCGACTATGCGGCGAGCCTCGGCAGCACGATCGGCAGCCTGACCTATGTCAATGGCGGCGATGCGGTCGCCAATGCGGGCAGCCAGCAGGTGATCCGCGCCGGCACCTGGATCGTGCGCAAGCAGATCGAGGATTTCACCAACGACCTCAACGTCGCGCTCGACGTTCCGGTCGACTTTCCAGGTGTGAAGCTGACGCGCACGGCTGCCTGAGCAACCCCATGCAGGGCGGACCGTTCCCTCCGGTCCGCCCACACCGAAAGGATCCGACATCATGACCCGTTTTAATGCCCCGCTCGCGCCCGAAATCGCCGCCAGCGAATGGTTCAATACCCCGACCCCGCTTTCGCTGCAGGCGCTTCGCGGCCGGCCGGTCTTTCTTCACAGCTTCCAGCTGCTCTGCCCCGGCTGTGTCGCCGAAGCCATCCCGCAGGTGCAGCGCATCGAACGCATCTTCGCCAATACCGATCTGCAGGTCATTGGCCTTCACACCGTCTTCGAGCATCATGCGGCGATGACGCCGGTGACCTTGCAGGCTTTCCTGCACGAATACCGGCTGAAATCCCCCGTCGCCGTCGACCTTGCGGAAGACGGATCGGACATTCCGGTGACGATGCAGCGTTTCGGGCTGCGCGGCACACCTTCCTCGGTGCTGATCGGCCGTGACGGCGCCATCATCCACCAGGCATTCGGCGTCGAAGACGACATTGCGGTCGGCGCAAGGATCGCCATGGCGCTCTTTGCCCACATGCCGGACATCAAGCCGGCCGTGGCGTCCGACGAAGAAGGCGCGTGTGCCGATGGTACTTGCGCTGTTTCCCCGTCCGCGCAGGATGCCGCCTGAGGCCGCGATGATCAACACCGCCCGCGTTCTGCGGCATGTCCACATTGAAGGCCGGGTCTCGTCCTGGCCCCAACGAAGGCGGACGGCTCCACCGACCGCCGCAGCGATATCGGCCAGCCATCCGCCTTGATGCCGTTGAACTTGGAGGAAAGACCATGATGACGATCCCGCTCCTCGGTTTGCTGGTCGGCAAGGCCGTCCCCCTTGGGCCGCGCAAGGTCCTGAGCGGCATCGCCAAGACGCAGGTTCCGGACAGCGTCACACTGTCGGAAACCGGCTTCCATGGCGACGTACAGGGCGATCCCATCCGGCACGGCGGGCCGGAAAAGGCCGTGCATCACTATCCGTTCGACCACTATGCGGCCTGGGCGGAGGGGCTCGGACCCCATCCGCTGCTCAGCCATCCCGGCGCCTTCGGCGAAAACCTCTCGACCGCGGGGCTGACCGAAAACACCGTGGCGATCGGCGATGTCTTCGCGCTTGGAACGGCGATCGTCGAAGTCAGCCAGGGCAGGCAGCCCTGCTGGAAGCTCAACGAACGCTTCGGCACGCCGGCGATGGCCCGGGACGTCCAGTCCACGGGGCGGACAGGCTGGTATTACAGGGTGCTGCAGGCCGGCACCGTCACGCCCAAAGACAGTCTGACGCTCATGGAACGGCGGTCACCGGAATGGACCGTCGCCAGGATCTGGCGTATCTTCTACATCGACCCGCTCAACCGAGGCGAGCTTTCCGGCATTGCCGCGCTTGAACGCCTTGCCGACGGCTGGCGCAGCCACGCCACCCGCAGGCTGGAAACCAACAAAGTCGAAGACTGGAACAAGCGCCTCACCGGCATCGGTTAGAGAAAGACCAGCAAAAGCGCGTCGCGGTTTTGCGTCCGGAGTTGTGTACGAGCAAAGAGACGGAGAATGCCTCCGCCGGCGCGAAAAAAAATCAGCCGCGCCGGGCTGCCTCGATTGCGGCAACGTCGATCTTCTTCATGGTCATCATCGCGTCGAAGGCGCGCTTTGCTTCGGCGCCGCCGGTCCGCATGGCTTCCATGAGCACCCGGGGCGTGATCTGCCAGGAGATGCCCCAGCGGTCCTTGCACCAGCCGCATTCGCTTTCCCGGCCGCCATTGCCGACGATGGCGTTCCAGTAGCGGTCGGTTTCCTCCTGGTTTTCCGTCGAGATCTGGAAAGAAAAGGCCTCGTCGTGCTTGAAGGCCGGGCCTCCGTTCAGGCCCATGCAGGCCACGCCGGCAACCGTGAATTCCACGACAAGCACATCGCCCTGCTTGCCATCGGGAAAATCGCCGGGAGCCCGTATGACGGCGCCGACGGCGCTGTCAGGAAAGATCTCGGCGTAGAAGCGGGCCGCCGCCTCGGCGTCCTTGTCGAACCACAGGCAGATCGTGTTCTTGGCCATAACAGTACCCTTTCATCCTGGTTGCCGGTCGCCATCGCCGACCGATAGGTTGAAGACGCACGCGGTTACGGCAATCCGACATCAGGCTGAAAATTGTTTCGCGATGCCGGTCATTCCGCTTTCGCGCGCGGCGTGTCCTCGATCTTCGGGAGGAACCACGTCAGCAGGCCGGCGAGTGGCAGGAAGGAGCAGAGCCAGTAGACCGCCTCGATGCCGATATTGTCCGCCAGGCCGCCCAGGATGGCGGCGGCGATGCCGGCGAGCCCGAAATTCAGCCCGTAGAACAACCCGCCGATCAGGCCGATGCGGTTGGGCATCAGCTCCATCGCGTAGATCAGGATCGAGGCGAAGGCGCTCGCCATGATCAGGTTGATCAGGATCGACAGGATCACCGTCCAGTACAGGTCCGCATAAGGAAGCAGCAATGTCAGCGGCAGCGGACCGAGCACGGAGATCCAGATGATCCGGTAGCGGCCGATCCGGTCGCCGACGATGCCGCCGATCAGGGCACCGGCCGCCGAGGCCAGCAGGAAAACGAACAGCATGATCTGCGACATCTGCACCGATGTCCCGAAGCGATCGATCAGGTAGAAGGTATAGAACGACCGGAAACTCTCCATGTAGGCGTTTTTCGAAAACATCAGGAGCGTGAGGACGACGAGGCCGACGGCCACGGTTGCCGGCGCATGGCGATGCAGCTTTTGCGCCGATCCCGCCGCACTCGCAGCACTCTGCGCCAGTTGCCGGATCAGCGCATGCTGTCCGGCGGTCCAGATCATCAGCGCCATCGCGACAAGTGCCGCCAAGGCAAACCAGGCAAGGCTGGACTGCCCGTGCGGCACGATGAACACGGCAGCGAGCAGCGGCCCGAGCGCGCCGCCGAACTGGCCGCCCACCTGGAATATGCCCTGCGCCAGGCCCTGCCGGCCACCGGACGCATACCGGGCCATGCGTGTCGCCTCCGGATGGAAAATCGAGGAGCCGATGCCGATGCAGGCCGCCGACACCAGGATGAGGGCATAGCTCGACGAATAGGCGAGCCCGAGGACGCCGGCAAAGGTGAAGATCATCGCGACCGCCGTCGAATAGGGCATGGGATGCTTGTCGGTGTACAGGCCGACGACCGGCTGCAGCAGCGACCCCGCCGTCTGGAACGTCAGCGTGATGATGCCGATCTGCACGAAATCGAAACCGTGCGCCTCCTTGATGACCGGATAGATCGCCGCGATCAGGGACTGCATCAGGTCGTTGAGGAGATGCGCCAAACCGAGAATGAAGAGGATGCCGAGAAATGCCTTGGGGCGCCGGGCGGTCATGGAGATCGAAGTCATTGGATACGGACCTGAATATTATGGCGAAAAACGTCTGGATATCATGCGAAATGCTTGCGAAGGACGATCAACGCCGCGGCGACCCGGTCGCGGGCCGTATCGGGCAGCGGAAGAACAGGCCTCGGGGGTTCGACTTTGCACAGGCCGAGGAGTTCGGCAATGACATACACCACCCTGAAACTGCCGAATTCCCTGAACAGGCTCCAGAGTGGCTCGAATGCAGCATTCAGCCGCTGTGTCTGCGCCACGTCGCCGGATTGTGCCGCCCGCGCCAGGGCCAGCGTTTCGACCGGCAACAGGCCCGCGGCCACCGAATACCAGGCATCGCCACCCCCCAGCCGGGACGCGGCGCCATCCCCATCGCCGCCGTAGCCCATGCGGAACGAGGATGACCGCACTGACCGGATCGCCTCCAGTTCGCCGGCGAAGTCTCCATCGGCCGGCAGCGGCATTTTTACGGCCGCGATATTTGCGACTTCGGACAGGCGGCCGATGAGTTCCCTTGAAAAGGTGAACCGGGTCGTGCCGGGATTGTTGTAGATCGCAAGCGGCAGTTCGCCGGCCTCGGCGACGGCGGCAAAATGCGCATAGACTTCTTCGTCGCGCAACGGCGTGTAGGAGACCGGGGCGAGAAGCAGGCCGTTCGCGCCTGCAGCCCTGGCATCACGCGCCAGCGCCTGGGTGTCGTCCGTCCTGAGCGCCCCGACACCGACGATGACGGGTATGCGCCCACCCACTGTCGCCATTGCCGCTTCCACCGCCCGCCGCCGTTCCTCCCGCATCAGGAAGGCGTAGGCGCCCGTACTGCCGAGCAGGCCGATCGAATCGACCCGGGCCTCGGCGAGACGGTTCAGAACACGGGCAAGCGCCACGGTATCGACGCGACCGGAGGGATCGGCGGGCGTGATCGGAAAGGCCGACAGGCCTTCGAAGAGCGACATGGTGTTCCTTTCAAATCCGGGAGAGGAGAAACTTCGGCCCGACAAAGCCGCAGGACGCCGCGAGGGCACCCTCGATGCAGCGGCAGCGCGACGATAGAGGCGAAACATCTGGCCTGTCGAGAAGAGATGGCATAACCGCAGAAAATCGTGATGCCGGGAGCCGCGCATCCCGCGGGATGACGACGATGCCGGATGGGGACGCGCCGGGACGCGGCCCGGCCTCATCAGCGCGATTCAGGCCAGCATGGATTTCGGGTTCAGCAGGTGCATCCGCACCCCGCGCCTGGAAAGCGCTGCCATGGACGCTTTGACGCGATCCTGCCCCGCTGCCGGCGCGCGGTCGCTATTCCCCGGCGATCCGCAATGTCTTGCGTGACGGGTACTGTTCGTTTGTCGTCGCCAGGTAATGGCGGAACTGCTCCTCCAGGCAGGAGATGCGATCTCTCATCTCCTGCATGCTGTCATCCGCTGCTTCGAAGCGATTGCCCGTCTCGAAGGAGGTTTGCAACCGCGTCAATATCTCGGCCGTCATCGACCGGTTGTTGAGTGTCGCCGACTTCATCAAATCGCGGCGCATGGTTTCCGGAATGCGAAGCCTCAGATAATATTCGTTTTTTGACATGGACATTCCATTGCAAGCTGTGAATGGCGCCTTTCCGATCGACACCGGTCCGTCCCCGTTGCCGATCAGGGCGATCTTGGCCAAACTGGTATATTCAAAGGGGTCACCTCTTTTCCGAGCATGCCGGCGGGCCGGGCCATCCCCATGGCTCGCCCAGGAAACCACCCGCGGAAGACTGTCTGAATGGCCTGCTGCCGCAGTCAAGACGCATGCGAGCGATTTGGACACTGGGATAATTATATGGGACGGGCAGTATAGAGACGGGGCCGGCCGGCCGGAAATCGACGACGAAGGCCGGAGACGGCGCTTGAAAAACATCGGCTGTGACGCCTATTGTTTTGACAGCCGTCAATCGTTCCTATCGAAGGCTTCATGACAAAACGCCTGTCTCCCACTGCCGTTTCGACCATCGATTGTTTCAGGATGGTTTTCCCGGAAAACGATCCCCAGGCCTCGGCGGCCTACGGTAAAATGATGCTGCCGCTGTTCGAGTTCGACGTGCCGGATCCAGGCAGGAAGGCGCCGTTCTCCTGTGAAGCGGAGTTCTATTGCCTGCCTGATGTCACGGTATCGCGGACAAGGGCGACGGCCTCTCGGTTTACGCGGACGGTTCGAACGATCGCCAAGTCCGCAACCGACGACATGCTGGTGGTGTGTTATACGAGCGGTCACTTCACCTGTCGCATCGGCGAGAGAACCCGCCGCGTCGAGCAGGGAGAACTCGCATTCTTCGATCTTTCGCAAGAGGTCGTCATCGAGGCGCCATCCGTCGACAATATCAGCCTGGCCATTCAAAGGCGCAAACTGAAGCCGGCCATCCCGCTGCTCGACAGCGCCCATGGTCTCGTCATCCCGCCCGGAGCACTCTCGAGGGTGCTGATCGGGGTGATGGAACACACGATGGAAATAGGAGCGACGATGCAATCGCCGCAAGCACGACCGATCGGCGAAGCGATCATCCTGCTCATCAATGCCTGCCTCGAAACCCTGTCGCAGCCGAGGACGACGTCCGACATACAGAGCGGTGCCGTGTCGCTGGCAAGCGTGAAGGCGGCCATCGAACGGCGATTGGCCGACCCCAATCTGGGGGTCCAGTCCTTGCTTGAGGAATTCGGCATGACGCGCTCGACCCTCTACCGCGCCTTTGAACCGCTTGGCGGCGTCACGGCCTACATCACAGAACGGCGGCTGCGGCATGCATTCCCGCCGACAACCGGGTTTGCCGAAAAAAACCTGCGCGTCTCGCATCTGGCCTTCGAACTCGGCTTCACGCATGCCTCGGCCTTCACGCGCGCCTTCAAGGCGCTCTTCGGCCTGACGCCCAAGGACATCCGGACGCTTGCCATCCGGCCGGCCGGCGAAGACATTCCGTTCTTCGTGTCGCCGGAGGCGATCCCCTATATCCATCCTCTCACGCCGGCGCTCATCGAATCCGGCTCGCGGGTCCCTCTCGGGCGCAAATCGTGATTCACACGGGGGCGAGGAATTGCACCATTGCGAGAGGTCGCCCGCCGCATGTGGCGGGCGCGCTGCACGGCAAACAGCGGCCGCCCGCCGGCGCCCAGCGGCGGGGGCGCTTGGCCATCCAGGAGGAAAACGGCCGGTTCCCCGTCCGTAGCGGGATCGATGGCGCGGGCGACGTCGGTTTTCGCGAGGGCCCGAGGCCCGGGAGGCGAGGAAAGAGAGAAAAACACGCGGCGGGGCTGTGTGTCGCCCGGGCCCGCTCCCCCCGCCGGTCCATCCCGAGCGCGTCAGCTCGTACCAGACTTCGCCATGTTCCCTGCCCGGAATCGGATCGGACGACTCGGTCGGCGTCGTGCGGGCATAGGTCATGCCGATCTTTTCCATCACGCGGCGCGAGGCCTGGTTCACCGCCATCGTGGTTGCCACGATCCTGTCGTAGCCGCCGGTTTCGAACCCCCAGTGCACGAGTGCCGAAGCGCCCTCCGAGGCCAGGCCCTGGCCCCAGTCCATCCGGCGCAGGCGGTATCCGAGTTCGGCCAGCGTGTCGCTCTCCGGCCACAGGCAGAACCACCCGACGAAGGCGCCGTTGCCCACGCGGCGCGCCGTCCAGACATAAGGCTCCGTTCCGCCGGGCATGAGGAATGTCGCGTTCGGCCCGACCCGGTCACGATCGACCGCGTGCCCGCCGTTCAGGAAGCGCATGACCTCGGGATCACGCTCAAGCGCGATGAAGTCGGTGCAGTCATCGCGACAGCAGGGGCTGAGTGTGAGGTGCTTCGTCTGCAGAACGGCCATTTTCGAACATCCATCCATGTCCCGGCAATCTGCGACAGTCGCGCAACACGGTCAATGTGCAGACTGTTAAACTGGCATTATGCACAACCATGTCGGAGCAGCGCAGACGGGCGTCTGGAGCAGGAGGCCGGTGCGCCGGTGATAGAGTCCGGTTTGCCGGACGCACAGCGTTGCCGGCTTCACGCCGGGTGGTCGCCGTCCGGCTCGGGGTCGTTTTCGTATTCATATGCGTCGCAGAACAGCTTGCCGTTGCGGCCCCAGTCTTCCCGGCTCACGTCGGTGAAGATGAAATTGATCGTTTCGGGTTTGCATTGCGCGATGCGGGCGAATTCGCGGGTCAGCACTTCGGCCAGTTCCCGTTTCTGCTCCAGCGTGCGGCCCGGAAACCAATCGACACGAATGAAAGGCATGATGGATCTCCTTCTTGCAGCCTTGCAGCCGGTTTGCATCCAGCGATACGACAGGCAACGGCGTCGCCAGCCGACACTGGTTAGCCGGTTGCCGGCGTCATTCCCAATCGGATTTGCCGTTGCCGTCTTATCCGCTTTTCTTATGGCGGCCGTTCGATCGATGCCGGATTGAGGGAAAACCGGCCCGGAAGGTGTTCTTTGTCGCCGGGCCTGCCAGCTTCGCCTCGACGGACGGACGGGAGGAGGTCATAGTCCGGCAGTCGGTGTCGCCGTCCGGTGTGGCGCCTCCTGGTCAGTGGGTTCGATAATGCGCGTTTCTCTTCGTCACTTCCGTTTCTTCGTTGCCGTTGCCGAAACCGGGCAGGTGTCGAAGGCAGCCGCGGCCCTGTTCACGTCGCAGCCGGCAGTGACGGAAGCGATCAAGACGCTCGAAACCGACATGGGCGTCAAGCTGTTCAACCGCAGCCCGAAAGGTGTGACGCTGACCTATGAGGGGGCGATCTTCCTGCAGCATGCCCAGACCGTGCTTGCCGCCGCCGTGGATGCGATGCTGGCGCCGCAACAGGTGCAGCGGGACATGGCGGGGCAGATGACGCTCGCATGCACCCATACCGTGGCAGGCTATTTCGTCACGCCGCTGCTGTCGCGATTCCGGCGGATTTTTCCGGGTATCGAGGTCAACCTCGTCGAGTTCGAGCGGCCGGAGATCGAGCGGCGGGTCCTGTCGGGCGAAGTCGACCTGGCGGTCTGCCTGCTTTCGCCGCTCGAAAGCGGCGACCGGATCGAGACCGAATTGCTGGTGCGGTCGAAGAGACGGCTGTGGCTGCCCGCCAACCACGCTCTGCTGGACCGCAAATCCATTTCGCTGCGCGACATACAGGCCGAGCCCTACATCATGCTGGCGGTGGACGATGCCGAGGAAACGACGCTCTCCTATTTCCGGAATGCCGGCCTGGAGCCCAACGTCGTCTTCCGCACCACGTCGATGGAGGCCATCCGCAACGTCGTGGCCGAGGGTTCCGATACCGTGCCGAGCATGGATATCGGCCTCGTCTGGAGCCGCAGCGCCGGGCTCAGCCGCGATGCGAAAGTCTTCGTCGACGTCTGCCGTTCGGGCTCGGGCATCCTGGGCGGCATCGTGTACGACGAGCCGCAGTGAGGCGGCACCCATTATCGGAAATTCCGAATTTCAATATCCTGCAATAAGATTATCAAACGGCGATCCCGGCCTGTAGCCTTGTTTTCTCACGTTAAAGCAAGGGGATATGGCATGGTCCGCAAGACAATCGACATCAGCTGCGACATGGGGGAAGGGTTTGGCCCCTGGCAACTCGGCTCCACCAACGACGAACAGCTGATGACGCTGATCAGCTCGGCAAACATCGCCACCGGTTTCCATGCCGGCGACCCGAACCTCATGGACCTGTCCATCCGCCGGGCGCTCGGCAACAATGTCGCGCTCGGCGCCCATCCGGGGTTCCGGGATCTGCAGGGCTTCGGCCGCCGCAGGGTCGAGGCCAGTGCCGAGGAGATGGTCAACGACATCGTCTACCAGATCGGCGCGATCAGGGAGTTCGCCCGGCTGCACGGCGCAAGCCTGCAGCATGTCAAGCCGCATGGGGCGCTCTATATGGCGCTGGCCGCGGACGAGGCTGCATCGACCGTCTTCGTCAACACCATGCGTCGCATCGCCCCAGATACCTTCATCTACTGCATGGGCGCCTCCGCAACCTACAGGATCGCCGCTGAGCAAGGCCATCCGGTCGTGCGCGAATTCTATGCCGACCGCGAATATGATACGACCGGCAAGATCGTCTTTACACGCAAACCCGACGACTACAATCCGAAGAAGGCTGCCGACCGCGTGTTGCGCGCCTGCGTCGAAGGCAAGGTTCGGCCGATCGACGGGGAGGATATCGACGTCGGCTTCGAATCCGTCTGCGTGCATTCGGACACGCCGGGCTCGGTCGAGCTGCTCGTCGCCATCCGGGAAACCCTCACCGCAAACGGCATCGAGATCGCGCCGCCGTCGGCCGCAACGGCCCGGGCGGCGGGCCAAGCCCCGCCGCGCTGAAAGCAGGGGTGGGAACGGGACCGCGAGCTTGTCCGCGGTCCCGCCTTGTCCTCAAGCGTACCAGATGCCGTCGGCAATGGCGGTGGAAACGCCGGTGACATTCTCGTTGCTTTCGGAGAAGCCGACCAGCGCCTCCGCCTTGGAGAGACCGCTGTTCAGGCGGTCTTCCCAGTAGCTGATGCCCGCGGTTTCGCCGGCGCGGCCGAGCACGTTTTCGTAGAGCTTCTGCACGAATTGGAGATTGGTGGGGTCGGCGCCGTAGATCGACTTGAATTCGGCCGAACCGATGAAGCCCGATGCAACATCAAGCAGCGTCTTGCCGCCATCCATGGATTTGATCCAGTAGGACAGTCCCGCCGTGTCCGGCGTGCGGTCGAAGGCCGCCTGGTAGATACGATAGGACTGACCGGCGGCGCCGTTGAAATCGAAAGCGAGGATGCCGTCCTGGAACTGCAGGCGCTCGATGCCGACCTGCTGGAAATCATATCCGGCACCATGCACGGTCACCTTGTGCGTGGCGGCATCGTAGGTGACGCTGACGTCGGAGAAAATCTTGGCGATCGTCGCGAAGTCGAGGTCGCCGGTGGCCGGGCCGGGATCGACCGGACCGCCGGTGTTGAATTCCGGGATATCCTTGATCAGGGTCGTCGACGGGTATTTCGCAAGAAGAGCGTCGACCGAGTTGACGAATTCGGCTTTGCCGATCTCGAAAAGATGCGGATTCTTCTCCAGTTCCTGCCGTGCCAGGCCAAGATTGCTTTCGATTTCGGGGGTCCACTGCCCATAGGCCTTGAGAAGCTGCTCGACCTTATCGAAGAGCGCTCCGAAATCCGTGATGTTTAGACCTGCGACACCCGATTTCGCCAATTGAATAAAACCGGCGAGATCGCCGATCGTCATTTCTACTGCCATTTGAAGCCTCCTTTTGTTGCGGCGAGTAGAAACGCAGTGGTTTTCCCTGTCAATTTTACCCGCGTAAGATTTACGGCAAAACAACGTCCTCTCACCCGAACGGGTGATGCAGCGCCGGGGGGCGAATGATGTTCTGCGCTCTACTGAACGGATACGGTTGTCAAAGCTTCTCAAGACGTTAAGGTAATCCGGAGTCCGGTGCCGAAGAAATGCGGGGAAGGGCTGCAGGTGAGGCGTTTTGCGGCGGTAAACGGGGGGCGTACAATGGGAGATTGCAGATTTCTCTGCAGGCAGGCGGCCGGCTTGCCGGGCGGAGAGGAAAGCGTGGCGCCGTGGCCAAAGAGGGAGCGTCACGATGCGCCCGCCCTGCGCGGCAGGCCCCGGCACGCCAGACGGGCCTGAGGGAAGGATGTTCGCTCCCGTTTCCCGACTTTTCCTGTTCATCGTCTTGATCGCGCTCGCGATCTTTTTCACGTGCGCACTCGCCTCGAACCAGCCGGCCAGCCATCTCGGCCTGCGGGTGGCCGAAAAGAGACTGGCCGATGGCGGTTTTGCCGGCGTGGTCGATGGCAAACCGGCTGCGATCTTCGGCATTGCGCGCCTCTCGCCCGGCGGCCACGCGCCGGACCTCGCTTCCGTCGACGGTTTCGAACGCCATGCGGCGGACCGGCCGGACGAAGCCGTCTTCTTCGAAGCGGACGATTTTATCGAAGAGCCGGACATGCTTGCCTCCTACGCGGCCAGCAACCGGTTCATGGCGCGCCAGGGCGCACTGGCGGAGATCTTACGCGGTCCGTTTACGGTCGTTTACAGGTCCGGCGTCGATGCGCCGCTTGCGGCCGCCGAAATATTGCCGGCGCCGGATCGCGACCTGTCTCAGCTGGGGTCGGATTTTTTCGTGCAGATCGGCGCGGCCTCCTGCATGCTGCTGATTGCCGCCTTCCTCGTGACCCTGCGCCCCGGAAACGGTCCGGCGCTGGCCTTTGCCATGTCGGGGCTCGGAGCCGCGGTGGCGGCGCTGACCGCGGCGATCTACAGTTCGCGCGACATCGCGCTGGATGTCGCCCTTTTCCGGACATTGTCGGTCTTCAACCAGGCCGGTACGTTCCTGTTCGGCATCGGCAAGATCTATCTCTTTGCCGGCTATCCGGTCCGTCTCGTTTCCTGGCGGCGGCTGTGGCCGGTGCCGCTCGTCTGTGGCCTGTTGGTGTTTGCCTATCGCCTGCAGCTTCTGCCGCATGAATGGGTGACGCCGCACATCGGCTTCGTGCTGCTGCTGGTCGGCATCGTCGTCCTGGTCGTCGCCCAGTTTCACGCCACACGCGGCAATCCCGCCCTTCGCGCCGGCTGGCTTGGGCACG
>Ga0066256_1002790_pt1 | contig 18307 bp, 13 predicted proteins | sample ThiBio_1000_biof_FD_87107 | JGI IMG/M metagenome (GOLD analysis project Ga0066256, IMG submission 87107) | Wastewater bioreactor microbial communities from Cape Town, South Africa - Thiocy_expt_1000_biof (version 2) | ecosystem: Engineered > Bioreactor > Thiocyanate-remediating >...
AGACGCTGGAACGCTATACCTCGATGTTCCAGACCTTCGTCGATTCGCTCAACAACCAGATCGCCGCCCAGAACACGCTGATCAACAAGCTGACCATCGATACCGAGCAGCGCATCGTGCTCTACAAGGCCCTGGAAGATTCGCTGAAGACCGCCGCCCAGCAGGAAGTCGCCCACCGCATCAACACGCTGGGTTCCCAGGTGGATACGGCCGCCGAGGAAACCATGGCCGGCATCGGCGCGGCTGCCCAGCGCCATATCGGCGATCTGCTCGAAATGCACGAGAAGAACATGCTGGCGACGCAGGACATCCAGCGCCGCAAGAAGCTGGCCGACGACGCCTTCGCCCGCCGCTTCCAGGCGGTTCTCGACAAGCACAACGCCGCCGATTACGTCCGCCAGTGACGGCATCGCGCGTATGAGCAAAGGCGGGGACGACAGGGGCAGGGCGGCGGCATGATCACTCCATCCGACGGCCCGGTGGCGCAGTATTTTTCGACGGTGAAGACGGCGCTGTCGGGGCTGGAGGTCTATCTCTCCGACCCGGACCGCGCCGATCCCGGCAATCCGTTTCCGCCGGCGATTCTGCCGCCGTTTCTCCGGCGTTTGCCGCCTCGCTGCAATGCTGGGAAAACCGCATCGGCTTCGCCGAGCATTTCCGCATTTCCCGGGCCGAAAGCGGCTTTCCGGTGTTCCAGAACGTGCTGGAGCTGGAAAAGGACCGCAATACGGCGGAAGGACGGCTCGCCGCCATTCCCGACGCGCAGGTCCTGCGGACCGAGATGGCCGATTTCATCCTTCGCCACCGTGCTTTCCCCGAAGCGCTTCAGGCGCGCATGGCCGAGCGCATCTATCTGGAAGCGGTGTCGGCGGGCGAGATCTTTTCGCCGGTCGTGCTGCCGGAAACGGTGCATGTCGGCGTCAATCCGAAGAACCGGCGGCCCTATTATGTGGTTGTCTGGGGCGCCTTCGACGGCACGCAGACGCTGCCGATGGTCTATATCGCGCTGATCGAGGATTCCTCCGACGCTCTGGTAAACATGCTGGTGCGCGACGACGGCACGCTCGATCCGTCGGTACAGATCCCGCTGCCGGTCGGGGGGCTGCTCAATCCGCAACTGGCGGCGCGCTTTGACGATTTCGTCACCCGCAACAGCGGTTACGCGCTGACGCCGGCGACCATCGCCGCCAATCTCGACACGGATTTCCCGACGCTGCATCCCAAGCAGTTGCGCCGCTTCGTGCTCGGGCCGTTCTATTCGGCGGGAATTACCGAGAACAACGACCGCATCACCGGCATCCTCTCCAAGGTGCGCAAGCCCGAGGACGCCTGGCTGCTGACCTGGACGCAGCAGGAGGTGTTTTCCCGCGTCGAGCGGCCGGCCGAACGCGGCTTCTTTTCCTCGACGCCTGCGCGACAGGAATTCTACATCGACACCGCCAATCTGGAGGCGACGCGCATGGGCGTCAGCGCCTATGAAAAACATGCGCTGGTGCCGCACGAGGCCTATCAGGCGCTGTATGCTTCCGGTGAAGCGGCGGCGATCTTCGGCGATTACAAGGTGCATGTCATTTCCGGCAACCAGGTGATCAGCGAGGTATGACGCCATGAGTTTGAACGCGGGCCTGACGACACTGCGCGAAGAGGAAATCGCCCGCCATGTCGCGGCGGCGCAGGCGCTGGTGACGCGCTTTTCGCTGATCGAGGCGGACGGCGCGCCGTCCTCGGCGCCGATTGCCGGCACCAACAGGCGTTTCGTGCCGACCGTCTCGACGGCCGGCGTCAGGCGCACCCGCGACGTCGAGCTGACGGCGACGGTGCAGGCCGTCCATGCCGCCGATCCGCTGCTGTCGCCCGCCGGCCATACGCTGGTCTATCGCACCCGGCGCGGCGTGCAGGTGGCGCTTGCCGTTGCCGACGTGTTTGCGCGGCAGACGGTGCTGGAGGGTCTTCAGGCGCGCAATCTTGCAGCCCCCTTGGCTGGGGCCGATGCGGTGCAGTTCAAGGCTTATCTGTCGGCTGCCGGCTTCGTCGCCGCCTTCACGCTCACCGCCTATCTGCAGGCGACGCTGCCGCTGGAGGAGGGCGAGGGCATCGATGTCAATGCCCCGGATTTCCTCTTCGAAACACCGCAGGACGGGCTGAAAAGCATTGTCGCCGGGCTGGCGCGGGCGATTTCGGGTGCGGCCGACGACAACGCGATGGCGGCGCGGGCGCGGGCCTATCTGGCGCTGGCGCAAGAGGAATTGCTGGCGCGCAAAAGCCGCTTCCCGGAAAGCGCCACCTTCGAGACCATTCATATCCGGCTGGATGCCGACGACGTGACGCTGAACGGGTTCGAGGCCGGGACGGGCGTCAAATCCAGGCCGCTGGTGATGAGCTTCAAGAAGCCGGAGGAGATCGTCGGCAACCACATCGCCAAATACCAGGCGATGAAGCTCGCCCGCATGCTGATGGCCTATGATTTCGACCGGCAGATGAACCCTTTCGTCGAACTCGGCGGCTTCATCTTCACCTTCATGGGCGACGGCATGCCGGGCACCGGCAAGACCATCCTGATCCAGATGATCGCCGGCCTGCTCAACGATTATTGCCAGGTGGCCGGCTACGGCTTCCATTACGAGAATTTCGGCGTCGACCAGATTTCCTCCTATCAGGGCAAGTCGGGGCAGAACTGCAAGGCCTTCGTCAATGCGGTGACCAACCCGCGCGCCATCGGCTTCGGCACCGTCGACGATGTCGACCAGGTGGCGGCCAAGCGTTCCGACGACCGCGCGTCCGCCGGCCAGCAGGAGGTGACGGCGGTGCTGATGGAAAGCTTCGCCGGCGCCTCGACGGTGGTGCGCGGCAATTGCACCTTCGGCATGTTCTCCAACCACCCGGAAGCGGTGGACGATGCGCTGCGCCAGCGCGCCGGCGCTCGCTGGCTGATCGACGGGCCGCAGACCCGCGACGATTATATCGACATTTTCGCCCTGCTGATCGGCCGCAACCATTCGATCCCGCTCGGCGACCATACGCTTTATGCCGGCCAGTCGATCAAGACGGCGGTCAAGGCCTCCTATGACGGCCATGCGCACCCCTCCGAGGTGGGGCTTGCCGCTGTCTGGGAGCGGTTCGAAAAGGAGAATGGCGGTATCTCCTCGCTTGCCGATATCGGCACCTATCTTTACCGCATCAAGGAAGTGGAGCCGCGCTTTACCGGCCGTGCGATCAAGAACATCACCGACGCCATCAAGATGCGCGCGATGGATATCGACCTGCCGGACGAATGGTTCTCCAACCCCGAACCCTTCCTGCACAAGAGCTATGACGAGAAGAAACAGATGATCGAGGCGCTGCGCACGCCGATCACCCTCGACATGGTGCTGCAGGAGATCAACCGCTACGCCGACTCCGAATTCCGCTACGCCGACACCAGCGACCGCACCGCCATCGACGAGATCGTCCGCCGTGAGAAGCAGCGCGAGCGTGCGATCGGCGAAATCGAAGCCATGAAGCGGGAAGGCAAATGGTAGACCGCCTGTTCGAGGCCGAACTGATATACGGGCGGCTGCTGGAGATATCAGAGCCGCACCTGATCGCGCGCTACAACAAGGCGCTGGCCGGCTTCGGCATGCGGCCCACGGCGCTCGTCACATTCCGCATCGACATGACCGGCTTTTCGCCGGAGATCGCCGACGAATTCGGCGATCAGGATTATCTCGACCCCAACCGCGTCAATCGCCGCTTCGTCATTCTGACGCCGGAGCAGGAAAATCTGCCCGTCGTCCATACCAGCTTTTCCAATACCGGCGGGCTGATGCATGAATTCTTCGAGGCCAACCGGCGGGCGATCCATGCGGTGACCATCAAGGATGCGCTCTATGGCGAGATCGAGGATTCGGTCTCGGTGGTCGATAGCCTCGAAGACCTGCTGTCGATCAACGAAGTGACCTTCCGCGTGCTCTCGGCCGAGGATCTGCTCGGCAAGGCCGGCGAATTGCGCCAGCTCGTCGACCGCCTGACCTCCGAGCCGGATGCCTGGCGCGACGACGTCATGCTGGCCCGCATGGTGGAACTGGCGCAGGTGACCGGCGACATCCGCCAGAACGCGCTGGTGCCCGATCAGCTCGTTTTCCGCCACGATGCTTTCTGGGCCAATCATTTCGGCGGCGTCTACGTCTTCCTCGACGGCAAGGCGACGACGGTGATCTGCGATCCCGCCGCCCCCGGCTTCCGCCGCTCGCGGCCCTGGCAGGTGGCCTATATCTCGCTTGGCGATCCCGCTGCCATTTATGATTTCCTGGTGCGCACCGGTCGCATCGATCTGCCGCGCGCAAGCTGGGTGGAAGGCTCCGGCCTGCTCAAGCACCGCGCCGAGATGATCGTGCGCGATCTCGTGCATCGCTCGCAGCCGGAGGTCGATCTTGACAAGATTGACGCCATATGGTTGCAAACCTGGATGCATCGCAATGTCGCACTGGTATCGAAGGACGGCGCCTATCCCTTCCTGATGGAGGCGTTGCGCACCATCGCCGTCTCCGGCGAATTGAAGATGGCGGATGTGCCGCCGGCCTCCCGTTTCCTCGTCGTGCGGGCGCGGCCGGATCATCCGGACCGCTGGCTGGTCAGCCAACTGATCAGCGAGATGGTGCCGGCCGATTTCGTCTCCCGTTTCGTCTTCGACAAGGAAGGCTTTTACCGTTCCTATGACGCCATGGCCGAGACGATGCGCAAACATGTTGTCAGCGTGCTGGCGAACACTTACCTGAAGGACAAGAGGGCGTTCCGGATGCGCCTCTACGGACTTGGAGAGGATGACCATGCTTGATCCGATCATCGCCTTCTTCGTGCGCGTGTTCAGCGCCATCGGCAGGGGGCTCGGCATGTTCGTCGCCTGGCTGTTCTGGCCGTTCCTGGCCGCGCATGGCTGGTATCGCCGCCGTTCCTGGGTGGTTCGCGGGCCGGTGCTGGCGATCCTGGCGCTGCTGATCGTCTCCTACGGCTATTTCATCTGGCAGACGCAGGTCTGGACCAATTTCAACCCGAACCTGATCGACAATTACGCGCTGGCGCAACGCAAGGCACCGGCTGGCGCCGAACTGCCGACGGTGGAGGGGCAGGCGAAGACCTGCCAGCGCTCTACGGTCGTCGATGTCGCCGCCGACCTCACCGATTTCAACGTCAACCAGAATGCCTGGATCTCGTCCATGCTGCTCTACCGGCTGGGCTTTTTCGGCATCGACTGGGATCACACGCCTTTCCTCGACAACAAGGCCTCGTTCCAGCGCGGCGTCAACCAGGCGGTGCGCCGCACCTCCGTGGAACTGGTCGATGCGCTGGGCCGCATGCGCGGCACCTCCAGCATCAACAACAACCTGCAGGATGCGCGCGGCAATATCCAGTTCGACGAATTCTCCTGGTATTTCGGCCTGCAACCCTTCGGCCCGAAGACGCCGACGCCGAGCTATTACCGCGCCGCGATCAAGAGCCTGCGCGCCTTCAACGGCGAACTGGCGTCGTGCGCCGCGATCTTCGACGGGCGTGCCGACAACCTGCTCGAATTCGTTGACCGTATCGCCAACGATCTCGGCAATACCGCCTCGATCCTGCGCGACCGCTCGGAGAACTACAACGGCGGCTGGTTCGACACGCGCGCCGACGACCGCTTCTGGTTCGCCTACGGCCAGCTCTACGGCTATTACGCCATCCTTGCCGCCGCCCAGGCCGATTTCTCGCAGGTGATCGCCGAGCGTAACCTGACGCCGATCTGGAACGATACGATGACGCAGTTCAAAGCGGCGCTGCGCATCCAGCCGTTCATCATTTCCAACGGCGAGGAGGACGGCTGGATCATGCCGACGCATCTGGCGACGATGGGTTTCTATATCCTGCGCGTGCGTTCGGGTCTCGTCGAAGTGCGTTCGATCCTCGACAGGTAAAAATCATCAATCGTCGGCGAAGGCGACGAACTGGTGCAGGTCATTCAGTTCGTAGATGACGCCGACGATTTCACCGGCCGGACAGTCCGGCAGGCGGCGGAAGCCGGCGACGGAGCGCACGAACTTGTAGCTCTCGCCGTCACGCACCCGGTAGAGATTGTGATAGCCGACGCAATCCTTGCTGGCCCGCTCATAGGTTTCCATCAGCACCGGCAGATCTTCGGGATGAATGCGGGCGGTGACGGCGACCATGTTCATCGGGCCGGTGGTGTAGTCGAGACCCAGGATATCGAAGGCGGCCGCGGACGCGAAGACATGGCCCGTCGCCAGGTCGAAGCGCCAGATGGCGAACCGGCGATAGGCCGAAACCAGCGTGACGATGTCCCGATCCGAAATGCCGAGTCTTTGCTGATCCTCGGCGCTCAGCGCAAACCGATGACTTTCATGATGCGGTAACACGCTTTCCCCCGTCCCCTCCGGCGCAATCGCCGGAACGTCAGGCGATCAGCTTCAGCCGGATCGCCTTGGCGACCAGTTGCGTCCTGTTGACGCAATCGAGCTTTTTGATGGCATTGTTGAGGTAGGCGTTCACCGTGTGGTCCGAGAGGGACAGAATCTGGCCGATTTCGGCCGAGGTCTTGCCCTGCGCCGTCCAGCGCACCACCTCCAGTTCGCGCGCCGAGAGCGCATGCGGCAATGCCGGCTCGCGCGGACGGATCGCCGCATAGGCCTCGAAGACATGGGTGGAAACCATGTTGAGGGCGTTGAGTTCGTCCATCTGCAGGCAATCGCGCTCGCCGTCATAGCGCAGCACCAGCCGCTCGCCGTCAAGGCCGGTCATGGCGATCACGATGCCCATGGTGATGCCATAGCCGATCATGAAGCCGGCCAGGGTCTGCCATTCCGGGGTCTTCTCGTCTTCCGTCACCGCTTTCAGCGCCCAGGTCTGCGGCAGAAGCGATGCTTGCAGCCGGTGCGACGTCGGACAGATGGACAGGAGGCCGTGGCGGTCGAAATCGCGGAAGAATTGCGGCGCATATGTCGTTTCCAGAACCAGCGGCGCCAGATCGCGGTCGTCGGGGCCGGGCATGCGCAGCAGCGTGACATGATGCAGCGAGAACGCGGCCGCGACCCGTTTCAACGCGGCAATGAAAGCCCCGCGGGTTCTGACCGAGGACAGCTCGGTAATCAACAATGACTGCCGGTCCTGAAAATTCATCAATGTCATTGCGTCGGGGTTTCGAGGGAATTCGATGTTACCGCTAACAAAATTGCCGCCCGGCGGCAATAGAAAGCTCCCGACAAGCACGGCTCTTGCTTAATGCATGATTGTGGCAGCGATGGGCGCGGCAGCGGTGATGGCGGAGATGGCTCTCTTCCGCGGGCTGACTCCTATTGCGTTGCACCAAATCTCGCACTGCGAGACAACGGTTGGTAAGCAGGCGCTGTCGGTCCTAAAATGAAAAATGTCGCAAATACGAAAAAGAGTGGCTTGAACCGGCGCGGGTCAACGCCCCGCTTGACGGTCTAAATTCCCTTGGGAGTAAAAGGGGAGGATCGCCCATGACGGATGTGAAATCGGATATCGAGATCGCGCGCGCGGCCCGGAAAAAACCGATCCAGGAGATCGGCGCAGCGCTTGGCATCGGCGTCGAGCATCTGCTGCCCTATGGCCACGACAAGGCGAAGATCGGCGCGGAGTTCATTGCGGCCCAGCGCGGCAAGCCGGACGGCAAGCTGATCCTCGTCACCGCTATCAATCCGACGCCGGCCGGCGAGGGCAAGACCACGACCACCGTCGGCCTCGGCGACGGATTGAACCGCATCGGCAAGAAGACGATCGTCTGCATTCGCGAGGCCTCGCTCGGCCCCTGCTTCGGGGTCAAGGGCGGCGCGGCCGGCGGCGGCTATGCCCAGGTCGTGCCGATGGAGGACATCAACCTGCATTTCACCGGCGATTTCCACGCCATCACCGCGGCCCACAACCTTCTGGCGGCGCTGATCGACAACCACATCTACTGGGGCAACGAAGAGAACATCGACATTCGCCGCATTGCCTGGCGGCGGGCGATGGACATGAACGACCGGGCGCTGCGCGAGGTCGTCTGTTCGCTGGGAGGCGTCGCCAACGGTTTCCCGCGCGAAAACGGCTTCGACATCACCGTCGCCTCCGAGGTGATGGCGATCCTGTGCCTGGCCACGGATTTGCGGGATCTGGAGCGGCGGCTCGGCAATATCATCATCGCCTATCGCCGCGACCGCACACCGGTCTATGCCCGCGACATCAAGGCCGACGGCGCGATGGCGGTGCTTCTGAAGGACGCCATGCAGCCGAATCTGGTGCAGACGCTGGAAAACAATCCCGCCTTCGTGCATGGCGGCCCCTTTGCCAATATCGCCCATGGCTGCAATTCCGTCATTGCCACGACGACGGCGTTGAAGCTTGCCGATTACGTCGTCACCGAAGCCGGTTTCGGCGCCGACCTCGGGGCGGAGAAATTCTTCGACATCAAGTGCCGCAAGGCGGGGTTGAAGCCGGCGGCGGCCGTCATCGTGGCGACGGCGCGGGCGATGAAGATGAACGGCGGCGTCAGGAAGGACGATCTCGGGCGCGAGAATGTCGAGGCGGTGGCGCGCGGCTGCGCCAATCTCGGCCGCCATATCCAGAACGTCAAGAAATTCGGCGTCCCGGTCGTCGTCGCCATCAATCATTTCATTTCTGATACGCCGGCGGAAATCCGGGCGATCCAGGATTACGTAACGGGCCTTGGCACGGAGGCGATCCTCTGCCGACACTGGGCGGAGGGTTCGGCCGGCATCGAGGCGCTGGCGCGCAAGGTGGCGGAACTGGCCGAGGCCGGCGGCGCGCAATTCGCCCCGCTCTATCCCGACGACATGCCGCTGTTCCAGAAGATCGAGACGATCGCCAAATCGATCTATCACGCCGGTGAGGTCATCGCGGACAAATCGGTGCGCGACCAGCTTCGCGCCTGGGAAGAGCAGGGTTATGGCCGGCTGCCGGTCTGCATGGCCAAGACGCAATATTCCTTCTCGACCGATCCCAACCTGCGCGGCGCGCCGGAGGGGCATACGGTTCCGGTGCGCGAGGTGCGCCTGTCGGCTGGCGCCGGCTTCGTGGTGGTCATCACCGGCGAGATCATGACCATGCCCGGCCTGCCGAAAATCCCTTCGGCGGAAAAGATTTTCCTCAACGAAGAGGGGTATATCGAGGGTTTGTTCTGAGCATCTCCAGGACAAGAGAAAAGCGGATTTCCGTTCGGAGATGCTTAAGATTGAACGGCAGAGCGCCTGCAACTCGAAGATAAGCGGATGGCGCGGCAGGCCGGCGGCGCCGGTCGGCGTCCTTATCCGCGCACCCGCCGCCGGCAAGGCGAAAACGCCCTGTTTATCGGCAGTAGCGGTAACCGCCCTTGCGGGCGAGCACGTCGAGATGCAGGTGTTTCTCATGCGCCGCGTCGCTTTCCGGGTCGAGCACGGTGGTGAAATAGAGGCAGGCAGCCGCGGTGACGGCGCGCTGGAACGCGCCTGACAGTGTCGAATCCTCGCGGCGCGGATGGATATCGACACGCTCGCCGCTGGAGAAGGTGAAGGCGGAGATGTCGACGGCATTGCCACGTGCATGCTCGGAAATCTTGCCCCGCTCGGCATTGTTGCGCAGCCGGCAGACATAGGCCGAGGCGGTTTCCAGCGATTGCAGCGATTCCTCCGGGAATGCGGCTCTGGCCGCCGGTACGACGCTGTCCCTTGTCCATTGAGCCAGGGCGCGCGCGGCGGGGCAGGTCATGGTCGCGGCCGGCTGCAGCGCGATGCCGCCTGCCAGCCCCGAGACCGAGACCGGCTTGTCGATGCCGCAGCCTTCGCCGTCATCGATGCGCTTTTCCTCGGTGAACGCGACCCGGAGCGTGGCAAGCGCTGAAACGCACGCGGCGTGATCCTCGGCGCTTTCCGGGGTAACGACCAGTTCCGCTTCCGGTGTCAGCACCGTGCCTTTCAGCGGGCCTTCCGGCTTCGGCGGCGCGGGCGGCCCCTGGATCTCAGGTTTTGCCTGCGGCGGCGCTTTTGCCTCAACCGCCGGGCGTGGCTGGGGCAGGGGGCCAACAGGCGGCAGGTCGGCGGCGAAGCCTGACGTCGCGGCCAAAACAGCGATCAATCCGAGGGTCGGCGCATGGTTGGCTGTCATGCAGTCTTCCTTTCCCTTCCAACGAGCAGGGACAGGGAAAACGCCTGGCATGCGGGATTCGTTGCAGCCTTGCCACGCCGCCGCCCCGTATCGAGACATGAGCGTCATACTCATGTTTATTTATTTGACAGCCATACTCATGTTTTTTATGGGACAGAAACAAGGCGCCAACCGCGCCGGGTTTTCGAAACTCGCTCCGCCCAGCCAGCCCGCCGCGCGCTCAAAGCCGCGCATCAGCCAGCCCGGTGACCCATTGAAAAAAAGGAATTGTTTCATGGCTGTCCGGCATTCTCGGTCGGTTCTTTTGGCATGCACGGCGATTGCGAGCCTGATTGCTCCAGCCGTCTGGGCGCAGAGCGTCGAGACGGCGGCGGATGTGACGCCGCTGAAGAAAATCGTCGTTTCCAAGGGTGCGCGTGTGCCCGGCGCCGTCGCCGAGACGCCGCTGGCGCAGGAAACCACGCAGGAAGAGATCGAGGACAAGCAGGTCACCAGCATCGACGATCTCGGCCGCAGCCTGCAGCCGGGTGTCAGCTATAACCGCACCACCGGCGCCGTGAACATCCGAGGCCTCGAAGGCAGCCGCGTGCTGACCACCGTCGACGGCATTCCGCTGTCCTACCTGTCGGATGCCACCCGCGATGCCGATGGCGGCGTCGATAGCTTCGACTTCTCGTCGATCTCGGCCGTCGACGTCGTGCGCGGCGCCGATTCGAGCCGCGCCGGTTCGGGCGCGCTCGGCGGCGTCTTCGCGCTGCGCACGCTGGAGGCCGACGACCTGATCGCCGAAGGCCGCGATTGGGGCGGCGTTGCCAAGTTCACCTATGACGGTTCCGACAGGAGCTACAATCCTGCCGTCGCCGTCGCCAACCGCTTCGAAAACACCTCCGTCCTGTTCCAGGGCAGCTATCGCAAGGGCGAGGAGCGCCGCAACAAGGGCGATATCGACACCTACGGCCCGACGCGCACCGAGGCGAACCCCTCCGACTACAACCAGCACAACCTGCTGTTCAAGCTGCGCCAGAAGCTGGAGGGCGGCCACACCATCGGCGTGACGGCGGAAACCTTCCGCAGGGATCGCGAGACCGACCTGCGCACCAGCCAGTCGCTGACCGGCAATTACCGTCCCGGCAATTATGACGGGCAGGAAGATTCCGACCGTGACCGCGTTTCGCTCGACTACCGCTACGAATCGGAAAGCGCCGACAGCCTGCTCGATTCGGTCGAGACCTCGCTCTACTGGCTCGACCAGACGCGTCTCTCCGGCTATACCGGCTATCGCTCGACCTCGGTCATCGGTCCCATCGGCCGCGCCAACAGCTACGAGGAAAAAGCTTTCGGCCTGATCGGCTCGGCCAGCAAGGATTTCTCCACCGGCGACTACAATCACCATCTGACCTTCGGCTGGGACCTGGCTCGCGTCACCGCCGAGCAGTATTCGGCCGGCTACGACAATTGCCGCAAGCCTTACACCGGCCCCTACACCGCCTGCAACAACCTGCATACCAACCAGGCGGACACGCCGAAGGTGGAGACCGGCCGCATCGGCCTGTTCGTCGACGACGAGATCGCGATTGCCGAGACCGGCTGGTCGGTGACGCCGGGCCTGCGCTTCGACTGGATCGAACACGATCCGAAGATGACCGACGCCTATGACAACAACGCCACCAATCCGGCCCTGCCGGGCGGGTTCAGCGATACGGCGATCTCGCCGAAGCTGCGCGTCGCCTACCAGCCGCATGACGGGCTGGAACTCTACGGCCAGTGGGCCATGGGTTTCCGCGCTCCGACGGCGGGTGAGCTTTACGCCGCCTTCGGCGCGCCGGGCACCTATCTGCGCGTCGGCAATCCGGCGCTCGAATCCGAAACCAGCAACGGTTTCGAACTCGGTGCCAATATCGGCGACGACGATTTCGGCGGCCGCGTCAACGTCTTCTACAACCGCTACAAGAACTTCATCGACACCAAGGCCCTGACGGCGGCGGAAGCGGCGGCGAACGGCTATGTCCTGTCGCAATATCCGCAAGGCGGCATCACCCAGAACATCAACCTCGACCGCGCCCGCATCTTCGGCGTCGAGCTTGGCGCCCACAAGCGCTTCGACAACGGCTTCAGCGTTCGCGCCGGTCTTGCCTATGCCAATGGCAAGGACATGGGCACGGGCGATTTCATCCAGTCGGTCGCGCCGCTCAAGGGCGTGCTGAGCCACGGCTACGCCACCGAGAACTGGGGCGTCGGCCTCGACTGGATCACCTCGGCCGCCGGCCGTGGCGAATCCACCTCGACCTACTTCAAGACCCCCGGCTACGGCATCGTCGACCTGACCGCTTGGTACGAACCCGAGCAGATCAAGGGCATGAAGATCAATGCCGCCGTCTACAACGTGTTCGACACGACCTATTACGACTACGCCAATGCCCGCAGCGGCCGGACCCACCCGGAGGAGTTTTATCCCGGGGCCGGTCGTTCCTTCAAGGTCTCCATTACCCAGCGCTTCTAATCCCTGGGGGAGCGCTTTTTGGGGGCGGCGCGGATCGCGCCGCCCGCGCCGCAATCGCCTCTTGCGCTGCGGCGAAGTTCGGTCTAACACTTTGCCCATGATGAAGTCTTTGAACATTGCGAACTGGTGGTGGGCACGCTAAAGGCGGCCTTGACCAGTCATGTCCTGAAGACAGACGAAAAGCCGCCCGCAACCCGAGGCGGCTTTGTTGTATCCAGCCACCTCGCATCCGGGCCTCGAAGAGGGAAGAGAGAGACGATGGCAACGATCATCCGGGATGACGGAGCGGAGATTTACGAGACGAGGGGCGGCGTCACCGTTACCCGCCAGCGGCGCGAGACGCCCTATGCCGATGCGGTGTCGAGCTATGTCGACCGCCTTGACGAGCGGCGCGGCGCGGTCTTCTCCTCCAACTACGAATATCCAGGCCGCTATACCCGCTGGGATACCGCCGTCATCGATCCGCCGCTCGGCATCTCCTCCTTCGGCCGCTCCGTCTGGATCGAGGCCTATAACGGCCGCGGCGAAGTGCTGCTCGGTTTCATCGCCGACAGGCTGGCGACCGTGCCCGAATTGACGCTCGGCGCCCGCTCCGCAAGCCGGCTCGATCTCACCGTCAACCAGCCAACTCGTGTCTTCACCGAGGAAGAGCGCTCGAAGATGCCGACCGTCTTCACCGTGCTGCGCGCGGTGACCGACCTGTTCTTCTCCCAAGCCGATGCTAGCCTCGGCCTTTACGGCGCCTTCGGCTACGACCTCGCCTTCCAGTTCGACGCCATCGACCTGAAGCTCACCCGTCCCGACGACCAGCGCGACATGGTGCTTTACCTGCCGGACGAGATCCTAGTCGTCGACAACTATGCTGCCAAGGCCTGGATCGACCGCTACGATTTCGAGAAGGGCGGCGTGACGACCGCCGACCGGAACGGCGATATCGCCCCGGACCCCTTCCGCGCCACCGACACCATCCCGCCGCGCGGCGACCATCACCCTGGCGAATATGCCGCGCTGGTGACCAAGGCCAAGGAAAGTTTTCGCCGCGGCGACCTGTTCGAGGTGGTGCCGGGCCAGAAATTCATGGAGCGCTGCGACAGCAAGCCGTCGGCGATCTCCAAGCGTCTGAAGGCGATCAACCCGTCGCCCTATTCCTTCTTCATCAATCTCGGAAACCAGGAATATCTGGTCGGCGCCTCGCCGGAAATGTTCGTGCGCGTCTCCGGTCGCCGCATCGAGACCTGCCCGATTTCCGGCACGATCAAGCGCGGCGACGATCCCATCGCTGATTCCGAGCAGATCCTGAAGCTGCTGAACTCCAAGAAGGACGAGTCGGAGCTGACCATGTGCTCCGACGTCGACCGCAACGACAAGAGCCGTGTCTGCGAGCCGGGCTCGGTCAAGGTCATCGGCCGCCGGCAGATCGAGATGTATTCGCGCCTGATCCACACGGTCGATCACATAGAGGGTCGTCTGCGCGCCGACATGGACGCCTTCGACGGCTTCTTGAGCCACGCCTGGGCGGTGACCGTCACCGGTGCGCCGAAACTCTGGGCGATGCGCTTCATCGAGGCGCATGAAAAGAGCCCGCGCGCCTGGTATGGCGGCGCCATCGGCATGGTCGGCTTCAATGGCGACATGAACACCGGCCTGACGCTGCGCACCGTGCGTATCAAGGACGGCATCGCCGAGGTGCGGGCCGGTGCGACGCTGCTCAACGACAGCGACCCGCATGAGGAAGAAGCAGAAACCGAACTGAAGGCCTCCGCCATGATCTCCGCCATCCGCGACGCCAAGATCGGCAACAGTGCCAAAGCCTCGCGCGACGTCGCGAGCGTCGGCAAGGGCGTCAACATCCTGCTGGTCGACCACGAAGACAGCTTTGTGCATACGCTGGCCAATTATTTCCGCCAGACCGGCGCCACCGTCTCGACCGTGCGCACGCCGGTGGCGGAAGAAATCTTCGACCGGCTCGATCCCGATCTCGTCGTGCTGTCGCCGGGGCCGGGCAATCCGAAAGACTTTGACTGCAAGGCGACGATCAGGAAGGCGCGGGCCCGCAACCTGCCGGTCTTCGGCGTCTGCCTCGGCTTGCAGGCAATTGCGGAAGCCTATGGCGGCGAATTGCGCCATCTGGCGGTGCCGATGCACGGCAAGCCGTCGCGCATCCGCGTGCTGGAACCGGGCATCGTCTTCTCCGGCCTCGGCAAGGAAGTGACGGTCGGGCGTTATCACTCGATCTTCGCCGATCCGTCGAGCCTGCCGGTCGATTTCACGATCACGGCGGAAAGCGAGGACGGTACGATCATGGGCATCGAGCATGTGCGCGAGCCGATTGCCGCGGTGCAGTTCCACCCCGAATCGATCATGACGCTCGGCGGCGATGCCGGCATGCGCATGATCGAAAACGTGGTGGCGCATCTCTCACGCAAAGCAAAGACGCAGGCCGCCTGAGGCTCTGCGTCGCAGTCGCGAAAACATCATTTGCCTTCCGGCTGCGGAGGCTTTAAACACGGCGTCAACAGGTCACCAAAAGACCGCCAGGAGAAACGGAAAGACCCGCTCGCCCGAACAGGCCGGCGGGTCTTTTTGTCTCAGTTTTCCTCGCCCTGCCAGCCTTCCTCATAGACCAGCTCGTCCAGCGGCAGGCGCTGGCGCCAGCCTTTCAGGGCCAGTTCGGGGCTGTCGTAGAGGCGGTCGACATAACCGAGGCACAGCCAGGCGACGATGGCGATGCGCGGGGGGATGTTGAGGATGCGCTTGATCGCCTCCTCGTGGAAAATGCTGACCCAGCCGACGCCGACGCCTTCGGCGCGCGCCGCCAGCCACAGGTTCTGCACGGCGCAGACGGTGGAATAGACGTCCATGGCCGGATTGTGGGTGCGTCCCAGCACCACCGGCCCGGCGCGGTCGCGGTCGCAGGTGATGCAGATGCTGAGCGGCGCCTTGCGGATGCCCTCCAGCTTCAGTGCCCGGTATTGCGACTGGCGCTCGTCGGCGAACATGCTGGCCGCCTCGTCATTGGCGGCGCGAAACGCCTCCCAGATTTTTTCGCGGGTTTCCGGTTTCCTGACCAGGATAAAATTCCAGGGCTGCATGAAGCCGACCGAGGGCGCGTTGTGGGCAGCGTTCAGCAGGCGCCGCACCAGCGCTTCGGGCAGGGGATCGGGGCGGAACTGGTCGCGCACGTCGCGGCGGGTCTCGATGGCGCGGTAGACCGCCGCCCGCTCCGCCTCGGAAAAGGCGCCGGCGGCCACGAGGTGCTCGGCATCGACGGCCGAAAACGCCTCTTCGTCCACCGGCATCCGGCTCAGTCCTGTCGTCATGCGTCTTTCCTCTCGGCTGCCGAAAATCCGGCCCGGCCGCCTTCCTAGCGAAGACTTGTGCAAAGATTTTGCCCATGCGCGGCGCGCGCTGTCATGTTCGACGTTTTTGCGCATCTGATCGTGCTTTGACAAATTTGTAGAACTGCTTCATAGGATCGGCAACGGAACCGTGCCGGCGAAACTTCGCCTGCACGGTTTTGCCGTTCTAGGACCATTGAAACTGCAATTCATTCGCATCCGCACGGAAACAGGATATGACGGAAGACGGCAACATCATTGTCAGGCGACTGGCTTTCTGGGGCATTCCGCTCTCCTTCGGGGTCATGGGGCTGAAGCTGGTCGCCTGGTGGGTCACGGGCTCCGTGGCACTGCTCTCGGACGGGCTGGAATCGACCGTTAACGTCGTCGCCGCCTTCATCGCCTTCTTCGTCATCCGCTATGCGCAGAAGCCGGCCGATGACGACCATCCCTTCGGCCACCACAAGGCGGAATATCTCTCGGCGGTCACCGAGGGCGTGCTGATCGTCGTGGCGGCGCTGATGATCGTGCGCGAGGCGGTGGTGGCGCTGGCCGAGCCTGCCTTGCCGCAGGCGCCGGCGCTTGGCCTCGGCATCAACCTGTTGGCCGGCGTCATCAATGCCGTCTGGGCCTATACGCTGATCCGCGCCGGCAAAAAATACCGCTCGCCGGCGCTGGTCGCCGACGGTCATCATATCAATTCCGACGTCGTCACCTCGGTCGGGGTGTTCGTCGGCCTGATCTTGGCGCTGGCCACCGGCTATGCGATCCTCGATCCGGTGCTCGCCATCCTCGTCTCGTTCAACATCCTGTTCCAGGGCTGGAAGGTGATCTCGCATTCCATAGACGGGCTGATGGACAAGGCGGTCGATCTGGACGAGGAGAAGGCAATCAAGGCGGCGATCGCCACCCATGCCGGCGGTGCGCTCGGTGTGCATGACCTCAAGACCCGGCAGGCGGGGGCGGCAACCTTCGTCGTCTTCGATCTCGTCGTGCCCGCCTCGATGCCGGTCGGCGAGGCGCACGATATCTGTGATCGCCTCGAAGACGCCATCAACGCGGCGCATCCGGGCGCGCGCGTGGTGATCCATGTCGAGCCGGAAAGCGAAAAGGCGCATGGCGTACGCGTGAAAGTAAAAGGAGCTGCGGCACAATGACGAAGACGGATGTTTCGGGCCTGTCGATGCTGGGTGCGAAGGTCGAGAGCCCGGCCTCGCCGGAAGAGGCGATTCTGGAGCGCGTGCCTTCGGGCAACCGGGGCACGAATTACGTGGTGCGCTTCACCGCGCCGGAATTCACCTCGCTCTGCCCGATGACCGGCCAGCCGGATTTCGCCCATATCGTCATCGACTACATTCCCGACGAATGGCTGGTGGAATCCAAATCGCTGAAACTGTTCCTGCATTCCTTCCGCAATCACGGCGCTTTCCACGAGGATTGCAGCCTTGATATCGCCAAGCGGCTGGTCGATCTCCTTCAGCCCGTCTGGCTGCGCATCGGCGCCTATTGGTATCCGCGCGGCGGTATTCCCATCGATGTCTTCTGGCAGACGGGTGCACCGCCGGAAGGCGTGTGGTTGCCCGATCAGGGTGTGGCGCCCTATCGCGGGCGCGGCTGATCTCAAAGGAAAGAAGCGCGAAACCGAAAATTTCGCGCTTTTTTCTATTTCAGACGTAATCGCTGTCGTCGCTGTCATCGACCGGCGTGTCGTCGAAGCCGGGATCGGTGTCGGTATCGTCGGAGGGCTGGCGGTTGTCGTCCATGTAGTAGTTGTTGACGACGGTTTCCTCGACCGGCGGCTGGCCGGTGGCGCCGAAGCCGAAGGGGGAGCCAAGGCCGAGACCGCTCATATGCGAGCCGAAGGCGCCGCGCAGCGTATCGGCGAGCAGCACGCCGCCGGCGACACCGGCGGCCGCGCCAAGCGCGCCCTTGAGAAAGCTGCCGCCGCCGGATGCGGCCTGGCCCCAGGGGCCGGCGGCGGCGGGGGCGGCCATGCGGGGATCGTATTGCGGCGGCTGCTGGCCCCAGGGGGCGGTGCGTTGCGGCGGATTGTTACGATCGTAATCGTCGTAGAGGCGGCCCTGGCGGCTGTCGTGATCCACGGTCTGGGCAAAGGCGTCGCCGGCGTGGGGTTGCGGCGGGGGGGGCGGCCCCGGCGGGCGGCCGGGGGGGGAGAGGAGAGAGCCGAGGAAGGGGCCGGCTTCCGCGGGGGGGGGGGCGGCATTGAGGGAGTGGAGGAGGGGGAGCGATGCTTCGTGGTCTCGAGAGCGGCGGGAGAGGGGGTCCAAAAGTTTTTTTCCCAGCCAGTCGGACACTGCGGCGACGAGAAGAGCGCACCGGCACG
>Ga0066256_1002791_pt1 | contig 18305 bp, 13 predicted proteins | sample ThiBio_1000_biof_FD_87107 | JGI IMG/M metagenome (GOLD analysis project Ga0066256, IMG submission 87107) | Wastewater bioreactor microbial communities from Cape Town, South Africa - Thiocy_expt_1000_biof (version 2) | ecosystem: Engineered > Bioreactor > Thiocyanate-remediating >...
CAGAGTGGTGGTCATAACAAGCGCAAGCAACCCCAGCTGCCCCCACTCCACCCCGTCTGCCCCAGTCGCGCCCCCGCACGTACCGTAATGTCCTTGGTGGTAAAGTCGGCGCCGATGGTGGCCTTGTAGGGTGTGCCAAACTTGGTGGTGACGTACCGCTGCATGAGGCAGGTCTTGCCCACGCCCGAGTCGCCCAAGATGATCACCTTCTGCAACGACTTGGACGCCGCCATCTTGCCTCTCCCTGCTTGCCCGCGTCTAGCCGCGTGACAACGCCTGCTGTAGTACCTGCTGCTGCTCTGCTCCTCTCGCTCTCCTCCGCCTGGCTGCCGCGTCGTCACGACACACACACACTCACTCACTCACACCGCCCACACGCCCACAGCCACACGAACACAGCGTCAGCCTCAACACTCCTCCTTTCACTCCCAGCACCGCGTGCTTGCTGCTACGGTTGACCTGGTGGTGGTTACTCGTTGGGAGAAGCTGGCGAGAGCAGCGAGCGGAGTGCAGCAGCAGCAGCAGCAGTGAGTAGAGAGCAAGAGAGTAGGAGAGGGGAGAGAGAGAGGTGACAGCGAGGAGGGTAAAAGAAATGGGGAGGGGAGGGTGGTACACAAAAAAGGGGGGCGGGCACCTCTCACGGTAGTACGTAGGTTATGCGCCTGCCGTGCCGACCCGTCCGCGACGGCGCCTCCCCTTGTCAACCCGTCCGTAAACACCCCGCCTCTCTCTCTCCCCTATCCCCAGACTCCAGTAGAAGAGGAGAGAGAAGAGAAAGAAGCGACTCCACCTCTTCACTCCTACTGCTTTCCTGCAGGTCCACTGCTGCTACCTGTGGTTGACGGAGGCGGACGCAAAATGTGACGCAGAACATCATCCATATCAAGAGGAGGAATTGGAAAGCAGAGGAAATTGTGTAGACTGGGCGATATACGGTGGAGAGTGGGCGGTAGTAGCGCCCTTATTGTGCGGTGGTGAAATGCAGCTTGTGGTTGCCGCCACCACGAACCTGCGCACCACCACCGCTGCTGCTGCTAGAATCGCGGCAACAGTCGCTGGAATCGCCACTGCTAGAATCGCTGGAATCGCTGGAGTTGCTGGAATTTCTAGACTTGCTGCTACTGCAGCCATACCGCAGACGACTAGCAGGCTTACTGTCATAGCTGCTACAGCTGCCGCTGGGGCTCGGCACAACACAGCGGCCCTGCACACGTCAACGACCGCGGCGGCGGCGGCACGCGTACGTGGTGGGGCGGGCGGGTTCGTGTCTCCGGGCCAGCGTGCGCTGCTCTCACGCATTGTGCAAATGGCGGCGGCAGCGGCAGCAGCGGCAGCAGGTGTGGAGGTACCTGCCGCCGCCGGCGCCACGGAAGGCCGCGCGCCGTCACCTCTGGCAGGCGCCGCCGCTGCCACCGTACCAACAACCACCGCTGGCAGGGGGCTGGAGGCGCCCGACGTGGTGTCCATTGCGCCCATGATGGAGTGGACGACGCTGCAGTACCGGTACATGATGCGGCTGCTGACGGCGCGCACGCGGTTGTACACGGAGATGGTGGTGGACAGCACGCTGCTGCACTCGCCGTACGCCGCCGAGTACCTGCGGCGCAGCGCGGAGGTGGAGCACCCGGTGGTGTGCCAGCTGGGCGGCTCTGACCCGGCGTCGCTGGCAGCGGCGGCGCGCATGGTGGCGGCGGCGGGGTACGACGAGATTAACCTGAACTGCGGGTGCCCGTCCGAGAAGGTGGCGGGCCGCGGCTGCTTTGGCGCCGCCTTGATGCTGACGCCCGACCTGGTGGCGGCGTGCGTGGCGGCCATGCGGGAGGCGGCGGCACCCGTGCCCATCACCGTCAAGTGCCGGCTGGGTGTGGATGCCATTGACAGCTACGAGGCGTTTGCGGCGTTCCTTGCCACCGTCGCGGCCGCCGGCGTCACGCACTTTGTGGTACATGCGCGCAAGTGCATCCTGCGCGGCCTCTCCACGCGCGACAACCGCAGCATCCCGCCACTGCGCTACTACTGGGTGCAGCGCGCCGCGCTCGCCTTCCCGCACCTGCGCATCAGCCTGAACGGCGGCGTGGTGACGGTGGCGCAGGCCGAGGCGCTGCTGTCGCTGCAGCGGGCGCCCGGTGCGCCAGGTACTGACGGTGACACTGCTGCAGATTCCGACGGCGCCACGGTGGAGCGACACCCTGACGGCCAGCCCAAGGATGCACATGCGCAGCGGGAGCCTGGCGTCGCCGCGCCCGCGGCACCGCTCCCACCGCATGAATACGGCCGGCATGAGGCGGTGCTGGACTCCGTCATGGTGGGCCGCGCCGCGTACCACAACCCGTGGCAGTTTGCGGATGTTGACCGCCGCCTGTTTGGCGTGCCTAACCCGGGCCTTACGCGCCGCCAGGTGCTGGCGGCGTACCTGGAGTGGGCGGAGGCGTTTGTTGCCGCGCTGCCGCGCGACGTGGTCAACATGCCCGCCTACCGCCCACCCGAGTTTGTGAAGCCGCTGGCGGCGCTGTTTGCGGGCGAGCACGGCGGCGCCAAGTTCCGCACCACCCTTAACAACGCCGTCATTGCGCACAAGGCAAGCTTGCGCGACGCCCTTGCCACCGCCCTTGTCCACATTACGCCCGCCGCGCTAGACGCGCCTCCCGGCGGCCCCATCCCGACCCCCGACCCCGACGCGCCTGCTGGTGCTGGTGGTGGCGGGGGCGGCGCTGGCGGCGACGCTGCAGCGCCGCACGAAGGTGGTAGCGGTGAATAGCGACCTGCCCCCACGCATTGTTGTCGCGCGGGTCTCTAGGCAGCCCTGGCCCTAGGCGGCCCCTTCAACTTGTGCTTCAAACGTTGTCGTTGCGGCTTTGGCGTTGTCGCCGCAGCGCGGGCACAGCAGCTGCAGCAACTAATTAGTAGGGCAGCCATGGCGAAGCGAGAGAAGAGGAGGCAGCGAGAAGGAGGGGTCAGGGGGTCATAGATGCCATACCAAAAAAGACGCGTCGGCACGCGACCGCAAAATTCTGCGACACGAGACAGCACACATGTAGTGAAATAGTTTAGACCGATGTGTCATTTTATCGCCGCACCGTGCCTCTGATTTTTCATTTCCAGTGGAGCCAAGCACCCAAAGCACCCCCCTTCTCCTCCCTCCTCCTTCTCTCTCCTCTCTACTCACTACTCGCTCAGCCAACGCACACGTGCAGCGGCCAACACCTACCCCAACCCCCCACCCCACAACGATGGCGGGCGTGCCGCCGGGCATGTCAATGGCGCCGGCGGGGGCCGGCGGGGGGGGGCGCGGGGGGGGCGGGGGGGCGCTTTGGCGGGGGGCGGGGGCAGGGCCCCCCGCCCCCCCGCCGGGGGGGGCCCAACCCCCCGGGGGGGGCCCCCCCGCGGGCGCGGCCCCCGCCCGCCCCCCGGGCGCCCCCCGCCCCCCCCCCCCCGCCCCCCGCCCCCCCCGCCCCGGCCGCGGCCGGGGGGGGGGGGCCGGGGGGGGCCCGCCCGCTGAGACGCGCGCCCTCTTCCTGGGCGCCCACATCCCGCTCTACCTCTACTCCTTCCTGTCCACCTCCTCGCGCAACAAGCCGTTTGAGTACCTGCGCCTCACCAGCCTGGGCGTCATTGGCGCGCTGGTCAAGATGGACGACGCCGACGTCGTCAAGTTCCTGCTGCAGACCGAGGTCATCCCGCTGTGCCTGCGCATCATGGAGACGGGCACAGAGCTCAGCAAGACGGTGCGTGGCGGCTTGCACACTTGGTGCCGCCTCCACTTCGACCGCCCAGTCACGTCTCTCCACTTGCCACCCCCCTCCCACCCCCCGCCTCGCGCAGGTTGCCACCTTCATTGTGCAAAAGATCCTGCTGGACGACCAGGGCCTGCTGTACGTGTGCGCCACCGCGGACCGCTTCTTTGCCGTCTCCCTCGTGCTGGCGAGCATGGTGCGCGCCATGCAAGAATCGCCGTCGCAGCGCCTGCTGAAGCACATCATCCGGTGCTACCAGCGGCTGGCGGACAACCCGCGCGCGCGCGACGCGCTGCGGCAGCAGCTGCCAGAGGAGCTGCGTGACACCACCTTTGCCACCACCATGAAGGCGGACGCCACCGCCATGCGGTGGCTGCAGCAGCTGCAGCGCGTCGTGTACCCCGACAGCTCCGTCACTGCCGCCCCGGCCGGATTCCCATGACATGGCACAGGTGGCGGCAGTAACACAACAACGATTTAAAAATCAACCAGCAATTGCATCGGCGATGGGGCATGCGCGTGCGTATAGAATAATAAGCGAGCGACGAGCATGCCACCGTCGAGTCGGGACATATCATAAGAAATCAACAGGCGCAAGCAACGAATGGATAAGTAGCAAAGTCGGCAGCCAGGGGTGATCACCGGCGGATGATGGGCAAGCCGCGGGCAAGGCGTTGCGCGTTAATGACGGCGGCAAGGGCGGTCTCCCAGGCTGCCACGTCGGCTTCCGCTTCGGGGCACAGCAGGTAGGTGCGCGCAGCGTCCGAGGACGTCGCGGAACGGCCGGTGGCGGGGCCGCCTTCTGCCGGTGTGCCGTCAGACACGACGTGCAGGCGGTGGGGCGTGGGTATGGCGGCGGCAAGGGTGCCAGGCGGGAAGCCGGCGCGCACGATCGACGCAGGCCCCACGTTGATGGAGCCCTTCAACTCGCGGCGCGTGTGGTCGGTGTAGTACGCCAGCACGGTGCCGCGCAGCACAAAGTAGCGGAACGTCCAGCCGCCCGTCTTGCCCACCTTGTGCATGTACCCCGCCGTACGCTCGTCGCGGGACGCCAGGAACAGTTTGGCTGCCGCCGCCGTCGCCTCGCCGCTGACCATCTCGGCGGTCGACGCGTCTCCCGCCGTCCGCAGCGGCGCCACCACCGACAGCCGGCGCGCTTGCCCCGCCGGCAGCGACTTGCGTGCCGCAAAGTCCACCGCCTTCCCCAGCAGCGCCTTATTCACGCCGCCACCCGCCGCCGCCGCCGCGGCGGTCGCCGCACCAGCGGGACCGGTTAGAGCAAATGGCGCTGGCGTTGCCGACGCTTCAGACGATGACGCCGATGCGGCGTCGCCAGCATCACCCGCTCCCTCTGTAAGCAGCCGCTGCGCCTCGCCAATCACGCCGTTCAGGTGTGCCACCCACCAGTCGCGCTCCATGTGCGAGTGTGCAATAAAAGCAAAGACGCGGCCGTTCTGGGTGGTGACGGTGAAGGTGGGCGACGCCGCCAGCGTGCCGCCACCATCGTCGCCCCACGCCATGGTGGACACCGTGGCGCCCATCAACGGCAGGGAGCCCTTCTCCCCGCGTGCCGCGCGCATGACCGCCGTGGCGGTGTCGCCCGCCAGTGGTGGCAGCTTCATGCCGGCGGCGGCATCGCTGGCAAGCGGTGGTGGGAATGCAGGTCCCAGCGCCTCCTGCATGGCAGCAGGCGGCGGCGGCGCGTCGTAGTACCGCAGCGTCATGAGCTCGGCATCCAGCCACACGTACCGCTCCGTGAAGGTGCGCCAGCCAGGTGCGGCTTTCATGAGCGGCCCACAAATTGGCAGCAGCGCCTCTTCTGCCGTCAGTATTGCAGCAGGCGCGGGTGCTGGCGCACCGGCGCTGCCACTGCTTCCGCCACCACCGGCAGCAGCCACCGACGCGCTGCCGCCACTCTTCCGTGCACCCAACCCCAACACCGCAGCCGCCAGGAACGCACGCCAGCTCTCGCATTCAGCGGGCGTCTCAAACGCCAGCAGTTGTCGGCGCGCCGGCGTGACAATGCGTAACGCGTGCGGCGCAGGCGCGCCTGCCGGCTGTGTCGGCTCCGCAATGACCACAGAGGTGGGATGCAACGTCACGCTCCCCAGTGCATCCTCCCGCACGCGGTAGCGCGCCATGGCAAACATGGGATCATCCTTAAACCATGCCACGCTGCCGCTGTCTGCATTGGCCACCAGGTACCGCTTCTTCCACCGCTTCCCGCTCGCGTTTGCCTTGTACACCCACCCCGTCAGCAGCCCGCCTGGCGCAGCAGCGGGACCGGCTGCCACAGCCACTGGCGCCGCTGCCGCCAGCGGCAGCGCACCAGCAGCGCCATCCTCGTCGCTACTGGCATCCCCTGCTCCCGACGCCGCCAGTACCGGTACAGGTTCCCCCTCGCTGCTGCTCATTGCCATGGTACACGTGGTCGGCGGCAGGCCAGGCCCGGCAGCGCGAAGGTAGGCAGGGCAGGAATATGCACACGCTGCAATAACGACGCAATAATTGCACTCCCACTTTGTCTGAAGGCACTTTGTGTCAATATTGCAGCAAATCGCTGATTGGTATACATGCGCCGGCGCAATAATTGTGCTGCAGTGCGGATACAGTGTTGTGCGTGCCGTTGGTTGTGAGCGCCGAGCTCGACAGACTTTCCGACTGCCAGGCCAGGCCGCAAGCCACACGCTCACGCGGCACGCAACCGGCGACGACATCGCTGGCGGCAGGAGGGGGAGCACATGTTATCATAATTGAAGCGCGTGGGGGGACACAAGGCCACAAACGGGGGGACACGAGAAGGCGGCTCACCGCGCCGCGCCGGCGCCGCCGGTGGCGCGCATGCCTGCCTTGCCGGTGGCGGCGGCGGCGCGGCCGGGCATGCGCTTGTTGACGGCCTTCAGGTAGTCCAGGAAGGTGAGGGTGCCGTTGCCGTCGGCGTGCAGCGAGTCGCCAAACAGCGCCTTCATCTCCGCCTCCAGCCGCTCCTTGCCGTAGCGCGCAAACAGCATGTGCATGGTCTCGTCCACCGACACCTGCCCGCTGAAGTCCTTGTCGTACATGCAAAACTGGACGACATTGAACAGCTGGAACGGCTCCAGCCCCGTCTTGTCTGTGATGTTGCGCCGGAACATGAGCTGGAACTCCTCCCAGTCCACGCACCCGTCCAGGTTCTCGTCCACCTCCCAGATCATGTCCTCAATCTCCTTCTGCGAGATTCCGGGTGGGCGGGTGGGTGGGGAGGGGATGGGACGGGTGAGTAGGCCGGGGGCACGCCGATGAGGAAAGCAAGAAGTGAGGCGGCAACACACCTTGTCCGCCGTCTTGCCCAGGTACGCCAGCGCTTGTTGCAGGTCGCGCGGGTGGATCTTCTTCTCAAAGTCATTCTTGGCGTCGATGCCGTCAATCTTGCGCTGGATCTCTGCAATCTCCTCCTCCAGCCGCTGCAGCTCCTTGTCAATCACCTCCGGCGGCAGCTCCACGCCCGTGTCATCCACAATCTTCACCGTGTCCGGGTTGCGCTTGTACGACATGATCTTCTGCTTCCGCTCCAGCTTCGGCTGCAACTCCTTGCGCAGCTTGTGCTTGGGCGCAAAGTCTGCCAGGAAGTCAAACACGCGCTTCAGCTCGCGCTGCTCATTCTGCGTCACATCCTTCACCTCGCTGCCATCCTTCCCCGCGCCGCCCCCCGCGCCGCCCGCTGCCGCCACCGCCGCCATCCTGCAGCACCGGCGCCACCAACGACTGCGTGGTGGTGCTGTGCCACAGCCACACGCGCTGCACGACTGCCCGCGGGGTTGCTTGCTTGTTAACTGGCTGCCTGCCAAGCTGCCTAGCTGCCTGACTCAGGCCCTGGCTGGCTTACTTGCTGGCTGGCTGGGACCACGTCACCACCACCACCGTACCCCTGCTCCTCGCGCTTGACTTCCGTTACTCGCTCCTCTCGCCTCCCCTGTCCACCGCCGCAACAAAAAATCGCAAGAAACGCGCCGCACAGTCACAAAACGGCACCGTCAATTCACCCCGCTGCACACACGCCCCGGTTTGCACCGTCGTCGCGCGTGCCACAATTGACGCACGCGTTGCGCCTATGATGCCACTTCCACCACCCCTCCCTGGCTGCTCTGGTGCCCTTGGAAAAAACGGACACGCGAGGCGAGTGACGTGCTGTGCCAGTCAGTTCAGACGGGCACTGCTGCTTACCGGTCGGATATGAAGGCAACGCGGGAAGCCGCCAGTTAATCCGGTGCAGCTTCCCGGTGCCTACGTATCAGGCGCATGCTCTGCGCCACCCAGTGTTTGGTATGCCTCTGTAACAAATAATATCAAGAATGGCGCGACGGCGGCGGCGGTGGTGAGAAGCGGCCCGCCGCTGCTGACCCTCATCCCGCCCTCCTGCCCGCTCGCTGTTGCCCTCACCTTTACAACGCGCAGTCTGGGCCTGGGGCGTTAATAGTTGCACGGGAGCCCGCGCCATAGGTGCTACTCCGCCTTCGCCTCCTGCTCCTGCTGCCGCCGCTGCTACAGCATGGCTGCAGTGGGTGCCGCAAGTGGCGCCGCAAGTGCGGAGGGCCGCGACTTCCCGCTGCCGCCGCTGGATGTGGAGCGCGCCCTGCACCCTGGGCGGGCGCGTGCAGCAGTGGAAGCGAGCATCCCTGCCCTGCTTGCGGCGCTGGGCCTGGTGGCAGAGCGTGTGACGCACCACGGAGATAGCGATGGCGTGATCAACGACTTCTGGTTCCTGTCGCACGTCAGCGGCGGTGGCGGCGGCGGCGCGGGGCGCGACCCGGTGCTGCGCGTGTCAAACCCCCCCCCGTACTGGCGCACCCGCAAAACGGCGTCCCACGCGGCGGGCATCCGGTACCTGGCGGCGGTGGCGCCCAGCCTGCCGCTGCCAGTCGTGGTCGCTGCGTCATGCGACGCCGGTGCGCCGCACCTGGCGGACGGTGACGCCGACTACATCCTCATGACGCGGCTGCCAGGCGTGCCGCTGTCGGCATGCCTGCATGCACTGTCACCCGCCGCTGTCACTACCGCACTGCGTGACCTGCTGCACTGCGTAGCCACCCTGCATGCCGTCCCCCTGCCGCCTTCATTCGCCACGCCACTTCTTGCGTCGTTTGCGCTGCCGCCGCCTCGGGAGGGCGGCGCACCTGACGCGGCACCTGGCGGCATTATTGCTGACGCGCCGCCACTGGGACCATTCCCGTCATTGCGGGCCTTTGCGGCTGCGCACCTGGCGTGGGCGGTGGACCAGTTTGATGCCAGTGGTACCGGCGCGGCGCCTGGCGCCGCCTTCCTGGCGCGGCACGCCGCCCGGCTGCGGCCGCTTGTGGCAGCAGCGGCTGTCGCGGTGGCGGCGGCGCCGCCTCCCGCGTGGCTTGACCTCACAACCGAAGGCGAGGCCCGCGTTGTCATTTGCCACATGGACCTCAATCCCTCCAATTTGCTGGTTGATGCCACCACCGGCGCCATCACTGGGGTGCTGGATTGGGAGAAGGCGCGCGCATGGCTGCCAGAGGGCGACCGCCCCGTCCTCGACGGCTGGGACGTTGAGTGTGAGGATGCAGCAGCGTCTAGCAGCAGCAGTGGCTCCTCGCGCGGCGGTAGCAAGCATGGTAGCGACGACGACGACGACGATGAGGATGCTGGCACGTTGTCAAGCTCTGTGGCGGCGCGCGTGGCAGCGGTCGTTGCACTGCGGGAGGAGGAGACGGCAGCAGGGTTGAGTGACGTGCCAGGTGCTGCGGCACGCGCACCCATAATCGACGGCGTCATGGCGCTGTGGAACCTGGCGGTGCGCGTGCCGTCCTGGTACGTCGACACGCCCGCTGCGCGTGACCACGACGCAGACGCCCTGGCCGCCACACTTGAGGCGCAAGCGGATGAGTACGCTGACGCCGCCGACACCGCCCTGCGCACCCTGCTGGCGGCACTAGAGGCGCCGACATAACCCAATCAGAGTCATTATTGAATTGGCGTAATTAAGTGCAATATTGGAAGCTAGCGGAAGGCCTCCAGGGTGCGGCCGCAGGCGGTGCAGGCGCCGCGGGAGGCGACGGCGTCACCCACCGTCACCCACGTGCCGCACCGCAGGCAGCGCGTGGTGCGCGACTCCACGCTCGCCAGGGAGTCCTCCAGCCGCCGTGCCGTCGTGTCTGCCACCGCTGCCACCTCCGACAGCTCCCGGATCTGCGCTTGGTACGTCTCAGACATCATGGCCACCAGCGCCTCGTGCGCGGCTTGCAGCTCCTCAGCCTCTGCCGCTGCGGCGCGTCGTGCATCCCCAACCGCTGCTGCAACTGTGGCGTCGACACTGGAAGAGCGCGCCGTCGCGCTGGCTACCGCCGCGCGCGCACTAGCAAGCTCGTGCTGCAGCGCGGGGATGACAGACCCGTTTGCATGCGTCAGCTCACGTTGCAGCTCCCGCAGCGTTTCCGCCGTGCCGTCCAACGGCGGCGGTGGCGGCAATGGCGATGGCGGTGGCGGCGGTGGAGGCGGCGGCGACGACGGTGGCGGTGCTGGCGGTGCGACCGGCTCCAATGACACACCGTGCAGCGGCTCGTCATGCAGGCAGCACGGCGGCGGCGGTGGCGGCGGCAGGTCATACAACGCTGGTAGTCTGTCAGGTGCTGCTGGCACGGCGGACAGCAGTGCTGCACGAGCGGCAACGGAAGCGGCAGTGGCCTGCGCTGCGGCATCCACCGCAGCATCCCGCTCCACCGTCACCCGGTCACGTTCCGCCTCCAGCTCTGCCACCAAGGCAGCCAGCGCGCTGGCTTGCAATTGTGCCGCCGCACACGCGCGAGTCGCTTCCACGGCGCGCGCACGCAGCGCCGGCGCATCAGTGGCAGCGACGGCGCTGCCGCGCGGCGCCAGTGCGTTTGCACGCGCCACAAATGATGCAGCAGTAGCAGCGCGCGCGTCCACAGCCGCCGTTGCACGCAAGTGGGGTGCCAGTGCCGGAGTGCTGGCCACCGCCCACCCGTGTGCTACGGCTACCGGAACCGGTATGTCATGCGCGGGGTGCGGCGCCGGCGCATGCGGCAACGCGCCAGCTGCCGCGGCAGGCACCGGGTTGGCGACAATACGCGCAGCGGCAGAATCGCTGGCAGCCGTGGTGATGGCACGCAGGACGGCGGCCACAGCTTGCAATGCTGCCCCTTCTGCCGCCCGCGCTGCCACCATAGCGGCTGCATCGTCACCACGCAGCGGCAGCAGCGCAATGTCATCCAGCGCCAGCTCACGCAACGCGGCGACAAGGTCAATCACCTGCTGCGCGTCACGTGCCAGCGGCGCCGTCACGTCCAGCACGGCGGGTATGAGCGCCGCAGCGGAGGATGGCGGTTCTGACGCCGCTGCCGCCGACTGCACAATGACATGTACCAGCGGGCCCATCACCGGGCACGCGGCAGCCAGCACGGACCGCACGGCATTGCCATTAGCGTGCCCGGTACGGAGTGCGCCGTGGGCACATGCGGTGGCAATTGCGCTGGCTAGGCCCCCGCGGGCGTCGTCGCCGGGTGTGCTAGGCAGGGCATCCATGAAGTCTGACAGCGCGGTGTGGATTGGCGCGGCGGGCGCCACCGCGTCTCGCAGCGCGCCGGCAAAGATGCTGACGGACTGCAGGCTGCGTGCGGTGGTGTCAGCGCCCCGTGACGCGGTGGCGCACAGCTGGCGGCGGGAGTGGATGGCGCGCAGGGCGGTGGCGCCCTCCGCGGCGGCGGCGCTCGGCAGTACTGGCAGCGTGGCGGCAGTGCCGGCCGCAACGGCAGATGCTCGACTGGCCCATCGCACCAGCATGGCATGCAGCGCGTCAGCAAGCGCTTCAACGGCAGCGGCGCCCCGCCCTACTAGCGCCGTTGCAATGCCGTCCACGGTAGTGTCACAGCCGGCCACCAGCGCCGTAACAGCTGGCTGCGAAATGGCGCCACCCCACCCTCCGCCGCCCGGGTTGTTTGCTCCACGCACAATGCTTGGTGGCCATGACACCGCGTGATGTGCGGCAGCACGCACGGTAGCCAGCGCGGCGGCAATCGTAGCGCCGGCAGCAAGCGCACCCTGCAGCTCTGCTAGCGCGGCACCCACACTGCCAATACCCGCCACAGTGCCGTTCCATTCTTCTGGCGCGCCTGCTGCAGGCAAGCCAGCCACGGCGCGGTGCCACTCTGCCACGGCGGTGGTGGCCGCTTCTGCAGCAGTCACCGTTGCAGCCAGCGACGCCGCCACCGGCGCACCGGCGTTGCCGTCGCCGCCGCCGCCGCCGCCATGCGGTAGCGTTGGTGGAATCACATGTGGCGGGGCCAGCACCGCCACACATGGCGACGCCTGAAGGTCAACGGGGCCAACTGCTGCCGCCAAGCGGGTGTGCGCAGTCTCCGCTGCGGTGCGCAGCGCAGCCTCCTTCGCCGCCGCGGCACACGCCGCCCGCTGCGCGTTTGCGGCATCCACCAGTGCGCGGTCGGTCGCAGCCGCTGTGGCTGCCATCTGCGCCGCCAGCGCTGCACGCGCATCCACCAGTGCCGCATCCTTCCGTGCCAGCGCCTCCCGCAGCTCGCCAGCGCGCGCCGCGCCCGCCGCGTCCGCCGCCCGCCACGCCTCCTCCTGTGCCGCCGTCGCCTGCCGGATCTCAAACAGCGACATGTGCAGCGCCTCGTTCTCCTCAATCTTGAGCTCCAGCTCGGCGGCCACGGCTGCCAGCCGCGCTTGCAGTCTGAATTGGTGGGGTATGGTGGGGTGGAGGAGGGGTCAGTGTGGTGTGGCCGGTGCATTCCAAGCAGCAGTCGCTTGGCAGGGTACGCACCGTTGAAGCTCGGAGCCCTCCCACGTGGAGCTTTGCAGCAGGGAGGCAAGCACCGACGGCGCCACCTTTGCCGCGGCGGCGCGCGCCTCCTCCACGTCCGCCTGCAACGACTTGACGCGCTTTGTAAGCGCGTCATGCAGGAACGTCAGCCGCTCCACCTCTTGCGCATACGCATGCAGCTGCTTGGTTTGCATCTGCAGTGGGGATGGGCGCGACGAGTTGACAGTACTACATATCACATAAGTATGGAACGGCGCCTACCGTAGCTTCCGTACAACGCACCTCTTGGGACGCCTGCATGGACGCCAGCGTACTGGCCAGCGCTGCACCCTGCGCTCGCTCTGTCACCAGCGCCGCGGCCAGCGCAGCGCGGTCGGTGGCCAGTTTGCGTGCCGCCTCCCGCAGCCGCCGGTACGCCGGTACCGGCAACGTCACTACGAGGTCATCTACGCTACGTGCTGCATCACCGGCAGCCGCCCCGCCAGGCGCCCGGAGGTGGGCATCATCTCCTGCACCGCCGCCACCATCGCTGCCGCTCTCTACCTCCTCCACTACCCCGCTCCCGTCCATCCCCGCTACTGTGGATGGGCAGCCGTTGAATCAAGTGGCACCCCCGCTATGCATGCAGCATGCGTGTCGCTGACGCCGGAGCCCGCGGCGCGCGAGTTGTGTTGTACTGCAGGGGTGGCGGCCACACCGCCTGGCTGTTGCAAACGGCTGCCGCCGGCCGTGTCAAATATTGCACGGATGGCAGCTGTTTTGATGACACAAAGCCCGACAAACACACAAAATGCTACCCACCCATAACTTGCACAGTGCATCCACCTGAATTCACGGCGCCAGCAACAATTACCGACGCCGACTCATTCTTGTCGCCGTCGTCCGATGTTGTCGGTTGTGCAGGCTGCACGCGCCCTCTCTCTCTCCGCCCGCTCCGGGCCGGCGCCCGAGTCCGGGCCGACTCCCGAGTCCATCTGACTGACTCGGTTGTAATACTGACGCTGGCGTTGGTGACGACGGCGCCACACATTCGTGCGGTGCCCTTGCGCAGCAGCCGCGCCTCGTAATTTTGGCGCCATTCAGCACGTCAGCCTCTCTGTGGTGTCGGTACACCGTAAACTTCGAAAGTGGCGTGGCGGTGGGTGCGCTGCCGCCGTACCGGTATTGGTGCACCACTCGGCCTGGCCAACCATTGCAAACGCGCGAAGGCAACAATGGACCCCACAAAACGCGACATGGAGATGGATGCCGAGGCGGCGGAGGGTGTGGCGGAGGCGCCGGCGCCCAAACGCGCGCGCACGACGGAGAGCAGCGAGGGCGGCGATGATGACGGGCTTTCGGCTGCGGAAGTTCACGCCCAGTTCGCTGAGTCGGACGCGGCAGTAGCCGCGGCAACGCTGGCATTGACGGAGGCCAAGAAATTGGCTGACCGTGTGGGCGAGAAGGAGGCTAGTGCAAGTTTGGTGGCAGCAAGCGCCGCATTGGATGCGGCTGTGCAAATGAGGATGGAGGCAACAGCGGCGGCTAATGGCTACATTGAAGCGTGCAAGCGCAGAATCAAGGCGGCTGAAGCAAGGACTGCGAAGCTTATAGCGAAGATGGCAGCGATTCGAGCGGCAAACGCGGCGGCTGAAGCAGAAGCTGAAGAGGCGGCGGATCGTGAGAGGGAGTTGGGTATGTTGTGGTCGGCAGTGGGCGATCTATGCGCAGCAAGTCCGATTGCTGCGAGGCGTAGCTGCGATTGCGACAAGGGGACGGCGGCATGGCGGGTCTGCGGCGGGTGGAACCCGGTGGCTGATCCGCAGATCGCCGCGCTGCTGGCGCGGTTGACCGCAAATGAGGAGGTGGTGACGCAGGTGCGAGCATGCTTGCCAACACTTGCAAAGCAAGCGGCGGCGCTGGCGGCAGCCAAGAAGGCGGACAAGCGCACCGCCATCCAGGGTGTCATGAGCAGCGCGCTGCGCGAGTTGGAGGTGGCGGTCGGTGACACGCGCGACACCGGTACTGGTACGTGGTGTGACGACGCGGAACTGGTAGTTTGGCCCCACAAGGGCGATGATCCGTGCGTGTCACACGCTGACCATGGCTGGAGGGCGCGCCCCCACCTAGTCGCCAACACAGCGACGCTGACGTTGACAATGGTGGACAACGCCGTCCTGTCCGAGGCGGTGACAGGGGCACGGCAGCAAGGTGCCATGCGCATGCGGCTGCAGCTGCAATGGCGGTTTGATCACGCGACACCGGCTGCGAGGGCCGCCCTGAAGAAGTGGACGTACGCCTTCGCCACGGATGGCGCCCACCTCGTGGTGGTGCGCACGTCTGTGAACCCGTGCCGTGACGACGGCGGCTACTACGTCCACGTGCAAGAGTCGGTGGCGCTGCCGCTGTGGAAGGTGACGAAAGGCCGTAGCGGCCACATCAACGGGTTACCGCCCGGGCTGGCGGTGCTAGTGGCGCTGATGCTGGCGCAGGGCGACGAGCTGGGCAGCCCTCCACTGGTGCCGCCGACCGGCTTGGACTTCCAGCGCGTGCCGGAGGCCGCCGCCGTCGCCGTCGTCACTGACGAGGCGGCGTGGGTGGCGCCGCTGGACCTGGGACGCGCGGATGACTGGCCGCTGCTAGGGTGCGGCGGTTTTGCTTTCGTGCATGCAGTCGCGGCGCCGGACGGCAGCGACATGGCGGTGAAGGTGGCCCGGTCCACCCGCGTGAACAAAGATTGTTTGGCGGAGGCAAAGGCGCTGGCGCGGATTGGTAATGCTGGTACGGCGGCCCCCGCTGGCTGCGCCTTCATCCCGCGCCTGGTGGGCGGCGCGTGGCAAGCCGTGCCTGCCGCCGCCGGCGGCACACAGCAGGCATTGGCAGCGCTCGTCCTGTCCCACGTAGGCGTGACGCTGGATGATGCGGTGGCGCGAATGCACGGCGCGGCCCGGTGGGCCGTTGTTCTACATGCTATTGTCGCTGTGCTGCACGCCCTCCACCACGCGCACTCGGTGGGTGTGGCACATCGTGACGTGCGTGTACCCAACGTCATCTACGCACGCGCGCCATGCCCGCGGGCTGGTAGTGAAGCAGCAGCTGGTGCAGGTGGCGCAGGTGGTGGCGCAGCGGGCGGCGGCGCAGGCGGGCGCACGGGCAGGCGGGGCAGCGCGGCGGGTGGCGGTGCAAGCGGCGGCGCCGCAGCTGCCAGCGCTGCACACGCCAGACACGGCGTGTGCCTCAACGATTGGGGTCTTGCACTGCTTGACGACGACGCCGACATGCCGATTGAGATGACCATGGCGCGCGACCTCCATATGGCCAAGCTACTACTCCTGCTGCTGGGCAAAGTGTCGAACGCCTGTGCACAGCCACAGGCGTTCTTGGACCTGCAGCCATTGCCAGCCGCCGCCGCCGTGATTGCATGCTGCCCTGGGCTCCCGGCGGGCGCGGCGCACCGCACCCATTTGAAGGCATTCCTGGCGGCCAAGTCGGTGCAGGACGCGCTTGACGCGCTGGCACCCCTGCACGCCGCCCTCGTGCCGGAGCTGGACGCGCTGGACTGGGTGCCGTGGCGTGTGGCACAGCAGACGCCGTGTGGTATCGGTGGTACACGGGAGGAGTGGGGGTTTGTGACAGAGTAGTGTTCAGCGCCTGCCGGCGCCGGCACCGACGGCAGCGCCAATTGACAGCGTCACAAGTGCCGCGTCGACCCGCCTCCCCACCACCGCCACCCCAGTGCCCAGCGCGTTGACCGGCGGCCAGTGACACGTTTTGCCAACACACGAGTTGGAACTTGCATTGCATGCGCCGCCCAATGGGGCGCACATATTATTGAAATATGTGCATGGCGACGGTAGCTCACGGACAGGGGCACTCTACATGCAGACACGCGCCGCCCACCGCATGCTCGCGCTGCGGCGCGTGACGGGCGCGTCTGTGGTCTGCCTCCAGGCTGCAGGCGCTGCAGGCTGTCTGTCAGTGTCTGACAGTTGTGTGACAGTGACACCTGTTGTCAACTTGTCAACTTGTCAACGCCGCCACAACCTCGCACGCCGCCATCAAAACCAGCCCCCACATCTCTACACCACACACGGGGGCCACATTTTTCTTCCCTCTGCGGCCCCCCTGCTCCACTGCGCTCCTCCTGCGCCGCGTGACCGTTGGCGTGCCTTCACTGAACGGCGTTCTGCGTTCGAACCCAGTAGGGAGCGAGAGAGAGGCAGTAGGCGGCGAGAGAGAACCAGTAAGTAGGCGGCAAGAGAAAAAGCAGTAGAGGGGAGAGGGGAAGGGCGACAGGTGCAAAATGCAAATTTTAATGCGGCGGTGCGGCAGCAAAATAAAGGCGGCAAATGCGTCATATGATGGGATAGACTGCGGTGGCAGCTTGACTTTTTGCATCATGTTGAGTTTTTAATTATTGTATCTACGTAGATACACGACCCTCCCTCTCTCTCCCTCTCGTTCTCCCCCTCCTCCTCTCCGCTCTCTCACTCTCTCACTCTCTCACCCTCCCTCTATACTCTCTCCTACCCTCGCTACCTCCCTCTATTCCCTCTCTCTCCTCTCCCCTCCCCGCGCCCCGCACGCACGATGGCGGAGGCGGCAGCAACGGCGGAGGGGGCAGTCGTGCCGCCAACGGCAGCAGTTGCACACCCGACAGCGTCCGACGCCGCGCCACCCAGCAGCAGCGGCATCCCTGCCGCTGCCCCGGCTGCCGTATGTGGCGTGGACAGCGAGTCTGATGATGAAGGCGGTGGGGGCGGCGCCGCCGGCGGCGCTGGCACCGGTGGGGCTGGCGGTACTGGGGAGGGCAGCGCAGCGGATGCCACAAAGTGCGTTACCAGCGCGCATGGGTGCATATCGTGAGTTTGCGGCATGACCCCCCACCCACCCAACCCAACCCACCCCAACTCAACCCTCCCGCAGAACGCGGACAGCTCGCCGGCGGCGGCGCGCGCGGAACAAGCGGCCGGTCAAGACGGCCATGTCGCAGGCGGTGGATGAGTTTGAGGCGGCATATGCAGCGGGTGCCGCTGCTGCTGCTGCTGCTGCTGCTGTGGAGTCAGCTGCAGCTACGATGGCGGCCACACTCACCGCTGCCACTGCTTCTGGTGCATATGCGGCTGGTGGCGTTGTTGGCACGGTGCCCAGTGGCACCACGGCTGCCCCGTCGGTGGTGCCACCACACCCCAGCGCCGTGCCCGACGCCGGGTGGTCATCGCCGTCAGTGGGTGGGGACGACGCCTTCCCGTTGGCGCCCGACGAGCTGCAGGATTTCTTGTCCACCCGGCCGCCCATGGAACATCTGATTGAGCTGGGGATCATGCGTGACGCGGCGGCAGACACGGCGCGGCGGGCGGCTACCAAGACCAGCCTGGCGCGCCACCTGGCGCAGCGGCCCACACAGGAGGAGCTACTGGGGCGGCACGTCATCCACCACGGCCTGCAGGCTGACCCCAGCTTGACGGCCAAGCTGGACTCGGTGGCGCGGCACCAGACGGTGGACCACCTCAGTCGCAGGTTGCGCGACCGCGCCACCGTGGAGGAGCTGGCGCGACGTGGCATCTATGTATTCCGCGGCGAGGCAGCCGCCGCTGCCACGACAGACCGCGGCGGCGACGACGACGACGGTGGCGGCGGCGGTGGTGGTGGCGGCGGTGGCGGCGACGGCGACGATGATTATGACGGCGGGGGGGGGGGGGGCCCCCCGCTCGGGGCCGCTTTTGCCACCCGTCACTGCCTTGCGTCCCTGCGCGAGAGGGGCGCCGCCGCCGCTGCGGCGCGCGGCG
>Ga0066256_1002792_pt1 | contig 18299 bp, 12 predicted proteins | sample ThiBio_1000_biof_FD_87107 | JGI IMG/M metagenome (GOLD analysis project Ga0066256, IMG submission 87107) | Wastewater bioreactor microbial communities from Cape Town, South Africa - Thiocy_expt_1000_biof (version 2) | ecosystem: Engineered > Bioreactor > Thiocyanate-remediating >...
CCCTCTGCTCAGTGCTCAGTGCTCTTTACCCAGTGCCAATGCCTGCCCCTTGGATGCGTCGATACCTGCAACTACTATGAGCTGCCCGCCTTCTCCTCCTCTCTCTCTCTCTCTACTGCTCTCTCTCTCCTCTCTACTGCCTCCTCTCTCTGCCTAGTCGACGGTGTTTTTCGCTTAATCTGCGCCTCGCCGTCGTGGCTCTGCCTTTGCCACGACCTCTGTCTCTGCTGCGGCTCGGCCCTACACCGTCGGCGTTTTTTGGCGTCACACCCCGGCGGCGTCTTTGTGGTACCCGGTGCCAAGTGTGCCTCTCTCTTGCCGCCTACTGCCCCGGTCTGCCCGCCCTTCTCTTGTTCTCTACTGCTTTCAGGTCTCTCTTGTCGCCTACTGGTCTCTCTCGTTCTCTACTGGTTCTCTCTCGTTGTCTAGTAGTCTACTACTGGTTCTGATTCTCTACTGTCGCCTTTGTCGCCTCTCTCTTGACGCCTACTGGTTTGACCGGTTCTCTTGTCGCCCTACTGGTTCTGGCAATCTGCCCGCCTCCTTCTACCTTCTACCGGTAGTCTTGTCGCCTGCCGCAGTGCCGTACCGGTACTGCCTCCTGTGACCTGTCGGACCGGCCCACCGTCCAATCGACGCCGCAGCGCCACGACGCAATGGGCGGGCTAATACACAGCACACTGGGCGGTGCGTTTATTTGCCGCCCGGCGTTTACTCCTGTGCCTTTTTCGGCGCACAGAAACCCCCGACACGGCAAGGCCGGTGCCACGGCACTGCCACGTCATCATTTGCCCGCCAAACCTCCCGCGCCCGACGTCGCCCTGCCGAGCGGCCCGACCCGCCACCATCATCGGCGCCATGACGTACCGGTAGGAGTGGCCAGCTCATGGCAGCTACCAATGGCAATGGATGACATTTAACTACGTGGCATCCGTCGCGGCGGCGGCGGCGGCGGCGGCGGCGGCGGCGGCGGCGGCGGCGGCGGCACGGCAATCGTGACAACGTCGAGGCAGGCGACCGTGCGGGCAACCACTGCAGTCCTTGCAATCTTGGCGCAGCCTGCCATGCTCGCATCTGCCGGCCCCGCCGCACTCCTTGCAGGTGCGCCGCACGCGGCCATGCTCACAAATACCACCCCCGCCGCACTCCTTGCAGCTGTAGCGCTGTCGACCGTGCTCACATATCGCACCCCCGCCGCACTCCTTGCAGTTGCTGCGAGTGCTGCAGTGCTCACAGGTGCTGCTCCCGCCGCACTCCTTGCAACTTTCGCGCTGGCGGCCATGCTCGCAGATGCTGGCTCCGCCGCACTCCTTGCAACGATGCCGCCGGCGGCCGTGCTTACAAATACTGGCCCCGCCGCAGTCCTTGCATCGGTGGCGCTGTCGACCATGCTCACAGAGGCTACCTCCGCCACACTCTTTGCAGCAGTGACGGACGCGGCCATGTTCGCAAATGGCGCTGCCGCAGCAGTCCTTGCAATAGCGTCGCTGGCGGCCATGGGCACAGATACCTGCGCCGCCGCACTCCTTGCAGGTGTGCCGTACGCGGCCATGTTCACAAATGCTACCTCCACCACACTCCTTGCATAGACTGCGCGAGCGGCCATGGTCGCATATACCCGCCCCGCCGCACTCCTTGCACTTGCTACGCATGCGGCCATGCTCACAAATGCCGGCCCCGCCACACGCCTTGCAGTAGTAGCGAGCGCGGCCATGCTCGCAGATGGAAGCCCCACCGCACTCCTTGCAGACGTGGCGGCGGCGGCCATGCTCACAAATGCTGCCGCCACCACACATTGTGCATGTGCTTCGCACGCGGCCATGCTCGCAAATGCTGCCCCCGCCGCACTCCTGGCACTTGCTGCGTGCACGTCCGTGCTCGCACAGGGAAGACCCACCGCAGTCTTTGCAGACGTAGCGAGCGCGACCATGTACGCAGATGGCGCCTCCGCCACACTCCTTGCAGTAGGAGCGTGCGCGGCCGTGCACGCAGATGCCAGCCCCGCCACAGTCCTTGCATTGCCTTCGAAAGCGACCATGCTCGCAGATGCCAGCCCCGCCACATTCCTTACAGTAGTAGCGAGCGCGGCCGTGCTCGCACTTACCGGTACCGGTTGGTCTCGCCGACGCACTGCTCTTGGCACCGGCAGCGGCAGTAGCCGCAGCGGTGCCGTTTTCCAGGGTGGCGCTCTTGTCTGGCTCCATCGCGTCAGCGGCGGGTGCCGGGGGGGGGGCGGGCGGGCGCGCCCCCCGCCCCGTCCCCCCCCACACCCGCCCCCGCGGCGGGGGTGGCGGCGCCGGCGGCCGCAGCGGCCCCCACTTCGCCCTGCCCCCCTGCGGGCAAAACCCCCCCCCGCCCGCCCCCCCTGCTGCAGGTGTGCCCTCAGCGCTTGGGTATAGTGGCGGCGGCGAAGGCAGCGGTGGCGGCGGTTCCAGAGGTGGCGCCGGCGATGGCACATCTGCCACCGCTGCTGCCTCTCGGCCCCGCACATCGGCGATGAGTGCGTGCGTTGGCGCGTCAGCCGCCCAGCGCCGCATCAGCCCAAATGCTGCCGCCGCACTTGCCGCCCAGCCAGGCGGCTGTGGCTTCAGCTGCACAGCCGCTGCCCAGGATGACATGGTGAAGAATACCGGTACACGCAGAACCCCAAGTACCGGTAGCTGGCAACCCCGTGCACACGCGTGCGCACCACACTGCAGCGTACGTAGCACAGTGCGTATGCCGCGCCGGCCTTCCCGCGGTGTCGGCAGCAAGTGTGCAGGACGCCTCCGTAGCGGTAGTGTGCGCCGCGGACACCCCTCTTCCAACGCCACCACGGGATGGTGGGGGTGTGCACTGGGGGCAATCCTCCGACAATGCTGTACACACGTGCAGTGCGTTATGTGCTGTTATTTGAGCGCGTCGCAGTAATAATTGAGGTGCGCGCGCGCGCGCCTGGCTCGCATGGTATGGTGTGGTGGGCGTTGCGGGGGAGCGACACCCGCCGACTCGGAATTCAGAGGTAGTGGCGCTTGGTTGTCTCCAGCTAGCTGGCGCCAGCTACCTGGCGACAGGCATGAGTTGGCACGGGCAGGCAATCGCTTTGCGGCCATCAACAATAAGCTTTCAAGTGGTGTCCGCCGCGGCGGCGGCGGCGCGGCAGTCGCGGCAGTGACGAGGCAAGTAGCCGTGTGGGCATGCACCAATGCACTCCTTGCAGCGGCAACGCCGCCTGCCGTGCTCACACATGCTCACCCCGCCACACTCCGCGCAGAATCTGCGCTGCCGACCGTGTTCACAGATACCTGCCCCACCGCACTCCTTGCAGCCATACCGCCGGCGGCCATGCTCGCAGATGCCGGCCCCGCCACAATCCACGCAACCGTGCCGCTGGCGACCATGCTCGCAGATGCCGCCCCCGCCGCACTCTTTGCAGCGGGTGCGCTTGCGACCATGCTCACAAATACCGGCCCCGCCGCACTCCTTACATTCGTTGCGCACGCGGCCATGACCACAAATGCTCCCCCCGCCGCAGTCCTTGCATTGGCTGCGTAGGCGGCCATGCTCGCATATGCCGCTGCCGCCGCATTCCTTGCAGCTGTAGCGCAGGCGGCCATGCTCACACATGCCAGCCCCACCACATTCTTTGCAGCTAGAGCGGCGACGGTTGTGCTCACACACGCTCACCCCGCCGCACTCCTTGCAGTGACTGTGCACGCGGCCATGCTCGCAGATGCTAGCCCCGCCGCACTCTTTGCAGCTGTAGCGCAGGCGGCCATGCTCACAAATGCCGGTCCCGCCGCACTCCTTGCAGCGGCGATGTTCTCGGCCATGCTCACAAATGCCGCCCCCGCCACACTTCGTACACCCGTACCGCTGGCGGCCATGCTCACAGATGCCCGCCCCGCCGCACTCTTTACAGCGGTGCCGCACGCGGCCATGCTCACAGATGCCCACCCCGCCGCACTCCTTGCAGCGGTGTCGCACGCGGCGATGCTTGCAGATGCTGCCCCCACCACACTCCTTGCAGCAATTGCGCCGTTTGCCGTGCTCACAGATACCGCCCCCGCCACAATCCTTGCACTGGCTTCGGATGCGACGATGCTTGCAGATGCCAGCCCCGCCGCACTCCTTGCAGTAGTAGCACCGGCGGCCATGCTCACATATGCCGCTCCCACCGCAATCCTTGCAGAACCGGCGCTGGCGGCCGTGCTCACAAATGCCGGCCCCGCAGCACTCCTTGCAGTCATAGCGTGCGCAGCCATGCTCGCACGCCTGCCCCGTCATTGTTGCACTTCGTGCGCGGGTGCCGGCGCTGTTGGCCACAACTGTGTCTAGAGCGCCACTTTCCAGGGTGCTCTCACATGCTGGCTTCATCATGTCGTCGATTGACGCAGCAGGGGCGCCGCACTCTCGCGCCCGGCGCCGCTTCACGCCAGCCACTGGCACAGGGGTGGGAGTAACAGCAGTGACGGCGGCTGCAGTAGTCCCCATTCCGCTTCCCCCGCTTGAGTCAGTGGCAGCGACGCTGGTGGGGCACAGCAGTTTCGTGCGCGCGCTGGCAGTGGTGTTCGACGGCACCCTAGCCAGCGGGTCGCTCGACAAGACGGTGCGGTTGTGGGACGTGGGCGCGCGGGTGTGTGTTGCCACGCTGACGCATGCCGCCACGATTACCGGGTTGGCAGTGCTGGCCAATGGCCGGCTGGCCAGCGGGTCGGCCGACGGGACCATACGGCTGTGGGATGTGGCCACCCGCGCCTGTGTGGACGTGCTGGATTGGCATACTGGCCATGTGGGCGCCCTGGCTGCGCTGTCCGACGGCCGGCTGGCAAGCGGGTCGAGCAGCACCACCATTCTGGTGTGGGACACTCGCCCGGCTGCAGTTGCTGCCGCTGCAGCTGGCGGTGGCGCAGCCCGTGCCACGCCTGCGGTGGTGCTGGAAGAGCACAGTAGCGCTTACTATGCGCTGCAGCCGCTGCCTGGTGGCCGCCTCGCCAGCGAGTGGAACGAAACGGTGCGTCTGTGGCACCTGCCCCCCTTGTAGCTCCGTTCCGCCGTGTCGGCGTATTCAAATGATTCGCGTGTTGGCCGCCAGGTCTACCTCATAATTACTTCAACTCCGCCCCTCTACCACTGGCACCACCACCACCACCACCCTGCTTGCTTGGCCGCGCCGCCACTGGCGGCTTCCGCGCCGGCGATGCCGCCGTTGCCGACGGCGCTGCCACCGCCGGCGGCGGCTTGGGAACAAGCACCAGCGGCGTGCTCGTGTCAATGGCGTATGCTGCGGGCGGCACGGCACCAAACACGGCTGTCGCAGCTGTGGTACCGGAACCACCGACCCCAGAACCGACAGCGCAGCCCCCCACCACGTGCTGCACCGGCGGCTGGCCAAGCGCGCGCAGCAGGCTACCCGCAGTGGCGGGCATGACAGGCGCAAAGAGGGCGGCGGCGATGCGCAGCGTCTCCAGCGTGATGTACAGTACGGCGGTGGCGCGCAGCGCGCCGCCGGGCGCCTTCATCAGCTTCCACGGCTCCGCCGTCGCAAACACGCGGTTGGCGTCATCCACCGCGCCCATAACAGCGTCCAGTGCACCCACGCCGTCGCACGCGCCGTACCGTGCCATCACGTCGCTCGCCAGTGTGCCCAACTTGGCTGCCAGCGCCGCCTCCGCTTCAGTAAACGGCAGGACGGCGGCACCCGGCACGTCGGCGGCGGGCGTGCCGGGGATGGCGGCGTACGGCAGCGGCAGGCGACCGCCAGGCAGGAAGGAGGGGCGCAGGATACGCGAGGCCAGGTTGCCGAACGCGTCCGCACACTCCGCGTTGCAGCGGTGGTGCAGGAGCGCGGGTGAGAAGTCGCCGTCCGACGCCAGGCCGCCCTCGCGCAACAGGAAGTAGCGGATGGCATCCACGGTGAAGGCGCCGCGCGGCGCCACCAGGTCGGCAGGGCGCACCACGTTGCCCAGGCTCTTGCTCATCTTGGCGCGGCCCACCGTCCAGTGCCCGTGCGCCACAATGCGGCGCGGCAGCGGCAGGCCGGCAGCCATCAGCAGCGCGGGCCAGTACACGGCATGGAAGCGCAGGATGTCCTTGCCCACCACGTGCACGTCAGCAGGCCAGGCAGGGAACAGCGCCGCCGAGTCGGCGTCATCCGGCAGGTCGCCGCCTGCGTCTACACCCGCGCTGTTACCGTCATCCATGGCGGCGGTGAGGTAGTTGGCCAGCGCGTCCACCCACACGTAGATGCAGTGCGCTGGGTTGTCGGGCACCGGCAGCGCCCATGCAATCTTGGCCGACGACCGCGACACAGACAGGTCGGTGAGGCCGCCCGCCAGGAACGCCATCACCTCGTTGGCGCGCACCGCCGGCACCACTGGTGACCCGCCGGCGGACCCGCCGCTGCCGTTAATCCAGCTCTGCAGCGCCGCCGTGTAGTTGGACAGGCGGAACATGTAGTTCTCTTCTGCTACCCACTCTACCGGGTGGCCCGACTCGGCGCTCACGCGCACCTCACCCGTGGCCGCCGCAGGCGGCTCCAGCCCCCGCCGCGCCGCGTACTCGGCGCGGGTGCAGGTCTGTGGCGCTGTCAGGAACGCCTCGTCGCTCTGGCAGTACCAGCCCTCGTAGCGGCCCACGTAGATGGCGTCCGCGCGCACCAGCCGCCGCCACAGCCACCGCACCACGGCGGCGTGGCGCGGTGACGAGGTGCGCATAAACGTGGAGTACGCGATGCCGTACGCGTCGTGCACGCCCGCGTACTCTGCCGCAATGCCGTCGCAGTACGTGCTGCACGCCGCCGCCACCGCCTCCCGCCCCACCGCGCCGCCGCTCGCCGCCTGCTGCACCTTCAGCCCGTGCTCGTCGGTGCCGGTGGACAGCCGCGGCGGCGGGTCGCCGGGGTGCCCGCCCAGGCTGGCGGCGCGCGCCAGCATGTCTGCCAGCAGCGACGAGTACAGGTGCCCAATGTGCGGCCCCGCCGTCGCGTAGTAGATGGGCGTCGTCACGTAGTAGGGCTTGGCTGGTGTTGACGGCGGGGCGGCGGCGGCGGCGGCTGGTTGGGTGCTTTGCTGCCGGGTCAGCGGCAGCACCAATGATGGCAGTAGTCTGGTGGTGGGTAGGCGCGGTGGCCGGCTGGCGAGCGCTGCACCCCGGCTCGCTGCCGCCATGGCAGCCCCTGCCGTCACCAGCAGCGCCATGGCCCGTATACCGGCGGTGGTGGTAGTGGTGAGGGTGGCTGCTTGCCTTGGCTGGTCGTCAGCCCAGCTGCCCAGTCGAGCTCAGCCGCCACTCGTCAGCCACAAGTGAGTCCGTCCAGTCAGCCGCTCTAGCGAGTGCCCCCCTGGTCCTGTCAGCGCCTCCTCCAGCCAGCGCCTCCTCCAGTCAGCGCCTCCTCCAGTCAGCACGCTCCTCCAGTCAGCTTGGTCCAGTCACCTCCGCCAGCTCCCTTCTACTTCACCCTCATGCCGCTACAAGCCAGTCCCTATTCCAGTCCCTCGCCTCCTGGTCCAGTCAGCGCCTCCTCCTGTCAGCTCCTCCTCCACCGCTCCTCTGCCTCCCTACTCTCACGCCCTCACGTCGCCACGTCGCTGCTAGCGCTAGCCGGCCCCTATTCCAGCTCCTCCTCTACCAGCTCCTTCTCCAGTCAGCTCGGCTGCCCTCTCCCCCTCCCTCTCCCTCTACTCCTCCACTACTACCGGCGCTGCGTCGCTGCTAGCGGCACCAATGGGTGAGCTGTACCACCATAAATTCCCACAATACAGATGCCGTAACTCCGAGTTAACCAACTAATTGAGCTGTAATGTCCATAATAATGCAACTGCGAAAATGCCGCGTTTTGCACGCGGTGGTTACAAGAGTACCATTGTGGCAAATCGGCGTCACACATCGGCGTGTCAGCGCCGACTCAGCGGTGATTGAACTTGTGATTCACCCGCACCTGGCCGCTGCTGGGTCGCTCATTATTCCGCCCGCCCTACCGCGGGATCTAAAGGCCGCAAAATGTGGCTGTGAATGTCCACTTTGAGCCCATGATGGCCTGATGGCTTTTGTTTGTCCTGCCGCTGCCTGAATACCGCGTTATCCGATGGCTGCCGAAATACCGGACCGCCGTGGCCGCTGCTGATTCCGCCCTTCCGTCGAGTCACAAACTTCCGCGGCGAAGTTCCGCCCGGTTCCGTCGCCAAAATACAAAGCTGCCACCAAAGCAGCGCGGGATTTAAAGACGGCAACGCACACCGAGGTGGTATGCGGCTGTGGTGCCGCAGCTTTTGTACCGTATTATATGATGGTTGTTGAATTACCGGGCCGCAAACAAGTTGTCACCTGCTGGTTCAATGTGCTCGTGCTCGTGGTTACCGACTCGTGTTGCGCCGTTGCGGCACTAATTATACCCTTCCACATTGTCCTCCGGACTAATCCCGCCGCGCCCCGCCCCATGACCACCATAGCAAAGCACTGCCAAAGCAGGCACTGCCAGCTGCCATGCCGCAGCAGCGCAGTGTGTTCGGTTGTCGCATCGCCGCGCAGTGGCCCGCGCACCACTCTCGCATCCATTGTACGACACCTTGATAACGGTCCGCAATGGAGCAGCGCCGGCGGGCCGCTGGCGCGAGCAGCCACGTCGCGATCATACCGGTACTGGCGGCAGCCATACCACTACTACCGGTACTGGTACTACTGCTCTTGCAACCGCAACTCGTGGCCGGCGAGCGGCACGTGGCAGCAGCGAGTGGGCACATGTGCTTTATCGAGGCGGACGGCTTGGCGGCGTGCTATGGCAGCGCCTCCATCACAGACAAGTTAACCCCGCCTACGAACGTGTCGTTTCATGCCGTAACTGCCGGCGACGATTTCAGCTGCGGCCTGACAGACGGCGACAGCAGCCTGCAATGCTGGGGCGCGCTGCCGGGTGGCACGTTGCAACTCCCACTACCGTCCACCTTCTTCATCGATGTGCATGCTGGGCCGCGCCATGTGTGCGGCCTGGTTCCAAATGGCACCGTGTATTGCTACGGCGATGCGTCGTCGCGCGGCGCCATCGATGTGCCGCCCGGTGTTGACTTTCAGGGCGTGAGTGCGGGAGCCAACTACACCTGCGGCGTGGCGCGGAATCATAGCGTGGTGTGCTGGGGGGATAGTGACAACCCGGTGGTAGCGGCGGCAGCGACGTGGCAGTCTATCACGGACGTGGAGCATGTGGCGGCGGGCGCAGAACACGCGTGCTACGTGCGCGTGAACGGCAGCGTGGTCTGCTGGGGATCCAACGCCAGTGGTGCCGCGGATCCGCCGGCGACGCTGGCAGTAAATGGTAGCGTGTGGTGGCTGGCTGTAGGTGCCGGCATGACGTGCGCGTTGTCGGGGCCCAGCGTGCCGGGGCCGGTGACGTGCTGGGGTGCGGTGAATGGCCCCATCGCATCCGCTGGCTTCGAGGTGGCATGCGCGGGCTGGGGGTGCGTGGTATCCACAGCAAGCAGCAGTGCGCGAGTGGTGGTAGCAGCAGCAGCGGGTGGGTTGCCACTGCCACCAATTGTTGGGAGTGGCGACCGAGCGGAAGTCGTCACATTGGCCGGCATTGGCGCGGACGTGGCTGGTTACGCAGATGGTGTGGGTGGCGCGGCACGGTTGTTCCGCCCATCGGGTGTGTCTCTCGATGGCGCAGGAGGGCTGTATGTGGCTGAGTATGCCAACCACATCATTAGGCGGGTGGACCTTGGAACGAGGAACGTGACGACGGTGGCTGGTATCGCGGGTAGCACCGGCGGGGAAATGGGTGCCACGCCGTTGCTATCCAGATTCAATTATCCGCGATGCGCGGAGGTCGATGACGCAGGCAACGTGTATGTGGCAGACAACGGCAACCAAGCCATACGCATGCTGTCGGGAGCGTGGGTGGCGGGCAGTAAGACAGGTGTGCCCGGGTCAACCAATGCAGCGGCTGGTACCAGCGCCACGTTTTATTACCCATATGCAGTGCGTGCGGACGTGGCTGGCGGCCTGCTGTATGTGGCTGATTACAACAACAAGCAAGTACGCACCGTCGCCATAGCTGGTAACCACGCCGTTGCCACGCTTGCCACACTCCCCAGCTACGTTTTTGATATTGCACTGGATCCCGCGGCGCGTGTGATGTATGTGGCAGTGTACTCCTCAGTGTACGTCGTCACATACGCTGGAGTGTCCACGCTGCTCGCAGGCGCCGCCACAAGCGGTTACGTAGACGACACTGGCAGCGCAGCGCGGTTCAACAGGGTTGCCGGGTTGGCGCTGGACGCCGGAGCTGATGTGTTGTATGCCACAGATTACAGCAACCACCGCATTCGGCGCGTTGCCACCACCGGTGGCGTGGTCACCACAATTGCTGGCTCGGGGGTTTCCGCGTGCGTGGATGGCGCTGGCACGGCGGCGGCATTCTACCGCCCTTGGTGCATTGCGCTGGATGCTGTCGCCGGTGCCCTGTACGTAAGCGACTCTGGCGGCAACGCCATTCGGCTGGTGCAACTGCCACTGCCGGCCCCTGTAACCCTGGTCCCAGCGCCCTTACCGCCTTCACCACTGACGTCCACCCACCAGCTAGCAGCATGGCGTGCGCTTGGCACCGCCAATAGCAGTAGCAACGATGTAGGACCGGTGCTGGATGCCCGCAATGCCACCATCTCGTCACCCCTCACACCTGTCAACACAGCCGGCCTCAATCCCGCCATTCGCACGTTGCTGTTGGGCACCGTGACGTTGGTGCCACAAAACGCAGCCCTCGCTGACGCGGGTAACACCAATGCCACCTTCTCCACGTCGGCGCAGCGCGGGCTGCAGTCTCTCAGCTTGGCAACAATGGCTGTGCCTGCAGCTGCCCTTGCGCTACACGCGCTCAACAATCTGACGCTGGCCGCTCCGTCGCCAACGCAACAAATTCAACTTGCTGCTGGTAGCTTTGACGGGCTGGCAACGTTGACGTGCGCTAACTGTGCTGGCGCTGTCGGGTTGGCCAACCTCACTGGGTTTTTGTTTGGCAACCTGCTGACACAGCCACTCATCCTGCCGTTGATTACGTCATTAGACGCCAGCGCCACCGGCATCACGGCGGTTTACGAGCACGACTTTGACGGCATGCCAGCGCTGGGCAGGTTGTCGTTGGCGGACAATAACCTGTCCTACGTCAGCGACGCTGCTATCTCTGCGTCGAAACAGCCTGCACTTGCTACGGTGGACCAGTCGCGCACGCCACTTGTCACTGGCACCGGTTGTCCACCCACTACATATCTGCGCACCTACAACCTGGCAGCCAGTGGAAACCCGTATTCCGCGTGCCCGCCGTGCATCGCTGGCGCATACTGTGCAGGCGGTTCCGGTGCGCCAACGCCATGCGGTGCCAACACGTACTCGACCGGCAGCGCCGCAGCTTGTGCACCGTGCTCCGCTGGTAAATACGCCCTAGGCGCCGCGGCGAGTTGCATGACTTGTCCTCCGGGACTGGCAGCCCCGGCATACAATGCTACGGTCACGTGGCGCGACACAATCACCGTAGTTGCTGATGGTGCTGGCAGCTGGATCAACGCACGCATCTACCTTGCCCTTTCCACCAAAGCCAATGTGTCCTGCGGTCCGGTGGTTGTCGTGGCTCCCACCTCTGTGTCATGCGCACTGCCCTTTCTGCTGCCTGCTGCCGGTACAATGTCCGTACTCACATCCGTGTGGGTGGCGCATGCCGACACGGGCGGCGTGCCACAGCGACTCAACACCAACGTCACGCTGATGCCGTCGTCACTTGTTACTATTGCACCTGGCGGCAGCGATGGCCTATTCCCACTCACGCCCGGCAGTGGCCGCATCGTGTTGCGCCTGCCAGCGTCACGGCTGACGCCTGCCGACTGGACCGCCGCTGGGCTGCAGCCACCCGGTCAAGCAACCATCGACCACCTTGCCGTGTGGGTGGCCGGCGCGCCGTGTAGCGAGCCGGCATGGGAGTCATCAACCACGCTGTCGTGCGCCATCCCAGCTGCTGACGGCAATGACATCCCTGTGGTTGTGCTGCTGGCCGGCCTGTTCAACGTCAGCGGCGTGCTGCCGGTCGTGTTCGCGCCGCCGGCGCTTGCATTTGCGGCTGTTGACATGGCCCTGCTGCCACCTGCCAACTCGGGTACCAGCCTGGTAAACATCACGCTGCCCGGTACCGCGCTGTGTGTGGGCCAGCAACCAAGGCTGACGGTTGCACACGTCGGAGGGCTGCGCTGCGGCGCGTTGCAATGCGTTGCTGGCCGCCCCGACGCCGTCCAATGCGTCGGTTGGAATGCCACCGCTGCCGCTGCCGCCGGCCAGCTACAGCTCGGTAGTCCAACTGTGCTGTTCAATGCCACCGCCGTGTGGGCCAACCGCGCTGCGCCGCTGGTGACATGTGAGGCATGCATCTCGCTGGCTACCCGGCCGGTGCTGGCCTCCATCACGCCCACCTCCATCGCTGCGGCTGGCGTACCGGTAGTTATCACCGGTAGCGGCATGATGGACGCCACCCGCACACCACCCGCCGTGCTCATTGGCGGCATTACATGCGGCAACGTGGCGGTGCTGTCACAAACGGTTGTGCAATGCAGCGCACCGTCCATGTTGGCATCCGCGCCGGGCTACCCGGTGGTGTCTGTCGTCGTGATCAACGCTGCCGGTGCCGCCTCCATCGAGCCCGTCAACCTCACGTATCCCGCGTCCTTCGCCGTGTCGTGGGCATCCACACCGACGCTGACCGCGCTGCCGGGCGGTGCATTGGCACCGTCGCCCGCGTTGCGGGTGCTGTCGCGCGAGGCGGCAACCTGCAGTCTGGCCATCAATATTACCTCGTGCGCCACGACCAACCTGGCGCTAGCGTCACGTCCAGACGGCATGACGGTGTTTTCCTCCATGTCGCTGGCAGTGAGCGCCAGCGGCACGCCTGATGCCGTGTATACCGACCTGCTGCTGGACGCGTTAGAGGCAAGCGGCGCATCTGGCTGCACCGGCACATTGACGGCATCATGCGTTGACACCGTTGGCCTGACAGCATCCACCGCAGGGCAGTCCAACCCGGCCGTGGTGCTGGCCTCCTGGCGCGCCGACTGGAACACAAGCGGCATACCAGCAGCGCCGTTTGTTGTGGCGCCGGAGGCGCTGCCGGGGTTACCTGCAGTGTTCAGCTTAGTTAGCAGCAATGGCGTGCTGACAACCTCCAGCGTCGCCTCGTTGTCGTGCCAGGCGCTGCTGCTCCCAGCCTCTACCACACCGCCGCCATTGAGCCAGTCGCTGGACCGGGTGTCTTCGAGCGATGTGCTCTCATCGGTTAGCGGCACTGTGGCGCTGATCAATGGCTCTGCTGCTGGTATCGCGTTTGCTGGCATGACTGCATCAGCAGCGCGCGTGGGTCAGGCGCTGGTAGTGTACGCCGAGTGCACCTGGACGCCTACCGGCGAGCGGGTGCGACTGCCGTTGCTGCCGCTTGCGGTTGCAAACGTTACCCTAGCGCTGGCACCTGCCGATTCGCTGCTGGTGGAGGCCTACGAGAGCGCCGCCATCGCGGCGGTCGCATCTCTGTCACCGGCCGGCGCGGCCACCTTCGCCGGCGCCGACGCTGCCTGTACCTGGCGCGCCGGTGTCTCGACGTCCGCGTCCCTCATGCTAGCAGCGTCCAGTATGGCATCGTCGTGGACGTTGGAAGCCAGCGGTGCTGTAGTGGGTGGCCAGCAACTGACGGTTACGGTGGAGGGCCCACCCGGCGCCACGCTGGCTCTGCAGCTGGTGTGCGTGTTATGGGGTTCCAACTCCGTGGCATCGTCACCGCTCAACATCACGACACGTGGCTACGCGGTGGCGCTGCAGGCCGGTCCGGTCACCCGTGTGGTATGGCCATCCGGGGCGCAGACGGTGCTGTCGTGGGCACCCGCACTCGACGTGACGGCGCCGGCACGCAGCGTGTTGACGTGCACCCTGTCGACCGTGTCGAGTGCGCGGGGAGCGGGGCTGGGCATGTCAGACACCACGGTGCAAGTGGTTGGTGACGCGTCGGTGTCGGTGGTGTTGGACGCCGCAGCCACTCGCGGCAGCATGTCGCTGTCCCGCGTGGGGCTGCGCGCGCCGGGCGGCTCCAATGCAACGCTGGCGGTGGCGTGCCGGGACGGCGTGGGCCGCACCGCGACGGCGGGCAACCTGCTGAACGTGAGTGTGGCAGCGTTGACGGCAGACTGGAGCAGCGCCACCGCGGCAGCCATGCCGACGGTGGTGGTGCCGGGGCAGACGTTGCCGGTGCTGGCGCTGACGGTGGCTAGCTCGCCGGGTGTGGCACTGCCGGCTGGTGTGGATGTTGGTTCACTGGTGACGTGCGTGGCGGGACTGTTTGCGGCGTCCACGCCGCTCCTGCTGGCCACCGCGCTGGCAAGCGCGGTTGCATCGGCGGGCCCGTTTGCGTCGGTGTCCACGGGCGGCAGTGGCGCCTCGGTCGGGGTAGGCGCCGGCAACACGTCCATCGTGATTGCCATGCCGGCGCTGTCAACGGCAACGTGCCCACTGTCGGTGCCGCTGGTGGTGGCAGCGGAGTGCACGTGGGTGCCCACCGGCGAGCGGCTGCGCCTGCCGCCGCTGTCCCTCGAGGTTGTCAATGTTAGCCTAGCGCTGACGCCGTCAACGGCGCAGCTGGTGGAGGCGTACGAGGTTACCACCGTGGCAGCGGCCGCGACACTGTCACCGCCCGGCGTGAGCACCTTTGCCGGCGCTGACGCGCGGTGTACGTGGCGCACTATTGCCGCCACCTCGTCGTCGGTTGTGTTGGCTGCCGCCAGCAGCGCAGCGTCATGGACACTTGACACCGATGGCGCTGTTGTTGGCAGCCAGCCGCTGACGCTGACTGTGGAGGGCCCACCAGGCGCCACGCTGACGCTGCAGCTGGTGTGCAGCTTGTGGGGCGGCAACACTGTGGTGTCGCCACCGCTCAACGTCACCACGCGCACCTACATTGTCGCGCTGCGTGACAGTGTCAGCGATGCACCAGTGGTGCGCACAATGTGGCCGTCTGGGACATCGTTGGTGCTGCCATGGGCACCCGCACTTGACGTGACGGCGCCGGCACGCAATGTGTTGACATGCAGCGTGTCGGTTGCAAGCACAACACTGCCGCCAACAACAACACCTGCAGCAGTTCCCGGCGTGGGTCTGGGGCTGTCCGACGCCACGGCGCAGCTGGTGGGTGAGGCATCCGTGTCGATGTCGCCTGATGCCGCCGCCACGCGTGCTAACGTGTCACTGCCGCGTGTAGGGCTGCGTGCGCCGGGTGGCACTAACGCGTCGCTGGTGCTGACATGCCGCGACGGTGTGGGCCGCAGCACCGTGCTGGACGCGCCCATCAACGTGGTGGTGGCAACATTAAGCGCGGCATGGAGCGCTGCCACTGTGGCCAGCATGCCCGCGGTTGTGGTGCCGTCGCAGGCGCTGCCGTCGCTGACGCTGACGTTGGCCAGCATGCCTGCCGTGCCGTTGCCACCGGATACTGACGTCACCTCGCTGCTGTCGTGTGTGGCAGGCATCTTCCTCGCATTAACGCCGCTGCCGCTGACCACGCCACTGGCCACGCTGATTGCATCCGCATCGCCATTTGCATCATTCAGTACCGCCTCCATCAACAGCGGCGCTACCATCACAACTGGCGCAAACAATGCTAGCATTGTGGTCACCCTGCCGCCGCTGCCAACCGCAACCTGCCCACTGGCCACGCAGCTGACAGTAGCGGCTGAGTGCACTTGGGTGCCCACCGGCGAGCGGGTGCGGCTGCCACCGCTGACGACCTCCACGCTGCAGTTGACACTGGCGTGGGCAGCACCGGCAGCCATCGTGCTGGCGTACACGCCGCTGCCACTGGGTGTGACTAAGACCGTCGGTGCGCCCGCAACAAGCAGCAGCGGCGCCACAACGACAGCATCATGCGATGTGGCACTCGTGAATGCGACCGTCCGTAGCACGCGGCTGGTTGCAGAGCCCTGGTCGTTGGCAGTTGACGGCAGCGCATCAGGTGGCACGTCAATACCCACGTCGGTCAATGTCACACTGCAGGCGCCGCCAGCCACGCAGGTGTACTTGCAAACATTGTGCACAGTGTGGGGCCAGGTGCTGGCAACGCCGCCACTGCGTCTCACGACTGCGTCGCTGGGGGCGCGCATCCTGTCGGCGCTGCCGTCCACCTTTATTGCGTCTGACGTGTCCTCGCCATGGCCGCTGACACCGCAGCTGGTGGTGGCAGTGATAACCCGCCACAACGACGCCGTAGTTGCTGACGTCACCTGCTCTGTGTCAGTAGCAACGCCTGCGACGGAGCTGGTTATTGTAGATGGCACCACGGCGCTGACGTCGCTGCGATCCATCCCGACAGACGACCATACTGGCATTGTTGCTGTGCCGCGGTTTGTAGTCCAGACGTCGCCCGCCACGCGGAATGTCACCTTGGTGGTGGAGTGTCAGCATCTTGCATCCGGCGACGCCGTGGCGCCGCTCAGCCTCACCATCCCAGCAACCCTACTGACAGCGCAGCTGTGCGTGCCACCAGCGGGAAAGGCTCCGGTTGGGGATCCGCTGCCGGCTTTTAGCATCGGCGTTGCGGCAGCGTTGCCAAACGGTACCCGCACATCCCCGTGCACCGGCGACACACTGACTGTGCCGCTGCCATCAATTGTGTGCACCATTGCGCTCAACGCATCCGCGTCGTCCTCCAACGACACGTCTTCCGTGTTTCTGCAACACACCGTGGTGGTTGCTTCCGCCGACAGCCACGTCGCGGTCTTTGACGCCTTCACGCTGGTGGCGCCGCAGGGGGAGGCGTACGGGCTGACACTCACATGCGCGATCGGCGGGCTGGTCATCCCGCCGGCGCTGGCATTTTTGGTGGAGGTAGATGGCTGCCGGGCCGGACAGGAGTCTGTGTCAATTACGTGCGTCACTTGTGGTAGCGGCGAGTTCAGCTTGGGGGGCATGGGTGCGCGCTGCATCCGCTGTCCACCTGCCGGTGCCAGCTGCATTGATGGCATTGTGACGCTACTGCCGCACTACTTCCGGCCAGCAGCGCAGGCGGGCGCGCCGCTGGGGCCTGACACGGAGCTGCACCCCTGCTACAATGCCGAAGCGTGCATGCTGGAGTACAACGCCAACGCCAACAGTACCACTGGTAACAGCAGTGCTGCCGTCTACGGCTGCGCGTATGGCTACACCGGGCCGTTGTGTGGCGTGTGCGATGCGGCCGTCAACTTCGCGCGGTTTGGAGAAGCCTAGGCAAACTGCTGGGACGCAGGCGTGTCGTGGATGGTTCTTTCGGCAGTTGTGGCGTTGGTGCTGGCGTTGCTGATACGCGTGGCTCTACGTACCGACACCAGCCGCTCCGACGCGTCCATCATGTTGCGCATCACGTTGGGCTACGCGCAGGCGGTGGGCAGCTTGCGCGTGTTCCGCGCCGGCAGTACAAAGGCATACGACAACGTGATGGGGTGGACAGAGGTGGTGAGTGCCAGCCCTTTAAGTGTGGGTGCGCTGCAGTGTATCGTGCGGCTGCCGTACCTGGTGCAGTACATTGCAACCATCGCGTTGCCGGTGGCGGCGTCAGTGGCGGTGGTGCTTATATTTCTCGTTGTCACCACTGGCCGGTCGCTGCGCTGCAAGCCGCGCTGCGGCATGGACACGGCGGCACTTCGGTTAGCGGTGGCGACGTGGTGGGCTTCCAAGCGCCACCTAGCCACACTGCTGTTTGTGCTGTTCCTGGCGTACATGCCCATTGTGTCAGCGTCGCTGCGTGCGCTGGATTGCATTGACCCTGTGGCAGGGTTGCGATACCTCCGGTCGGATCTGAGCGTTGAATGCGGTGTGGGGGAACATGCTGCCGCACGCGTGTTGGCGTACACGGTGTTGATCGTGCTCGGTGCCGGCTTTCCTGCCGGCCTGGCGTGGCTGTTGGGCACGGCGCGCAACGACCAGCTGGTGGACCCGGCCTTCCACGCCACCTGGGGCTTCCTGTTTGACGGCTACCGCGCGCCGACGCGAACGCGTGTGGTCACGCCGCCATCGCAGCCAACGACACACGATACACCTGGCTCGCCGACGGGGGCGTTGATAAGCGGCGGCGGTAGTGCCGGTAGTAATAAACACCAAACTTCACTCGTGCTGCCGGAGGCGCTGACACATGCATGGGTGGTGTCGGGCGACAGCCGCTTGTGGTGGGAGGCGGTCGTGCTGGGCCGCCAGGCGGGCGGGGTGCTGCTGGCGGGGCGGGGGGTCTAACCCTGGCCGCAGCGCGGCGGCGCGTCCCTGCGGGTCCTGGGGGCGGTGCCGGT
>Ga0066256_1002793_pt1 | contig 18297 bp, 18 predicted proteins | sample ThiBio_1000_biof_FD_87107 | JGI IMG/M metagenome (GOLD analysis project Ga0066256, IMG submission 87107) | Wastewater bioreactor microbial communities from Cape Town, South Africa - Thiocy_expt_1000_biof (version 2) | ecosystem: Engineered > Bioreactor > Thiocyanate-remediating >...
ACCTCGTTCGGCGTCGCGCAGACCGTGACGCCCGCCTCTTCCAGCGCCGCCTTCTTGCCGGCGTAGGAGCCGCGATCGCCCATCACGATCGCACCTGCGTGGCCCATCTTCTTGCCGGGCGGCGAGGCGGCGCCGGCGATGAAGGCCGCCACCGGCTTCTTCATGCTCGCCGCGTACTCCGCTGCCGCCTCCTCCATGGCCCCGCCGATCTCGCCGACGAGCGCGATCGCCTTCGTCGCCGGATCCTTGTCGAGCGCCATGAGCGCGTCGCGCGTCGTGGTGCCGATGATCGGGTCGCCGCCGATGCCGACGAACGACGAGATGCCGAGCCCCGCCTGCACGAGATTGAGGCAGAGCAGCGTGCCGAGCGAGCCCGAGCGCGAAATGACGCCGATATCGCCCTTCTGGAAGACGCGCTGGTTGAAGGCCGGCATGAAGCCGACGAAGCTCACGCCCGTCGTCACGAGGCCGGCCGTGTTCGGGCCGATGACTTGAGCCCCGCGCTCGCGCGCCGCGGCAAGAAAGTACATCGTGTCCTGCACGGGCACGTGCTCGGTGAGGCAGACGATCTTGCGCACGCCCGCCGCGATGATGTCGAGCGCGGCTTCCTTCACGCCGAACGGCGGCACGAACATCACGGCCGCATCGATCTTCTGATCCTTCGCCGCATCCTGCGCCGAGGCCCACACGGGCAGATCGAGATGGCGTTCGCCCGCGCGGCGCGGATTGACGCCGCCGATGATCCTGGTGCCGTAGTCGCGCATGCGCTCGGACCAGAATGTCCCCTGCTTGCCGGTGATGCCTTGCACCAGCACGGTCTCCTTGCCGCCGATGATCATGCGCGCGCCCCCTTCGCCGCGGCGACAGCCGCCTTCACCGCGTCGTCCATGAGATCGTGCGGCTCGATGCCGAGCCGCTCGCGCACCATGGCAATGGCCTCATCCTCGCCCGTGCCGTGGATCGTGAAAACGATCGGGATCTTCGGTTTGAGGTGCAGCCAGGCATTGATCACGCCCTCGGCCATGACGTCCGTGCGCGCGAAGGCCCCGCAGAAATTGACGAGCAGCGCCTTCACGTTCGGGTTCGCGAGCACGATCTCCAGCGCCGGAACGGCCTTCGTGTAGCTGTCGCCGCCGATCTCCATGAAGTTCGCGGGCTGCCCGCCGAAATGGCGGATCGCATCCATGGTCGTCATGGTGAGGCCGGCGCCGTTCGCGAGCACGCCGACTTCGCCGTCGAGCTCGATGTACTTGAGATGCAGTACCTTGGCGCGCGCCTCGAGGTCGGTCGTCTTGTCGGGCGTGCCGGAATGGGCGAGCGCCTCCTGGCGCGTCAGCGCGCTGTCATCGACGGTCAGCTTGCAGTCGAGCGCAATGAAATGCCCGTCGCGCATCTGCACGAGCGGATTGATCTCCACGAGCTCCGCGTCGCTCGCACGATAGGCCTCGTAGAGCTTGACGAGGATGTCGGTGATGGCGCCGGCAGCCGGCGGATCGTAGCGCCGCACGGCGGCAGCGAGCGCTTCCTCGTCGAGCCCCTTGATGATGCTGATCGGGAGGCGCAGCAGCGCATGCGGGTGCTCGGCCGCGATCTCCTCGATATCCATGCCACCTTCGGGCGAGAACAACAGGAGCGGCCCCTGCGTCTCGGGATCGTTGAGCACCGCGGCGTACATCTCGCGCGCGATGTTCACCTGCGGATCGACCAGCACGTGATCGACCTTATGCTCGCCGATCGTCATGCCGAGGATCGCACGGGCGTGATTGGCGGCTTCCTCCGGCGTCGCCGCGAGCTTGATGCCGCCTGCCTTGCCGCGCTTGCCGGTCGGCACCTGCGCCTTGATCACGCACTTGCCGATGCGGCGCGCGGCATCGGCCACGTCCTCCGGCGTCCGTGCGACGATGCCCTCGGGCGTCGGGATGCCGGCCGCGCGCAGGGCGGCCTTTCCGGCGTGCTCGGTGAAGTTCATTCGGGCATTGCCTCCTAGTGTCCCAATTCCGAAGTTCGCTTGACCTCGATGCTGGCGTCCCGAGCGAACTTCGGAATCAAAAGGGACACTAGAATCATAAACTTGCTAGTGTGATTCAGATCGAGAAATTCGCTCCATACCGTGCCCCGAGATCTGACGAATTTCTCGATCATCACACTAGCTTCTCCTCGGTCCATCTGCCGAGACCGATTGGTCCACTATGGCACTGGAGCCTAGGGGCTGGCCACCCTCAGCCGCGCCTGTTGCTCACGAAGTCGATGGCGGCCGCCAGATGGTGCGCCCCTTCGCCGAACGGCGCCAGCGCCGCGCGGGCCTCCGCATTGAGCTCGGCGAGCCGTGCGCGGGCGCCAGCGACACCGAGCACGGTGACGAACGTGGCTTTCCCCGCCGCTGCATCCTTGCCGACGGCCTTGCCGGTCGCGCTTGCGTCGCCTTCGGCATCGAGAAGATCGTCGGCGATCTGGAAGGCGGCGCCGAGGGCCTCGCCATAGGCACGGAGCGCGCGGCGCTCCTCCGGCGCGGCGCTGGCCAGAATGGCGCCGGCTTCGGCCGAAAAACGGATCAGAGCGCCGGTCTTCATGCGCTGGATCGTGCTCACGCCATCGAGCGTGTGCAGCGATGTGGCGTCGCCTTTCTCGGAGGCGAGGTCGAGGACCTGCCCGCCGACCATGCCGGCTGAACCGCCCGCTTCGGCGAGGCCGAGCACCAGGGCCGCACGCACGGCCGCATCGGCGTGCGTCGATGGCCGTGCCAGCAGCTCGAAGGCGAAAGTCAGGAGCGCGTCGCCAGCTAGAATTCCAGTCGCCTCATCGAAGGCCTTCCAGACGGTCGGCTGGCCGCGGCGCAGCTCGTCATTGTCCATGGCCGGGAGATCGTCATGCACGAGCGAATAGCAATGCAGGCACTCGACGGCGCAGGCCGTGTCCACGGCCGCCATATCCGACATGCCGAGCACGCGCGCCCCCTCGATGACCAGAAACGGCCGAAAGCGCTTGCCGCCGCCGAGCACGGCATGGCGCATGGCAGCCCCCAGCACCGGCGGCGTCGCCCCGAGCGCGTCCTGGCCAAGCAGCGCGGCGAGGCGATTTTCGACGAGCGCCGCGATTTCGCCCAGCCGTTCCTCGAATGCCATTTCTTCTTCCTTGAGCCTATTCCCTGCGAACCATGCGGCCGCTCGTGTGATGATCGAGAAATTCGCCACCTCCCGGGGCACGGTATCGAGCGAATTTCTCGATCTGAATCACACGATCAAGTTTATGATTCTAGTGTCCCTTTTGATTCCGAAGTTCGCTCGGGACACTAGCATCGAGGTTAAGCGAACTTCGGAATCGGGACACTAGAAGCGTGCGCCGCTCCGGCGCCATTCTTATGATGCTATTTCCGAGGCGTCACGGGCGTTTGATAAGCTAAAAAGGACCATGAACGACTACCGAGGCCCCTTTACCGGACCGGGCGACGAGCCGCCTGACGTCGTCCCCCGCACGGGGCCGCCGACAGGGCCCGTGGCCGCCCCCGTGCGCAATCCGGCTACGCTGGCGGAGGGCCCTCCGCCGTTAGAGATGGGCCCCGCGGCGGAGGCGGGGATCAGGCCCGAACCAGCGGCCAGCCCACAAGCCGATGTGCAGGTCGAGCCGCCCGCCGAGGCGGAGCTCTACGTGGAAGTGCCGGCGTTGCCTCCGCTCGACCTGCCCGAAACTGAGCCACCTGCGTTAGAGCTGGATGTGGGGGATCTGGCGCTGGAGCAGGCGGCTGAGTAAGTTCCCGAGCCAGTGCCCGCGGTTGCCGCCACAGAGCCGCCGATGGCCGACCTGGCCTTAGGCCCTGTCTCGACAGTGGCTGATGCAGAACCGAGGGTGGAAGCGCCGGAAGCCCATTCGCTGGAGCTGCCCGCACCCGAACCATTGCCGCGCGTGATGCCTGTCGCGGCGCGCACTGCGGACTTTGCCTTCGGCTCCGCGTTCGCGGCGGTGCCAGCACTTCGCCTCGAGCGTCCAGCCGCAGCGCCCGCCCCTCAGGCGCCGCCGCCCTCGCTGGAGCCTGCCAGCAGTACGCCACTCTTTGACGGGAACGGGCCCGCGCCATCGCTTGCCATCGCGCCCATAGCCGCCGCCTCCATCGCGACTGCAAGTCATCCCACTCTCGATGCACCGGCACCTCCCTTATCGACAGCGGCACCGCCGTCGCACTCGGTGTGGCCTCGCCGGATCCGGCGCGCAATTCTCATGCTGATGGGCCTCGTGGTCGGCTACGTCGTGCTCGTGCTGGCTCTGATCGTCGCCTACCGCTGGATCGATCCACCGCGCTCGGCGCTGATGATCACCACGCGCCTCTCGGGCCAGCCCGTGCTCTATGCGCCGGTGCCGCTCACAAGCATCTCGTCCTATCTCCAGCGCGCCGTCGTCACGTCGGAGGACGCGCGTTTCTGCCAGCACGGCGGCGTGGACTGGGGTGCGCTCTACGAGGCCATGAGCGAGTCGCGCGGTGGCAGCACGATCACCATGCAGACGGCGAAGAACCTCTTCCTGTGGTCATCGCGGAGCTACGTCCGCAAGGCCATCGAGATCCCGGTCGCGCTGACCATCGACGCGTTCTGGCCCAAGCGGCGCATTCTCGAGGTCTATCTCAACATCGCCGAGTGGGGGCCCGGCATCTTCGGTGCCGAGGCGGCGTCGTACTACCATTTCGACAAGCCGGCCTCGCGGCTCACGGCGCACGAAGCGACCCTGCTCGCCGCGACCTTGCCGAACCCGATTGCCCGCGATGCCGGCGATCCTGGGCGCATCACCTCCGTGCTCGCCTCGCGCCTGCGCGGCCGCATGGCGAACTCCGATGCCTTTGTTCGCTGTCTCGGCCTCCGGTCCATGCCGCGCGCCGAGACGCCGGCACCTGCGAGGCCAGCGGCGAAAGCGCCGGCCAGGCAGCCGGCAGCGGCAGACCAGAAGTCCTGGAAGACGACGACCGAGCCCGCCTTCAATCCTTGGCAGAACTGAGGGCAAAATTGAGCGCGAGCGCTTCCGCGACGCGGATACCATCGACGCCCGCGGAGAGAATGCCGCCGGCAAAGCCTGCGCCCTCGCCTGCCGGATAGAGGCCACGCGTGTTGACGCTCTGGTAGTCCTCGCCGCGCGGAATGCGGATTGGCGAGGACGTGCGTGTCTCGACTCCGGTCATGACAGCGTCGGCCATGGCGAAGCCCGGAATGCGCTTCTCGAAGGCCTGCAAGGCCTCGCGGACCGCCGTCACGGCGAACTCCGGCAGGCACCGCGCGAGGTCGGTCGGCGTGACACCCGGCTTGTAGCTCGGGACAACATCGCCGAGCGTGGTCGACGAGCGGCCGGCGAGAAAATCGCCAACTCTCTGCGCTGGCGCCGCATATGTGCCACCACCCACTTCGAAGGCCTTGGCTTCCCAGTGGCGCTGAAAAGCAATGCCGGCCAGCGGTCCGCCCGGAAAGTCCTCGTCGGGCGTGATGCCGACAACGATGCCGGCATTGGCATTGCGCTCAGCGCGCGAGTACTGGCTCATGCCGTTCGTGACGACGCAGCCAGGCTCGGACGTCGCCGCGACGACCGTACCGCCGGGGCACATGCAGAAGCTGTAGACCGAGCGGCCGTTACTGGCGTGATGCACGATGTGATAGTCCGCCGCGCCGAGGATCGGATTTCCCGCTGATGGCCCGAACATGCAGCGATCGATCAGCGATTGCGGATGCTCGATGCGCACGCCGATGGAGAACGGCTTCGGGATGATCGTCACGCCACGCGCGAGCAGCATCTCGAAGGTGTCGCGCGCGCTGTGGCCCACCGCGAGCACGACATGATCCGTTTCGATCGTGCTGCCATCCTCCAGCACCACACCACGCACGTGCCGCTTGCCGTTGCCCTCGTCCGCGATATCGAGATCGACGACCTTCGTGCCGAAGCGGTACTCGCCGCCGAGCGCTTCGATCTCCGCGCGCACGTTCTCGACGACGGTGACGAGGCGGAACGTGCCGATGTGCGGCTTGGCGACGTAGAGGATCTCGTCGGGCGCGCCCGCCTTGACGAACTCGGTCAGCACTTTGCGGCCGTGATGGCGCGGGTCGCTGATGCCGCTGTGCAGCTTGCCATCGGAGAACGTACCGGCACCGCCCTCACCGAACTGAGCATTGGACGTCGGATCCAATACGCCTCGCCGCCATAGCCCCCAGGTGTCTTTCGTGCGCTGGCGCACGACCCTGCCGCGCTCGAGAACGATCGGACGAAAACCCATCTGCGCCAGCACGAGCGCGCACATGAAACCGCACGGCCCCGTGCCGATCACGACCGGGCGCTTCTCTACCCGCTCCGGTGCGCGGGCGACGAACTTGTAAGTGGTATCGGGCGCGGGATTGACGTGACGATCGTCCTTCAGCCGCGCACGCACGCGAGCCTCGTCGCGCACCTCGGCATCGATCGTATAGATGAGCTTGATCGCGGATTTCTTGCGCGCATCCCAGGCGCGCCGGAATACGCTGTAGCTCAGCAAGTCCGCGGACGAGACCCCGAGCCGCGTCACCACTGCCTTCCGAAGTTCCTCCTCCGGATGGTCAAGCGGCAGCCGCAGCTCGGTGATCCGCAGCATCCGCTATTCGGCAGCTTTGGCCGACGATTGCGCCGCAAGGCCGGCGCGCACATCATCGACGAACTCGGTGATCGAGCCCGGCACGCGCGTCGCCGCAGCGCGCTCCTTCATGCCGAGATCGGCGCACCACTGCAGGCGCCGCGACGTGGCCTCCGCCATCGTCGGATCGAGGCCGAGCTCGCGCAGCGTCGTCGCCACCTCGCGCATCTCGCCTGCGCGCCGGCCCGAGTGCTGCGCGGCGCCGCCGAGCTTCTTGCCGATGAAGACTGGCCAGTTGATCTCGGGGATCGTCACCTGCAGCGACGACACGATACGATCGGTGACGCCCGCCGTCTCGGCCGCGACCATACACTCCATGAGGATGGCATCGAGCCCCTTCATGAACACGCTGCGGCACATCTTGATCGTCGACGCCGCGCCGATGTCATCGCCTACGGACTTCATGTCGACGCCGTAGGGCGCGAGCTTGCGGATCAGCTCCTCCGCATCCTTGCCTGCAAGCAGCATCGGCACTTTGTGCTGCGAGCGCGGCACCAGATCCATGACCGCCGCCTCGACGGAGCGTCCGCCACCGGCTGTAATCGTCTTGGCCACATCGCGCTTCATGCCCGGCGAAGTGGAATTGCAATCGAGGAAGAGCGTTCCCTTCACGATGTGCGGCGCCATCTGGCGGGCCGCGACGAGGCTCTCTTCCGTCGTCACGAGGCTCAGGATGATGTCGCTCGCCTGCGCCAGCTCCGCCGCGCTGCCGACCGTGCGAACGCCGATCTTGTCGGCGGCGGCCTTCAGCGGCGCGCCCTTCTCGTTGCTCGGAAGCAGGATGTCCCAGGTCGAGATCTCAATCGGATGCTCGGCCGTCGCCGACTTCTTCAATCCGGTGGCCACGCTCTGGCCAGCCTCGCCGAACCCCAGAATGCCTACGCGCAGTTTGGCCATTACGTGCTTCCTCCGTCGTTTCTCTGTTTATCGCAGTGCCGCGCAGGCCCGCTGGATGCGCTCACAGGCGCGCGTGATGTCCTCGGTCGAGGCGGCAAAGGACAAGCGGAAGTGCGGCGAGACACCATAGGCTGCCCCGTGCACGGCCGCGACCCCCTCTCCGTTCATGAGATACATGACGAAATCGCGGTCGCTCTCGATGACCTTGCCATCGGGCGTGCGCTTGCCGATGAGGCCCGCACAGCTCGGAAACGCATAAAAGGCGCCGGCCGGCTTCACGCAGGTGATGCCCTTGGCCTGATTGAGCATGGCCACGATCAGATCGCGGCGCTCCTCGAAGGCGGCGCGGTACTTCTCGACCGAATCCTGGGGGCCGGTGAGCGCGGCGAGCGCCGCGGCCTGGCCAACCGACGACGGCCCCGATGTCACCTGCGCCTGCAGCTTCGACATCTGCTTGATTACCTCGGCGGGGCCGGCAGCAAAGCCGATGCGCCAGCCGGTCATGGAGTAAGTCTTGGACACGCCGTTGATGATGACCGAGCGGTCTTTCATGTCGGGGCACACGGCGACGAAGCTCTCGCAAGTGTGCCCGTCGAAGACAATATGCTCGTACATTTCGTCGACCATGACGGCGACGTTGGGGTGACGGCGCAGCACTTCGGCGAGGCCGAGATAGTCCTCGCGCGTGTAGACGGCGCCGGACGGGTTCGACGGCGAGTTCAGCACGAGCCAGCGCGTCGCCGGCGTGATCGCACGCTCCAGCATCTCGGGCGTGATCTTGAACTTCGTCTCGGCCGGGCACGGCACGACCACCGGCTTCGCGCCGGCATAGAGCACGCAATCCGAATAGGCGATCCAGAAGGGTGCCGGGATCACGGCCTCGTCGCCGGCCTCCATGGTCGCGACGATGGCGTTGAAGATCGCCTGCTTGCCGCCGGTCGAGACCATGACCTCGTCGGTCGTGTAGTCGACGCCGTTCTCGCGCTTCAGCTTGGCGGCAAGCGCGGTGCGCAGTTCGAGCGTGCCGGGAATGGCGGTATATTTCGTCTCGCCGCGCTTGGCGGCCGCCGCCGCGGCCTCGATGATGTGGGCCGGCGTCGGGAAATCGGGCTCGCCGGTCGAAAGGGCGATGATGTCGCGGCCCTGGGCCCTCAGCTCGCGCGCACGCTGGGCAGCGACGATGCTCGGCGAAGGCTCGACCCTTTGCAGGCGCTTGGCGATCTTGAATTGCATGGCTTGTTTCACTCCCCGCAGGCGGCGCGCACATTACACGAAGCGGCGCGGGGGCATAGGGGAAAGTCAGCCCTTGTCGATGGGGCCGATCTCAGCCGGGATGGCGGGGTAGGCATGCTGGTGACCCGAGACGTCCGTGACCTCGGTAAAGCCCTCGATTTCATTAACGTAATCCGGCCCGATGGGTACCTTGCCGAACCCGCCCGGTACATCGAGGACATAGGTCGGCAACGCGGGCCCCGAGACGCGGCCACGGAGTGCGCGCATGATGGCCTGCCCCCCGGCTATGGACGTGCGGAAATGGGCCGTGCCCGGTGCGAGATCGGCGTGGTGGAGATAGTAGGGCTTCACGCCGAGCGCGATGAAGGCGCGGAACAGCTCGGCCAGCGTCTCGGCATTGTCGTTGATGCCCTTGAGCAGGACAGTCTGGCTGATCAGCGGGAAGCCGGCAGCGGCAAGGCGGCGAAGGGCGGCACGGGCGGCGTCTGTCAGCTCGCGCACGTGGTTGGCGTGAACGGCGATCCACACGGCTTTGCCGGGCGCCTGCAGGGCCTCGACGAGGGCGGGCGTGATGCGTCCGGGGTCCACCACCGGCACGCGGGAATGCCAGCGGATGACCTGAACGTGCGGGATCTCGGCGAGACCCCGCGTGATTTCGGCAATGCGGCGCGGGGCAAGCACCAGCGGATCGCCCCCCGTGACGATGACCTCGTGGATAGCCGGATTGGCGCGGATGTAGTCGAGCGCCGAGGCCAACCGCTCGCCCGCAAGCGCCTGTTCGCCCCCTGGGCCGACCATCTCGCGGCGGAAGCAGAAGCGGCAGTAGACCGGACAGGCGTGCGTCGCTTTCAGCAGCACGCGGTCAGGGTAGCGGTGGACGATACCCGGCACGGGCGAATGCACGTCGTCACCGATGGGATCGGCGCGCTCCTCGGGGCGCGTTTCGAGCTCGCGGGCATCGGGCACGAACTGGCGGGCGATGGGATCGTTCGGATCGGCGCGGGCGGTCAGCGCCCCGAGGGCGGGCCGGATCCCGATGGCCTAGCGCGCCCCGACCCCTGCGGCCGCATCGGGCCCGGCCGCGCCGATCAGACCTGCATCGAGCAGATCCTGCGGTGTCCGCAGCGTCTTTGGTGCGCCTCTGTCGCTCATGGCGTGGTCACCGGCGCCCAGAGAACTTGTTCGATATTCCGCGCGCCCGTCGCCAGCATGACGAGCCGGTCGAAACCAAGGGCGATGCCCGATGCTGGCGGCATCATGGCGAGCGCGGCGAGAAAATCCTCGTCGATCGGATAGCGCTCGCCATAAACGCGCTGTTTCTCGGCCATCTCGGCCTCGAAGCGGCGACGCTGCTCGGCTGGATCGGTCAGCTCGCCGAACGCATTCGCCAGCTCGACACCGCAGGCATAGAGCTCGAAGCGCTCGGCCACGCGCGGATCTTTGGGTGACGGACGCGCCAGCGCCGCCTCCACGGTCGGGTACTCCATGAGGATCGTCGCCTGTCCGCGCCCGATGCGCGGCTCGACGCAATCCACGATCACGCGGCTGAAAATATCGGACCACGTGTCGTCCGCCGCGACCCGCAGGCCGATGCCGAGCGCCTGCGCGGCAAGCCCGTCGCGATCGGGTGTCTCTCCGCCGAGCGTCGCGAGGAGATCAATGCGCGCATGGCGGCGAAAGGCCTCCGCCACCGTCAGCCGCTCCGGCGGCGCCAAGGGATCGACCGGCTCATCGCGGAACGTAAGGATGTCCGTTTCCGCGGCAGCGGCCGCGAGCGCCAGCAGCTCGGCGCAGTCGCGCATGAGCACCTCGTAGGGCTCGCCAACGCGGTACCATTCGAGCATCGTGAACTCGGGATGATGCAGCGCGCCGCGCTCGCGATTGCGATAGACCGGCGCAAACGTGAACAGCCGCCGCTCACCTGCCGCCAGCAGCTTCTTGCAGGCAAACTCAGGCGACGTGTGCAGATAGAGCGGCGCCGCGCCGCCGGCCTCTGAACGCCATTCGGTCGAAAAGGCATGGAGGTGCGCCTCGTTACCCGGCGATACCTGAAGGGCGCTCGTCTCGGCCTCCACGAACCCCCGGTCCTCGAACCAGCCCCGCAGCGCGGCCTTGATCCGCCCACGCGCAAGCAGGAACGGCCGCCGGTCGGCGTGCTTGTCCGGATGCCACCATGGGCGTTCCTTAACGCGCTCGGTCATGAGGTCTGAACGGTCCTCGCCCCGTCATAAAGTCCGGGCCCGATTGGGGCCCCGACTTGGCCTCGCGCCCCGAAACAGCTATGAAGCCCGCCAAAGGACGAGTTTCAGCGGCCCCGCGCGGGGAAATGGACGGAGAACGGTTTCGTGGTCAAGGTTATCGCAAGCGAGGTCCGCAAAGGCAATGTCCTGGAGATCGACGGTGATCTCTGCACGGTCCTCAAGGCCGAAAGCATCCGCCCCGGCAAGGGCACCCCGACGACACACATCGACATGCGCCGCATCTCGGATGGCGTGAAGATCGTCAAGAGCTACCGCACGACGGAAACCGTCGAGCGCGCGTTTCTCGACGAGAAGGACTACGACTATCTCTATGAAGACGAAATGGGCTTCAACTTCATGGAGCCCGAGACCTACGAGCAGATCTTGGTTCCCAAGGACCTGCTTGGCGATTCCGCCCAGTGGCTCGTCGAGAACATGCGCTGCTCGATCAAGCTCTTCGAGGGCAGCCCGGTCGCCATCGAGCTGCCGCAGCGCGTGATTTTCGAGATTGTCGAGGCCGATCCGGTGGTTAAGGGCCAGACTGCCTCCTCATCCTACAAGCCGGCGAAGCTCTCGAACGGCGCCCGCGTGATGGTGCCGCCCCATATCGAGTCCGGCACCCGGATCGTCGTCATGACCGAGGACGGGTCCTACGTCGAGCGGGCCAAGGACTGATCCCGGTTCTACCGGCAGCAGGACCTCTGCAGGGCACGCCTGCAGCGAATGCGATTGACCCTCGGCACACGTCCGAGTTGACTGCACGAGAAGAGCCAAGACGGTGATCGGGGGCGCTTCATCCGCCGCCGGCAAGCCGCGATGTCAGACATCCACGAGGGAACGCCCATGACAGCATCTGAGGGCTCGGCGCCTGAGGGGCCAAAACCGGCCTCTGCCAGCGTCACCCGCCAGAATGCTGCAGTTCTTCGTGAACTCCCTTTCGATGATACCCAGGACTTCGAGGACGCCCGGCGCGGGTTCCTGGGCACGATCGAGGATGCGCACATCGTCGGGCCTACGGGCCGTGTGGTCTGGACCATGCGGACTTACGGCTTCCAGCGCGACGAGGCCGCGCCGCCATCCGTAAATCCGAGCCTTTGGCGCCAGGCGCGCCTCAACGCCATTCACGGCCTCTTCGAGGTCGTCCCCGGCATCTACCAGGTGCGCGGCTTCGACATCGCCAACATGACCCTGATCGAGGGCCAGTCGGGTGTGATCGTGGTCGACACGCTCACGGGGGTGGAGACGGCACGCGCGGCACTCGCGCTGTATCGTCAGCATCGCGGCGACCGGCCGGTCACTGGCGTCATCTACACGCACACGCACGTCGATCACTGGGGCGGCGCGGCGGGCGTCGTCGAGGCGAACGACGTTGCCGCGGGAAAAGTACCGGTCATCGCGCCGGATCAGTTCATGGAGCACACCGTCTCCGAGAACGTGATCGCGGGCAATGCCATGTTGCGCCGCGCCCTCTACCAGTTCGGCGCACTCTTGCCGCGCGGCCCGGCCCAGCACGTGGACTGCGGGCTCGGCAAGGCGATCAGCGCGGGCTCCGTCACGCTGGTGCCGCCGAACGACATCATCACGCACACGGGCGAGACGCGCACGATCGACGGCGTCGAGTTCGTCTTCCAAATGGCGCCCGAGACGGAAGCGCCGGCGGAGATGCATTTCTATCTGCCGGCCTTCAAGGTGCTGAACCTCGCCGAGAACGCCACGCACAACTTTCACAATCTGCTGCCCTTCCGCGGCGCGCAGGTGCGCAACTCGCTCGACTGGTCGAAGTACATCCAGGAGGCGCTCGACCTCTGGGGAGACGAGACGGAGGCGCTCTGCGGTCAGCATCACTGGCCTGCATGGGGACGCGCGCGCGTCGTCGGTCATCTCGAAGCACAGCGCGATCTCTACCGCTACGCGCACGACCAGACCGTGCGGTTGATGAATCATGGCTTGAAGCCCGCGGAGATCGCCGAGCAGATCGGTACGCCCAAATCGCTCGACGGCGCATGGGCGACGCGCGGTTACTACGGCCACATGCGGCACAATGCGAAGGCCATCTATCAGCACTATCTCGGCTGGTACGACGCCAATCCCGCCAATCTCGATCCACTGCCGCCCGTCGAGACCGGCCGCAAGATGATCGAGTACATGGGCGGCGCCGACGCGATCCTGAAGCGCGCCCGCGCCGACTTCGACAAAGGCGAGTTCCGCTTCGTCGCACAGGCCCTTTCGCACCTCGTGTTCGCCGAGCCGGACAATGCCGAAGCCCGTGCACTGCTCGCCGACACCTTCGAGCAGCTCGGCTATCTGAGCGAGAGCGCGACGTGGCGGAACACCTACCTGTTCGGCGCCCTCGAGCTCCGGCACGGCATGCCGAACGTGCCGTCGCGCTCGGCGATCGGCCCGCACATCCTGCGTGCGCTACCGACCGATCAACTGCTCGACTATCTCGCCGTCCGCCTGAACGGCCCGAAGGCCGAGGGCTATCGCACAACACAGAACTGGCTCTTCACCGACACGGGCGAGAAGTTCTGCATCATCGTCTCCAACTCGGCGATGTCGATGTCCCCGCGCCGTCTGGCAGATGCGCCCGATGCTACGGTGACGCTCACGCGCAAGGATCTCGACGCCGTCATCGCTGAAAAATCGACCTTCGAGGCCGCCGTCGCCGCAGGCACGATCAAGATCGACGGCGATCCATCGAAAGTCACCGCACTCTTCTCACTACTCGACACCTTCGAGCGCATGTTCGAGATCGTCGAGCCGCGCAGAAAGACCGTCACCTAGCATTCCATCAAGCCAAGCCGAATACTTTCGGCATCCAGCCAACGTTCTCATATGGGTTTTCATCCATGCTCAAAGATCCGCCGCTTCTTACCGTTCGCCGCATGTGGCAGCGCCCTGACGCCTTCACGATCGGTCGTTTCAAGGGCGTGCAGACCGGGCAGGCCGTCGATGCCATGGACGGACGCGGCGCGCTCGATGCGGCGATCAAGGCCATTGATCTTGCGAATGCGACCTTCCTCGGCACGGCGCTGCCGTGCGAGACCGGCCCCAACGACAACCTCGCCATCGTTGCCGCAATCGCCCTCGCCCAGCCGGGTGACGTGATCATGGCGGCCTCAGAAGGTTTCACGCAGTCTGCCGTCGTCGGCGACAACGTCACCACGATCGCCAAGAGCAGGGGCGTGGCCGCGATCGTCATCGACGGCATGGCGCGCGACATCGCCGGCATCGTGCCGGTCGGTCTTCCGGTCTTCGCGCGCGGCATCACGCCGAACTCGTGCGTCAGGAGCGGCCCCGGCCGCGTCGGGCTGCCGATCGTGATCGGCGGCGTGGCGGTCGAGGCCGGCGACCTCGTGATCGGCGATGCCGACGGCGTGGTTGTCCTGCCGCGCAAGCACCTTCACACGATCCTGCCCTCCGTCGAGGAGGTGCTCGCCGCCGAGGCGGCCACGCAGGGCAAGATCAGGAACGGCTTCACAAACATCGGCGGGATCGAGGAGCTTCTCGCTTCCGACCGCGTCCGCTACGTCGACTAGTGTGATGATCGAGAAATTCGCCATATCTCGGGGCACGGTATGGAGCGAATTTCTCGATCTGAATCACACTAGCAAGTTTATGATTCTAGTGTCCCTTTTGATTCCGAAGTTCGCTCGGGAGGCTAGCATCGAGGCGTGGCGAACTTCGGAATCGGGACACTAGAGAAGTTCGCGGAACAGAACCGCAGAAGCGCTACCACCAGGAGGAAATGCATGGCGACCAACAAGAAGAAAGTGCTCTTCACGGATTCGATGGGCAATGCCGGCAGAGAGATTCTCGCGGCGCGCCCGGACGTCGAAGCCATATCTTTCCCCAACATGGCGCAGGATGAAGAATATCGCGCCATCCTGAAGAAGCACGCGCCGGTCCATGCGACCATCCTCGGCGGGACGCGCTTCCGCCCTGCCGAGCTCGATGCGGCAGGCGGCATGCAGGTCGTCGCGCGCGTTGGCGTCGGCTATGACGCGATCGACATTCCCGGCATGACATCGGCGAAGGTGCCGGTCATGATCGCCGGCACGGCGAACTCGCCCTCGGTTGCCGAGCACGCCATGAGCTTCATGCTCACGCTCGCGCGCAAGGGGCCGGAGCTTTCCGCGCTGGTGAAGGAGGGCCGCTGGGGCGATCGCCTCAAGCCGGCGATGGTTTCCAATGACATGTTCGAGAAGACGGTGCTCATCATCGGCTTCGGCCGCATCGGCACGCGCACGGCGAAGCGCTGCCTCGCCATGGAGATGCAGGTTCTGGTCTATGACCCGTACCTCAAGGCCGAGACGATCAAGGCGGCCGGTTGCGAGCCCGTGACAAGCCTCGACGATGCCCTGCCGCGTGCAGACTTCGTGACCGTCCACTGCCCGAAGACGTCGGAGACGGTCGGCATGTTCGGCGCTAAGCAGTTCAAAGCCATGAAGCGCACGGCCTACCTCGTCTCGACCGCGCGCGGCGGCATCATCGACGAGAAGGCGCTGCATGCTGCGCTGACGGACGGCACGCTCCCGGCCGCGGCGCTCGACGTCTTCGATCGCGAGCCGCCGGATCCAGCCAATCCGCTCTTCAAGCTGCCGAACCTCATTGCCTCGCCGCACATTGCGGGCGTGACGGCCGAAGCCATGGAGCGCATGTCGGCCGAGGCGGCGAGAAACGTGCTCTCGGTCTTCGACGGCACGCCGCGCAAGGAGAATGCGATCAACCCCGAAGTCTTCGGCTGAGTTGAGCAATGGAATGCAGCGGCCCGCCCAAGCCAGACTTGGGCGGGCCGTTTGCTTTATGCGCCCGGCTTGCCGAGGAAGGCCTTGGCCGCGCCGGTGTCGATCAGCGGATAGACCTCGAAGGTGGCCGGAATGATCTCCGCCCATTCGTTCATGAGGCGGTGCAGCGTCTCGTTGTTCGGCACATCGAACAGGATCACCGCACCGCGGCCGGTCCGCGCCCAGGCGCCCTTGCACATGCCGTTTGCCTCGAGCGGCGCCAGCCATTCCCAGTAGGCTTTGCGGCTCGGCACCATCGTCGAGGGCTTCTCGGGACGCGGCGTCGATATCACCATGAAGAGCATTGCGGGTCCTCGATCAGATCAGATTGCGCTTGGCGAGATTGCGCATGAGGTCGGCGACGCCGAAGCGCCAGGGCGGCGCCTGGTCGGAAGTGGCCATCACGTTCGTGAGCGCACCGAGCGGATCGGCATGAATAGTGACGATGTCGCCGACCTTGTGCGTGAAGCCCATGCCGGGATCGCCGCGGTCCTCACTCGGCGCGAACATGGTGCCGAGATAGAGGATCGCACCGTCGGGATACTGGTGCGTCTTGCCTATGAGCTGGCTGACGAGATCGGCCGGATCGCGCGCGATCTCGCGCATGGAGGACTTGCCCGTGAGGCGGAAGCCCTCGGGACCGTCAACTGTCAGATGCACGTCGAGCCCGCGCACCGTGTCGAGCGAGAACGTCGCATCGAAGAAGCGCACGAACGGGCCCACCGAGGCCGAGGCATTGTTGTCCTTCGCCTTGGAGAGCAGCAGCGCAGACCGCCCCTCGATATCACGGAGGTTCACGTCATTGCCGAGCGTCGCGCCGACGATCGCGCCCTTCGAGTTGACGACCATCGCCACCTCGGGCTCGGGATTGTTCCAGGTCGACTTCGGATGCAGGCCTGCCGTCATGCCGTGTCCGCCCGCCGACATGGGCTGCGCCTTGGTGAAGATCTCGGCATCCTCACCAATGCCGACCTCGAGGTACGGTGACCACGCGCCGGCCGCGATCAGCGTCTGCTCGAGCGCCATCGCCTCCTTCGAGCCGGGCTTCAGCGGGCGCAGATCACCGCCGAGCTGCGCCTGCACCTGCTTGCGGATGGCCTCGGCTTTTTCCGGCGCGCCCTTGGCCTGCTCCTCGATCACGCGCTCCAGCATCGAGCGCGGGAAGGTCACGCCCGCGGCCTTGACGGCCTGCAGGTCGATCGGCACCAGGAGCCAGGGCTTCTTCTCATCGCGGTAGACCTCGGGCGTGTTGGCGAGGATCTCGCCAAGCGAACCGATCCGCTCGCCCGCGCCGCTCTTCACGATCGCCGCAGCATCCGCGCGCTCGGCGAGATCGCGCATGGTCGGCGCGTGCCGGGAAATGTCGTAGAGGCCGTCAGCGCGTACGGCAACGACCGAGGGGCCTTCCACATCCGGCCGCCAGACGCGCCCGGCGAGCGCCCCCGCCGTTCCATCCGTCGGCAGCGTCAAAGCTTCGGTCATTCGCGTGCGCATGGCGTTTCCCTTCAGCTCCCAAAGATCATGCTCCGGTTGGGCCGGATTTGTTGCCGGCAGGAGCCGGCCTTGGGCGACCGGCCTGACTGCCCGGCCGGACGTCGCGCGCCGTAGCGTAGACTATGAGGCCCGCACCGAGCGCCGCGGCAATGGTAGCAAAGATCCACTGGTAGGCGACGGGAGAATATCCGGCGGCGGTCTGCGGGAACCAGTTCGGAATGTACCCTGTCACAACCGGCACCATCGCACAGCCGAAGAGCTGGGCCATGTTGGCGGTCGTCGCGCCGCGCCCCGCGAGATGATCAGGATAGAAGGTGCGCGCATGCGTCACGACGGCGACGCCGTACGAGGACGTCGCGCATACGCCGATGATGAGCGGGATGGCCAACACCGTCGGTGGATTCGAGGCCAGAGCAAGCAGCACCAGGATCGTCGCGGTCGCACCCGTGATGGCCACCCACTTTCGCGTATCGAAAATGCGGTCCATGGGCCCGAACGCAAGCACACCCAGGAATTGCGCACATGCCATAGCGATCAGGACGTTGCCGCGCGCCACCGCATCGAGCCCGTGCACATCGTGGAGATAGGGACCGGCCCACAGGCCCATGATCGTCGCCATCACGGCGTAGGCCACCGTCTGCAGCCCGAGCACGCGCAGAAGGCCCGGCAGGCGCAGGATCGCGATGAAGCCGGCGAGCGCGGCGGCGAGCGTCTCCGGCGGATTGGGCGGCGGCACCTTGCCCGGCGGATCGTCGCGCACGAGCCATACGAAGAGCAGCCCGACAACCCCCGCCGCACCCGCCATGATCATGAAGGTCGTCCGCCAGCCGACCAGTCCCGCAGCGAGCGCCAGCGGCGTGCCGGCAAGTCCGACACCGATCATGCTCAGGCCGAACACCCAGCTCATGGCGGTGGCCCAGCGGGCGCGCGGATACCAGCGCGAGCAGAGCACGACAACGGACATGAAGCTGCCGCCGACGCCGAGACCGAGCAGAAAGCGCGCCGCGATGAGCTC
>Ga0066256_1002794_pt1 | contig 18296 bp, 18 predicted proteins | sample ThiBio_1000_biof_FD_87107 | JGI IMG/M metagenome (GOLD analysis project Ga0066256, IMG submission 87107) | Wastewater bioreactor microbial communities from Cape Town, South Africa - Thiocy_expt_1000_biof (version 2) | ecosystem: Engineered > Bioreactor > Thiocyanate-remediating >...
GAGACGGATAGCGCCCCCCTCGCCTGGGCCCGCGGGCTCCTCCCGCTTGTCCCGGAGCACAGGGACGGGCCCCTCACCCTGCCGGCGCCCCCCGGCGGGGGCACGGGGCCGAACGCGGCCGCCCTCGCCGCGCCCCCGCCGAAGAATAACGCCGGGTTGCTCAACTACGGCACTCAGAAGAAGTGAGGCGCCGCCTCATGCCGCATCGTGAAAGATGACGCCGAGCGTGTGACGGCGCCCGCTCAACACTTCGCTCACACCATGACGGAGGTTCACGCGGTACGTGCCGCGTGTGCCCCGCACCGGGCGATGGTGGACAGCGAACACGACCGCGTCGCCCTGCCCGAATGGCGCGACGGACGCGCGTGACTGCGTGCGCGGGCGCTGCTCGGTGATCACGAATTCGCCGCCTGCGAAGTCGCGCCCCGGTGCCGAGAGCAGGATCGCCACCTGCAGCGGGAAGACGTGCGCTCCGTAGAGATCCTGGTGCAGGCAGTTGTAGTCGCCCACGACGTACTGCAGGAGCAATGGCGTTGGACGTGTCTGCCCGGCGGCGTGGCAGCGCTTCAGGAAAGCCGCGTGCTCTACCGGGAAGCTCTCCTCGATCCCCATATCCGCATTCCAGCGATTGGCGATCTTAGCGAGATGCGGATAAAGCGACGCCCGCAGCTCCGCGATGGGATCGGGCAGCGGATAGGCAAAGTACTTGTACTCGCCGCGCCCGAAGCCGTGCCGCGCCATGTGAATGTGACTGCGAAAGCGGCTGTCGTCGGGATACATGGCCGCGACCGTGCGGCACTGCTCTGGCGCCAGCAGGTGTGGGAGGACGGCGAAGCCTCGTGCATCGAGGCTTTCGCCGACGGCTGCCCAGTCGATTGCCGGCGCAGACGCAGGGCGCCGCTCGGCAGCAAGAACCTTGCTCACGACCGGCTCTCCCGCGCCAGCAGCTTCTGCTTGCGCTCAACGCCCCAGCGATAGCCCGAGAGCCCACCGTCATTGCGCACGACACGGTGGCAAGGGATCGCCACCGCAATGCGGTTGGCCGCACAGGCCGCAGCCACCGCGCGCACGGCCTTGGGCAGACCAATCCGCTCCGCAAGCTCGGAATAGCTGACGGTGGTGCCCGCAGGGATCTCGCGCAGCGCCTGCCACACGCGATGCTGGAAGGCCGTGCCGCGCACGTCGAGCGGCAGGTCGAATGTCGCTCCCGGCGCCTCGATGAGCGCGATCGCCTTGGCGACCACATCCTCGAATTGGCGATCGCCGCCGATCAGCTCGGCCTTCGGAAAGCGCTCTTCGAGATCGCGGACCAGGGCCTCGGGATCATCGCCGAGCAGGATTGCCGCGATGCCCTTGGCACTCGCCGCCACAAGGATCGCGCCGAGGGAGGTTTTGCCGATGGCAAAGCGCAGTTGCATGTCCTTGCCGCCCGTACGGAACGTCGTCGGTGTCATGCCCAGAACCTCATCGGCATTGGCATAGAAACGGCCGCTGGAATTGAACCCGGCCTCGTGAATGGCTTCGGTCACGCTCGTTCTCCTTTTGAGATTGTCGCGCACGCGCTTCTGGCGGTGGGCGATCGCATAGGCCTTCGGCGTCAGGCCCGTCACAGTCTTGAACACGCGATGGAAGTGATAGGGGCTGAGGCCCATCGAGGCAGCGAGCGCGTCAAGCGTCGGCGGCTCTTCCGCAACCTCGATCAGGCGGCACGCCTCGGCCACCATGCGCGCGTGCTCGGCATCGAGCGACAGCGCATTGGGCTTGCAGCGCTTGCAGGGACGGAAGCCTGCCGCCTCCGCCGCCGCACACGAGGTATGGAACGCCATGTTCTCGCGCCGCGCGAGACGCGAGGGGCACGAGGGCCGGCAGTAGATGCCGGTCGTCGCCACGGAGTAGACGAACGTTCCGTCCGCAGCCTTGTCCCGCGCCGCCACTGCCGCGTAGTAGCGGTCTTGATCGCGGTCGGCCGGACGGCCGGTCTTGGACGGCGTGTGCCTCGTGGCCATTTTCGTGTGCTTTCTCGCTTCCATACTTGGGAAGATAGGCGCCGCGGCCCCTCCCTGCACTCCGATCCTTGCTTTCAAATCAAAATTGCTGAGCCTGCCCATTCAAAGCCCGGCGTCCCGCCCCCCTGGACCGACGTTCTGGGGGATTGACCGCGGGCCCTTTCGGCCTGCCAATGAGCCGGGGTTCCCGGCACTGCTCTTTCCTGCGGATCGACGACCATGCTTTGCTGCATTAGGCGCTGCGCGATCGCAGTGCTTCTTCTGCTGCTTCCCCTCGCCTCTGCGAGGGCCCAGGAGGCGAGCCTCGTCTCACTCCAGACGCCTCGCGGCGCCAAGCAGGCATTCATCCTGATCAAACCGCAGAAGCCGGTGGCCGCGGTGATCCTGTTCGCGGGTGGTCACGGCGCGCTGCGCCTGACGAGCGCCTCGTCCATGGGCTGGGGCGCGCAGAACTTCGTGGTGCGGACACGCGACAAGTTCGCGCGCCAGGATTTCATGGTTGCCGTTGCCGATGCCCCTTCCGACTATCAGAGTGCGCGCGGCATGAACGCCATCTTCCGCATGAGCAGCGGACACACGAACGACATCGGGGCGATCGTCAGCTATCTCAAGAAGCAGGCCAACGTGCCGGTCTGGCTGGTGGGCACGAGCATGGGCACCTTCTCCGCCGCGAACGGCGGCATCGGCCTCAAGAATATCGATGGGATCGTTCTGACATCGACGATCACGCGCGCGGATCCGAATTGGAGCATCCGCCAGAGCCATCCTCACGGCGTGGCGAGCATGCGGCTTTCCGCCCTCACCGTGCCGACGCTGATCCTTTCGCATCGTAATGACGGCTGCGCCATCACCCCGGCATCGGATACGCCGAAGCTGACCAGGGCGCTCACCAAGTCCCGCAAAGTCGATGTCGTGCTGCTCGACGGCGGCAACGCGCCGAAGTCGGAGCCCTGCCAAGCCCTGGCTCAACACGGGTTCTACGGCATCGAGGATCAGGCCGTCGCGCGCATCGCCCAGTTCATCAAGAGCAACTGAGCAACCCGCGCCGCCTCACTTCCTGAGCAGCGCCGCGCCAGCACCCAGCGCACGCAGCTTGCCGGCTGCGACCGCGCGCGGCAGGGGCGCCATGCCGCAATTCGTACAGCCCTGGATGCGCTCGGCATCGGCGTGCTTCAGCGCCTGCCGGAGCGTGCCCGCGACCTCCTCCGGCGTCTCGATCTTGCTCGTTGCCACGTCGATGGCGCCGACCAGGATCGTCTTGTCGGAGAGATGCGAGATGAGCGAAATAGGCACCTTGGAGCCCGCACATTCGAGCGAGACCTGCTGAATCTTGGAGCGGTTCAGCGCTGGGAAAATCTCCTCGTACTGGCGCCACTCGCCGCCGAGGGTCTCCTTCCATTTGACATTGGCCTCGATGCCGTAGCCATAGCAGATGTGGACGGCCGTCGTGCACTTGAGGCCTTCTGCAGCGGCCTCCAGCGCCGCAATGCCCCAATCCTTGACGTCATTCATGAAGACATTGAAGGCCGGCTCGTCGAACTGGATGACGTCGGCGCCCAACGCCTCGAGCTCGCGTGCCTCTGCATTGAGCGCCTTGGCAAAGGCCATGGCCATGTCGGCGCGGCGGCCGTAGTGCGCATCCGCGATCGTGTCGCAGATGGTCATCGGGCCCGGCAGCGTGAACTTCATCTGTCGCTTGGTATTGGCGCGCACGAAGCGCACGTCCTCGCTGTGCACGGCCCTCTTGCGCGTGATTGGACCCGTCACCGTCGGCACCTCGACGACATAGCGGTTGTCGCGAATGCCCATCTGGGTCTTCTTCTGCCAGTCGATGCCGCTCACGTGCTCGAGAAAGCCGTGCACGAAGTGAATGCGGAACTGCTCGCCATCCGAGACGATGTCGATGCCGGCATCCTCCTGCAGCTTGAGCCACACGAGAACGGCGTCCTCCTGCGCGCGGCGGAGCGCCTCGCCCTCGTAGCGCCAAGCCGCCCAGAGCTTCTCCGGCTCGGCAAGCCAGGCGGGCTTCGGTAGGCTGCCTGCGATCGTCGTCGGAAACAGTGTTTGTGCCATGGCGCTTTCCTCCCGGAACCTTCTTACCGGCGCGCATTTTTTGTGAAGCCGCGCGCTCGTGGTGGAGCCGGACCCTAAAGAGGCCCGTAGTCAAGACAGCTCACAATCCGTTGATCCGCATCAGTGCATCGAAGTGCTTCTGAGCCTGGAAATCAATGAACTGCATATACTGGCGCGCCGTCTCCTTGACCTGATCCTCGGGCATGATCTGCAGAGGCCGTCCCGTGGACATTGCGAGCACCTGCTGCTTCGCCGCGCGCTCCAGATAATAGAGGTCATCGAAGGCAAAGGCGATCGATGGGCCGCCGATCGATATGCCGTGATGGGCGAGGAAGAAGATGTCGGCCGTCGGGTTGCCCTTCTGCGCCTCGGCAATGCGCTTGCCTTCGCTCTCATCGAGGGCAATGCCGCCGAACGACTGATAAGCAATGCGGCCGTAATAGCGGGCTGCCGTCTGGTGCGCCATTTCGAGGCGGCCGCCCTGCACCATGGTGAGCGATGTCGCCCAGGGCATGTGCACGTGCAGAATGCACTGGTGACGCGGATTGGCACGATGCCCTTGCACGTGGATATGGCGCGCCGTGGCCTCGACTTCGCCATCGCCCTCGATGACGTGGCCATGCCCGTCGATGAGCAGCAGGTGCTCGGGCCGCATCTCCGACCAGTGCACGCCGTACGGATTGATCAAGTAGCGTTCCTGAGGCCCCGGCACGACCACGGAGAAATGATTGCAGATGCCCTCGGAGTAACCGAACTTTTCTGCAAGGCGGAGGGCGGCGGCAAGCTCGCGGCGCAGGTGCAGTTCAGAGGTCGGGGAAATGGGCATTCGGAACCTCGATCATCGGGGAATAGCTGAACCCCGAGGATAGGAAGGATATGCCGCCCTGCCAAGCTGTGCCGGGCCTGGCCATCGTGGGCGTGGAGCGCTTGACCGCTACAGCCGTTCGAAGGCAGGTTCAGCGGGAGCGGCACCCTGAGGGAGCGCTGCACCATCGGCGCATCGGAGGGGGAGGCCAATGCCCGCCTGGTTCGAGATATTCACACTGGTCACGGCCACGACGGGTGCCGGCCTCGTCGGCGGTATTTTCTTTGCCTTCTCGAATTTCGTGATGAAAGCGCTTGGCGAGCTCGATGCCGCCCAGGGTGCCGACGCCATGCAGCGTATCAATGTGACGGTGCTGAACCCGCTGTTTTTCGCGCTCTTCTTCGGCACAGGCTTCATTGCGCTGATCGCCGGCATCACGACACCCGATCCGTGGAGCTCTCCGGGCGCCATGCTGAGCCGCATCGGCGCCGCGCTCTATTTGTTCGGCACGCTCGGGATCACCATCGTGTTCAACGTGCCCCTGAACGAGAAGCTCGCCAGAACCAAGCTGAGCGATCCCGATCTCGCTCAGACATGGACGGACTACTTTGCCGCCTGGATGTGGTGGAACCACGTGCGCACGATCGCAGCACTGCTCGCGACGATCTGCTTCGCGCTGGCAATTGCGCTCTAGCTCAGAGCTTCGCGTGGCGCAGCCGCAGGGCGTTCGTAATGACGCTCGCAGACGAAAGCGCCATGGCAGCCGCCGCAATGACCGGCGAGAGCAGCAGGCCGAACAGCGGATAGAGCACGCCCGCGGCGACCGGCACGCCAGCAGCATTGTAGATGAAGGCGAAGAAGAGGTTCTGGCGGATGTTGCTCATGGTCGCCGCTGAGAGGTGCCGTGCGCGCACAATGCCGCCGAGATCGCCCTTGAGGAGCGTGACGCCTGCGCTCTCCATGGCGACATCCGTGCCCGTGCCCATGGCGATGCCGACATCAGCCGCCGCAAGTGCGGGTGCATCGTTGATACCGTCGCCGGCCATGGCGACCACCCGGCCCTCGCGGCGCAGGCGCGTGACGACCTTGCTCTTGTCCTCGGGCAGGACCTCAGCTTCGACCTCCGGGATGCCGAGCTGGCGCGCGACCGCCTCGGCCGTGGTCCTGTTATCACCGGTCAGCATGACGACGCGGATGCCGGCCTCCTTGAGGGCCGCGATCGCGCCGGGTGTCGTGGCCTTCACCGGATCCGCGATCGCGATGAGACCGGCGGCCTTGCCATCAATGGCGACGTAGATGGCCGTCGCGCCATCGCGGCGTAGGTCGTCGGCGCGGGCATCGAGGCCCGTCGTGCCGATATGAGAATCGGCCATGATCCGGCGATTGCCGATGACCAGCGCACGGCCTTCGACAGATCCGACGACGCCTTTTCCGATCGGCGTATCGAAGTTCTCTGGATTGGCGAGTGCGAGATTGCGTTCCGTCGCGGCGCGCACGATCGCATCGGCGAGCGGATGCTCGCTGCTCCGCTCCAGGCTGGCGGCGAGACGCAACATCTCGTTCTCATCGATGCCGGAGACAGTGTGAAGTGCGACGACGCTCGGCCGGCCCTCGGTCAGCGTCCCGGTCTTGTCCACGACGAGCGTGTCGACCTTCTCCATGCGCTCGAGCGCCTCGGCATTCTTGATGAGCACGCCCGACTGCGCGCCCCGCCCGACGCCGACCATGATGGACATGGGCGTCGCAAGCCCCAGCGCACACGGGCACGCAATGATGAGCACGGAGACTGCCGCGATGAGACCGAACGTCAGCCGCGGCTCCGGCCCCCAGAGCGACCATGCGACGAACGCCAGGACCGCGACCGTGATCACCGCCGGCACGAACCACGCGGAGACCTGATCAGCCAGCCGCTGGATGGGCGCGCGGCTGCGCTGAGCCTCCGCCACCATCTGCACAATACGCGCGAGAACGGTATCGCGCCCAACCTTGTCGGCGCGCATGACGAAACCGCCCGACTGGTTCATCGTGCCGCCGATGACCTTGTCGCCGGTGCTCTTGGTGACCATCCTCGTCAGTGTCATCCGAACGGATGCGGCGCGCCATCTTGGGCGAGAGGTCGAGCAGCGCGCGAATGGCACCACTCGTCTGCTCGCGAGCGCGCAATTCCAGCACCTGCCCGAGCAGCACCAGCACCGTGATGACAGCCGATGCCTCGAAGTAGACGGCGACGGCGCCGTCGTGTCCGCGCATGGAGGCCGGGAACAGGCTCGGCCAGAGCGTGCCGACAATGCTGTAGAGCCACGCGACACCCGTGCCGATGGCGATCAGCGTGAACATGTTGAGGTTGCGCGTCCTGATGGACGCCCAGCCGCGCTCGAAGAACGGCCAGCCCGCCCAGAGGACGACCGGCGTCGCCAACGCGAGCTGGATCCAGTTCGATGTCTGCTGCCCGATCCACTGATGCAGATCGATGAGGTGGCCGCCCATCTCCAGCACGAACACGGGCAGCGTCAGCGCGAGGCCGATCCAGAACCGCCGCGTCATGTCGATCAGCTCGGGATTGGGGCCCGTATCGGCTGTCGCGATCTCGGGCTCGAGCGCCATGCCGCAAATGGGGCAGCTCCCGGGTCCCTCCTGCCGGATTTCCGGGTGCATGGGGCAGGTATAGATCGTCCCCGCAGGGACGGGCGCAGGCGGCGGCGCCTCGTCCGGCGCGAGATACTTCATCGGATCGGCGATGAACTTCTCGCGGCAGCGCGGATTGCAGAAATAGTACGTGTGGCCCTCGTGCGTATGGCGATGCTTGGCCGTATGCGGGTCCACGCTCATGCCGCAGACAGGGTCTTTGACCTTGTGGGCAGCCTCCGTTGAGCCATGGCCGTGGCAGCACGAGCCGCCGTGGCCTGCGTGCGCGTCATGTGATCCGTGCGATCCGTGATTGTGCTGGCTCATGATGCCTTCTGCCTCGTTTGATCGGTGACGGCGGATATACCCCTCACCGGTATCCTTCTATTGACAGATATACCCCCGTCGGGTATTCGTCAAGCATGAGCCATGATGCCAAATCGTCCCGTCTCAAGCGCCTCAACCGAATTGAAGGCCAGGTGCGGGGCCTCGCCCGCATGGTCGAGGAGGATCGCTACTGCATCGACATCGTCACGCAGATCGCGGCGGTGCGCGCCGCGCTTCGGCGCGTCGAGGAGTCCGTGCTGCGCGATCACATCGACCATTGCGTCCGTCACGCCATTGCCAGCGGCAACAAGGCCGAGCAGGAGCAGAAGGTCGCCGAGCTCATGGAAGTGCTCAGCCGATCGGATCGCTGACCCTGGCTATCCGGCCCCCACTCAGTGAGGCCCCCACATGACATCGCTCATTCGAGCCTTCTCGCGCCGTTCTGCCCTCGGTCTCTTCGCCAGCCTGGTCGCTAGCCATGCGACACCGATCCGCGCCGAGGCCGCACCTGCGCTCGATGTGTTCAAGGACCCGAACTGCGACTGCTGCGGGGGATGGATTGCGCATCTGAGGCACCACGGCTTCATCGCGCGTGCCACGGACACTTCAGACATGACGGCCGTCAAAGCGCGCCTCGGCGTCCCCGATGCGCTCGCCTCATGCCACACGGCGCAGCTCGGCAACTACGTCATCGAGGGACATGTTCCCGCACACGCGATCAAGCGGCTTCTTGCTGAAAAGCCCGACGCGCTCGGCCTCGCAGTGCCCGGCATGCCCGTTGGCTCTCCGGGTATGGAAGGCGGCAAGCCGGAAGCCTACGACGTGATCCTGTTCGGCAAGGGCGGACAGTCGCGCTTCGGTCGCTATCTCGGTGATCAGCCCGCCTGATATGCGCTTGAGGGGAACGAACGATGCCACCCATCAGCTTTCCCTACCGCGCGAGCGTCATCAGACGCAGTCTCTGGGTGAATGCGGCCTTTGTGGCGCTTGGCCTTCTCTATTTCGTGGTCGCGCGGCCGCTCAAATGGCACTTCGTCGATGTTGCCATGCTGCTCGGCCTCGTCTTCTACGCCGCGCGCGCTCTCTATGATGTCGTGCGGCTGATGCGGCCCATGCCCGCCATCGTCATGAGCGACGATGGTCTTCGCGATCCGGCGCTTGGTGATGCCCTGATCCCCTGGAACGCGATCAAGGAGATCCGCGTCGGCCGTATGCGCGGCCTCGGGCAGTTGTTCCTCATCGCCGACTCCCAGCGCCTGTCCGCCAGCCCTGGCGGCCCGACGCTCCGGTTCGCCAACTGGGTGCGTGGTGCTCGTGCCGGCCAGCAGGGCGCCGATTTCGTGCTCCCAATGTCGCCAACGGTCGCGCTCGAAGCCGGGACAGATGACCTGATCGCGGCCATTCGCGCACGCCCGCTGAGCGCTGCCCTCGAAATTTCCGATGCCGGCGCGACCCCGGCAGGTACGTGACCTTCGCCAGCAAGAGCGTTGCCATGCTCATGCCACGCGGCAAGCCTAATCCTGCGGGCAGCGACAGTCCGCCCACGGGAGGACTTGATGTGGCAGGGATGCGTGGGACTACTGACGGCGCTCATGATCGCGCTCGGAGCGATCATGCCGGCGTGCGCTCAGCAGCCCGAGAGCGAATTCGCCGAACACTTCGCGCGCTGGCAGCAGGTCCAGGACAACGAGCAGCGTATCGCGCTGGGTGAGGCCTTGCTCGCCCGCGCAGCATCGCTCGAGCCATGGCCGCTTGCTGCAGGGCGCGAGCACGTGCGCGCCGAGCTGCTGTTCGGCGTCGCGAGCGCCTACGTCAACCGACCGACGGGGGTACGAGCGGACAACATCGAGAGCGCCATCGCTCACTTCGAGTCCGCGCTGCCGGCCTGGACATTCGAGCGCGATCCGCAGAACTGGGCCACGCTCAGAAACAATCTCGGCATCGCCTACTGGGCACGCATCCGCGGCGAGCGCGCAGACAACCAAGAGCGCGCCATTGCGCATTTCGAATCCGCACTACGCGTCTTCACGCGCACCACAGCCCCCCAGGAATGGGCACGGCTGCAGAACAATCTCGCGGTCGTGTACCAGAGCCGCATCCGCGGCACGGCAGCCGACAACCTCGAAGCTGCCATCGCACACACCGAGGCCGCATTGAGCGTGTTCACGCGCGAGGCCGCGCCGATGTTCTGGGCCATGGCGCAAAACAACCTCGGCTCGATCTATCGCAATCGCATCGGCGGCACGCGCCCCGAGAACCACGACAGGGCCATCGGCCATCTCCTGGCCGCCCTCGGTATCTTCACGCGCGAAAGCGTGCCCAAGGAGTGGGCCTCGGCACATTACAACCTCGCGTCCATCTACCTCGTGCGTGCCAGCGGCGAGCGCGCCGATAACCAGGAACAGGCAATCAGCCACCTCGATGCCGCACTCACGGTCTTCACGCGCAGCGGATTTCCCATGGAGTGGGGGCGCGCGCAGAGCGCGCTCGGCAATGCCTATTCGGGGCGCATTCGGGGCCTCCCTGGCATCAACCGCGAACTCGCGATTGCCGCTTACGAGGCCGCCCTTTCCGTATTCACGCGCGACGCCTTTCCGCGCGAGCATCTGCGCACGGGCCGCGCGCTCGGCCATGTCCTCCTTCAGGCCGGCAACTGGCAGGAGGCAAGCTCTGTCCACACGAGTGCGCGCGAAGCCTTCCTTCTCCTGTTTGGTCAGGGCTTCGATGAAGTGGAGGCGCGCTCCCTTATTGCGGATGCGGGCCCGCTGTTCGCTGAAGCCGCCCTTGGTGCCGTCGAGCGCGGCGCTCCCGAAGCTGCCGTTGCGCTCGCCGACGAAGGACGCGCGCATCTGCTGGCCGTATCGCTGCGGCTGCAGTCGCTGGAACTTTCCGCAGAGAACCGTACTCGCCTCGAGATGCTGCGTGCATCGATCAGGAATGCTCAGAGCACCCTCGAGGCTGCAAGCGCCACCGAGCGCGCCGCCGCGATCGAGCATCTGGCCGGGCTGCGGCGCGAGCTCCTCAAGCTCGTATCGGCGAGCGGCACGAATGAGGATCGCGGCGGAATGGTGCTCGCGGAGGCGCGCCGGATCACCGCCGAGGGCGGGGCGGTCGCTATCCCCATCGTCACGGCACTCGGTGGTCGGCTCATTGTAATGACAGGCGGCGGTGGCGGAAGTTTCGAAGCCATCGACCTGCCCGAGCTGACACCCGAGCGTCTCTCCGTGCTGCTTGCCGGGCCCGATGGCACGACGGGCGCCGGTTGGGTCGGTGCCTACTTCGCCAACTACTTCGAGGGCGAGGAGAAGGAAAAGCGCTGGCCACAGTGGCTGGCAGCGATCGATGATCTCGGGCCAGACCTCTGGCGCCTCTTCGCAGGCGAGCTCGACGCGACGCTCAAGGCGCAGGGCGTAAAGCCCGGTGCGCAACTCGTCTGGATACCTTCGGGTTGGCTCGGCGCGCTGCCCCTCGGCCTCGCTCAGGATCCTGCCAGCAAGCGACGCCTCGCCGACGACTATGAGATCACCGTCACGCCAAGCCTTGCCGCACTGGCAGCTTCGCGCGAGCGCGCGGCGGCGGCCGAAACCGCGACACTCGCGGCCGTGATCAATCCGACGGGCGACCTGCCCGGCTCGGAGATGGAGGGCGCGCTCGTCGCCGCACGTTTTGCGGAAACCTCGCGCACGATCCTCTTAGGGAACACTGCCACGCTCGATGCCGTACTCGACGCGCTCAAAGGGCGCACGCACTGGCACTTTGCCTCGCACGGCACCTTCTCGTGGTCCGATGTGCGCCAGTCGGCTCTCATCATGCACGACTTCGCACGACTGAGCGTTGGCCGCCTGCTCGAGGCGGACGGGCTCGGCAAACCCCGCCTCGTCGTGCTTTCGGCCTGCGAGACGGGGCTCTCGGAGATCACGAACAATCCCGACGAGTTCATCGGTCTCCCCGGCTCCTTCATGACGCTCGGTGCGGCGGGCGTTCTCGGCACCTTGTGGCCGGTCTCGGATGCGGCGACGGCACTGCTCATGGCCCGCTTCTACGAGTTGCATATCGGCGAGCGGCTACGCCCCGCGACGGCGCTGCATCGGGCACAATCCTGGCTCAGACAAGCGACGAATGCCGAACTCACGGCGTACGTCGAGGATGCTGCCAAGGCGGAGCGGATCACACGCCGCCAAGCCGGCGAGATTACCCGGAGCCTGAGCCCGGAAACTCTGAAGCGCGGACGCAATCGCTCAGCCGTCGAATGGCTCGCGCGCAGTGACGGCCAAAAGGAAGCCGCAGATCCCACGGCGGTCGCCCGTCCGTTCGCACATCCCTATTTCTGGGGCGGTTTCGTCCATACCGGACACTGATTGCCGCGCGCGCAGCCATCAACTGGCAGGCATGTCGGCAAGGTCCCTTGCCTTGGAGCGCTCCTTGGTCGAGCATTGCCGGGAAAGCCTGCCCAGCAGACGTCTCCAACGAACGGGAGTGCCTCCGTGTCATCATCCGCCTATACGCCCCCGCCCGGCGACTCTAGCTGGTACGCCATCGCGCCCGCCGCAGGCGGCTTCCATGCCGCGAAGTTCGACGCGTCCCCCGCCTGGGCCGAAGCCTCCGAGAGACCCTGGCCGCGCTCGCTCTACTATCCAGATGGCCGCTACGTCGGAAATGTCGAGTGGAACGAGAGCGGACCGTGGAGCGAGATTGCCGGCATCGTGCGCCCGCGCGGTGGTCCGGCCGGCATGGTCCTCAAGGGCGGCCGCATCATTGCCGAATGGGGCGATACGCGGCGCGCCGATGTCACTTTCAGCGTCGCCAAGAGCTACCTCTCGATGCTCGCCGGCATCGCCATCGGCGACGGCCTCATCGGCAGCGTCGACGACCGCGTCGGCGCGACCGTGAAGACGGGTCACTTCGACGGCCCGCACAACGGGCTCATCACGTGGCGGCATCTGCTCACGCAGTCCTCCGAGTGGGACGGCGTGCTGTGGGAGAAGTCCGATCAGGTTGACCACTTCAGGCAAGTCGGCGGCGCGGAGAACAACAAGCGCAAAGGCGAGCTGCGCCAGCGCCAGACGCCCGGCACGTACTACGAGTACAACGATGTGCGCGTGAACGTGCTCGCCTTTGCGCTGCTGCAGCGCTTCGGCCGGCCGCTCCCCGACGTTCTGCGCGAGCGCATCATGGACCCGATCGGCGCGTCGAAGGATTGGGAGTGGCACGGCTACTCAACGTCGTGGACCGAGGTCGGCGGCAAGCGCGTGCAGTCCGTCTCGGGCGGCAGCCATTGGGGTGGTGGCCTTTTCATCCCGACACGCGATCACGCGCGCGTCGGCCTCCTCGTCGCCAGCAACGGGCGCTGGGGCAGCCGCCAGCTCCTTCCCGAAGGCTGGATGGCGCAGTCACTCGAGCCCTCTGCGACGAACGACGGCTACGGCTTCCTCTGGTGGCTGAACCGCGGCGGGCGCAACTATCCGAGCGCTCCAGCCGATAGCTGGTTCGCCCTCGGCGCCGGCACGAACCTGATCTGGGTCGCGCCCTCCCAGGATCTCGTCGCTGTCGTGCGCTGGATCGACAAGGCCAAGGCCGACGGCTTCTTCAAGCGGCTCATGGCCGCCGCAGCGTAGCAGGATCGCCAACGAGGAGGATCATCATGCAGAAGACCGCCGATGAGCCTGTCACGCTCGAGCGCGTTCGTGAAATCGGCGCGGCATTCGCCCGCCGTGACGTGGATGCGATCGTCGACTGCTTTGCCGAGGACGGCGAGTTCCGCAATGCCAAGGGCCCCGATGTGTGGGGCCAGTCATACAAGGGTAAGGAGCAGATCCGCAGCTACTTCGTCCCCCTGTTCGCCAACAGCCCGGATGTCCGCTGGGAGCACACGGCCGAATACGTCGTCGGCAATCGCGCGGTCACGGAATGGCTCCGCACGGCGACACTGCCCAATGGCCAGAAGCAGGAATGGCTCGGCTGTGATCTCTACACGTTCCGCGGCGACAAGATCGTGCGCAAGGACACCTACATCAAGGTCGTTGCCTGAGGCAGGTCCTCAATCCGGGATCAATCCGCCATCGACGTTGAAGGACTGGCCGCTAACGTTTCGCGCGCGCGCAGAGGCGAGGAAAACGATCATGTCGGCGATGTCCTCGGGCTCATTGGGCCGGCGCAGCGGGACGCTGGCAACAGCGCGCGCCTCGACGGCCTCGATGCTGAGGCCCTCGGTCTCGGACATGACTTTCACGATCTGCTCGTAGAGCGCTGTCCGCACGATACCGGGACAGACCGAGTTGACATTGATGTTATGCGGCCCGAGCTGCTGGGCAGCCGTCTTGGTCAGGCTGATGACCGCGCCCTTGCTCGCGGCATAGATCGCGTTCGATGTGCCCGGAAAGCCCTTGCCCGCCACCGAGGCGATATTGATGATGCGGCCGCTGCTGCGCGGGATCATCTCGCGCGCGACGCGCTGCAGGCAGAAGAAGACGCCCTTGGCGTTCACGCGATGAATGCGGTCCCAATCCTCCTCCGTGAGGTCCATGATGTAAGCGCGCCGCGTGACGCCGGCATTGTTGACCAGTGTATCGATGCGCCCGAAGGCCGCCACGCTCTCGGCGACCATGCGATCGATCTCCGCGACGCTGCCGAGGTCGGCGCGGATCGCGAGCGTGCGCCGGCCCTTGGCCTTTACGGCCGCCGCCGTCTCCGCGAGCGTGCGCTCGTTGATATCGACGACCACGACATCGGCTCCCGCATCCGCGAGCGCCAGCGCCGCAGCCTTGCCAATGCCCTGACCTGCGCCCGTCACGATGACGACCTGATCGCTGAGATCCATTTTTCCCTCACTTGATTGCAGTCCGGTGGGCCTGAGGGGCCTCTGCCGCATACTGACATCCTCGCGGCGCGCCGGCCATATGCCCGTGCCACCCCGCCGGGCTCACGCCCGCCGCCCCGAGTTCCCCCTTGCCGCCGCGCCGCCCTCGCGGCCACACTCCACGCACCAGCCGCCATCCATCCGCGAGCCATGTCCGGCTCATCTACCGAAAGCGATCCCATATGAACGCACCCGCCCGTATGCGCGCCCTCCTTGCCAAGCCCGACTTCGTGGTCATGCCCGCCGTCTGGGACGGCCTCACGGCCAAGCTCGCCTTCGGGGCGGGCTTCGAGACCGCGTTTCTTTCGGGCTCCTGCGTCGCGGCGAGCCGGCTTGGCGGCCCCGATCTCGATCTCATCACGTTCGCGGAGATGTTCGACTCCTTCAACATGGTGCGCGGTGCCGCGCCCGATCTTCTAGTCCTCGCCGACGGCGATCACGGCTACGGCAATGCCATGAACGTACAGCGCACGGTGCGTGCCTACGGCCGTGCCGGCGCAGCCGCGATCCTCATCGAGGACAAGATCACGCCCCGTGCGCTCACTTCCGCCGGCAAACCCTGCCTGCCGCGCGAGGAGGCGCGCATGAAGGTCCGTGCCGCGGTGCAGGCAGCGAAGGAATCCGGCATCCTGATCATGGCGCGCACCGACTGCCGGCCGACGGCGGGCATCGAGGAGGCCGTGGCGCGCATCGAGATGTTCGTCGAGGAAGGCGCGGACATTCTCTTCCTGGACTCGCCAGCCGACGAGCCTGAAATCCGCCGCGCGGTCGCGGCAGCAGCCGGACGGCCATCGTTCGCCGTGCTCTCACCGGGCGCACCGCGCGAGACGCCCACGCAGAAGCGTGCGGCCGAGCTCGGTTTCAAGATCGGCACATATCCGACGGCAATGCTCTCGCCGGCCGCCGCCGGCATGAAGGCCGGCCTCGCCGCCCTCAAGGAGGGAAAAGCCGAGGCCGCAAGCGCCCTTCCGCCGCCCGAGCTGCGCGCGACGCTCGGCTATCAGGACTACGAGGCCCATGCCAAGCAGTTCATCGTAGGCTGAAGCACGCGAACAACGGGGCACAACAAGCGGCCCCCGTGCGCCGTACTTGAGGAAGACCAACCAAAGGAGAGTGACCGCATGTTCTCACACGTCATGCTCGGTGCCGATAACGTCGACGCATCCAAGAAGTTCTACGATGCCGTCCTCGGTGTTCTCGGGGTACCGGAGGGCAAAGCCGACCCCAAGGGGCGCATCTTCTACCGCACCAAGACGGGCGTGTTCGGCCTGAGCAAGCCGATCGACGGCAAGGCGGCGAGCCACGCCAATGGCGGCACCGTCGGTTTCGCCTGCGACAGCCCGGAGAAGGTCAAGGCCTTCCACGATGCGGGCGTGGCGAACGGCGGCACGAGCATCGAGGACCCGCCCGGCTGGCGCGAAATGGGCCCGGCCAAGCTCTATCTCGCGTACCTGCGCGATCCCTACGGCAACAAGATCTGCGCGCTGCATCGCGGCTGATCGGCACCACTGGCGATCGCGTCATGGCGCTCAGGCTTGCCTGGGCGCCTTTTCTTTTGTCGAGCCGGTGATCTCCGATCACCGCGCTAGGCGGGATTGTCCAGGTTCAGCTCGTTCGTATTCTCGTCGTAGCCGAACAATTCGGCATACCGGCCCCAGGAAATGACGGCGCGCATGGTCTCCTCGGCGCGCTCCTCGGACATGTGATCCTCGAGCTCCTCCGAGAAGCGTCTGAAGGGCGCCCTGTGGCTCGGCCGCTCGTCCAACACGCGCCGGATCAGCCCCGCCAGCGGGACGAATGCGAGCAGGTGATCGGCAAAGAGCCGCTTGCGCGCATCGAGAGAGGACTCGACATAGCGCCGGCCATAGGGCGTGAGCTTCACGTCACCCTCGGCCACCTCCGCAAAGCGCAGGAGCTGCAGCGCTTCCGCAATGGGGAAGAGATCGTCGACCTCCATCTGCAGCGTCGCGGCGAGGTCGGGAAGATCTGCGCTGCCGTCGTAGGGAGGCGACGCCAGGGCTTCCATGAGACCCGACAGACGGTTGGTGGAAATGCGCGGCAGCGCCATGCCGATCCCGCTCCCGAGAACGACGCCGCCGGTCCGCTTCTCCACGCGCTCAGTCGTGGGGCGCTGCGTCATCAATCCGTAGATGTCGTCGACGAGCTTGCGGAATACCGGATCCGTACGCGAGCGCGGATGAGGGATCTCGACCTTCACTTCGGACGCGACGCGCCCCGGATTGGATGAGAAGATGAGAATGCGATCGCACAGGAGCACCGCCTCCTCGATATTGTGCGTCACCATGAGGATGGATTCGATCGGGAGCCGACCCTCGCTCCAGAGGTCAATGAGATCCGTTCGCAGCGTCTCGGCGGTCAGCACATCGAGTGCCGAGAAAGGCTCGTCCATGAGCATGAGCCTCGGGTGCACCACGAACGCGCGCGCAAAACCCACGCGCTGGCGCATGCCACCCGACAGCTCCTTCGGATAGGCGCTCTCGAAGCCGTCGAGGCCGATGAGATCGATGGCTTCGATGGCGCGACGGCGGCGCTCGCTTGTCGGAATGCCCAGCGCTTCGAGGCCGAGCTCGACATTGCCAAGCACTGTGAGCCACGGAAAGAGCGCGAAGCTCTGGAAGACCATCGCGATGCCTTCGCAGGGGCCTGATATCGGCGTCCCGCGCCACTGGACGCGACCGCTCGTCGGCTGGAGCAGCCCCGCGATAATCCGCAAAAGCGTTGATTTTCCCGAGCCGGAACGGCCGAGCAGGCCGACGATCTCGCCTTGCTGAATGGTCAACGAAACATCATCGAGGACGACGAGATCGGCGTTGTCTCCCTTGTGATAGACCTGTCGTACGCCGGCAATTTCGACGAGGGGCGCGCTCGCGACGCGCTCTCCGAGATCGGTGGTTTCCAGCATCGGCATGATGCGTTCCCTTCCTCAATCGAGACGCAGCCGGCTGGCAGCAAGCGCGTAGAGTGGCCGCCAGAGCAGACGGTTCAGCATGACGACGAAAAGCGACATGACGGCAATGCCGAGAACGATCCGAGGGTAGTCCCCCGCCGCAGTGGCCTCGGCGATGTAGGCTCCGAGACCATGGGCTTGGAGCTTCGTATTCCCCCACGTCGCAACCTCCGCAACGATGGAGGCATTCCAGGATCCACCGCTCGCGGTGATGGCGCCGGTGACGTAGTAGGGGAAGATGCCGGGCAGAATGACCTTGCGCCACCAGTCCCAGCCCCGAATTCGGAATGTCGCGGCGGCCTCCTTGAGGTCACTGGGGAAGGCACTCGCGCCCGCAATGACGTTGAAGAGGATGTACCACTGCGTTCCGAGGATGATGAGGAACGAGAGCCAGATATCGGGATTGAGATCGAACTTCACGATCGCCACGACCGCGAACGGAAAGACGATGTTTGCCGGGAACGCAGCAAGGAACTGCGCCAGCGGCTGGACGCGCTCGGCGAGTTGCGGCCGGAGCCCGATCCACACGCCGATCGGCACCCAGATCAATGTGGCCAGGGCGATCAGCACGGTCACGCGCAGCAGCGTAAGGCCACCGAGCGCGAACACCCGCACCCATTCGCTCCAGGGCAGCCC
>Ga0066256_1002795_pt1 | contig 18292 bp, 9 predicted proteins | sample ThiBio_1000_biof_FD_87107 | JGI IMG/M metagenome (GOLD analysis project Ga0066256, IMG submission 87107) | Wastewater bioreactor microbial communities from Cape Town, South Africa - Thiocy_expt_1000_biof (version 2) | ecosystem: Engineered > Bioreactor > Thiocyanate-remediating >...
GAGCCGCGGCGTGCGGGGTCACACTGGCAGGGCACTTGGGGATGGTGATGTCGTTGGCGGTGCTGGCAGACGGCCGGCTGGCGAGCGGGTCGTTTGACGGTACGGTGCGGTTGTGGGATGTGGATACACACACCTGCGTCGGCACGCTGGACACGGGCCCCGTGCTTGCACTAGCTGCGCTGCCGGGCCGGCTAGTCACCGGGTCGTGGGATGGCGCCATCCAGCTGTGGGATATGCGCCTGGCTGCAACATCTTCTGCAGGTGCGGCGCTTGCACCCGGTAGTCGGGTGGGGGGCGCCGCGTCAATACGGCCCATGGTGACCATAGGACGTGCCGATAGTGCTGTTTTGCGGCTGCTGGTGCTGCCAGATGGCCGCGTAGCAAGTACTAACTGGACTCGCGGCGCAGGAAGAGTGCACATGTGGGAGGTGCCACCACTCACGGCATGAGTGCCAGTTCGGCCCTAGCCGTCGTCAGTCACACCACCACGGCCCCGCAACAGCAGCTCTCATGCGCGCGGCGCCACTACGGTATCACCCAATTGGCATTGAACTCATGGACAACATCGGTGAGGTGCCACGGTGGCATGATTGGCAGCCTGACCCCTGCAAGTGTTCAGTGCCATGGCGGTTCAACCGTACTCAACTAATAATCCTACAACACGCAGGGCGTGGGCGGCAACGCATGGTGACGCACCAAGGAGCAGCGCAGACAGCTTACAGGGCGTGGCGGCGGGGAGGGAGGGAAGGAAGGGGGGAAGGAAGGCAGGAAGGTACCCGCCGCCTGCACCAGCGTCGGCGCATCGCGAGCAGCGCAGCGGCAGGCCGCGCGGCGCACGGGCGGGCACGCATAGGCAGGCAGGCAGGGCAGGGCGGGCGGGCGGGCGGGCGAGGGGCGGGTGCCCACCCACGCCGCCGGCCCCCCGGGGGGGGCCAGCGCCGGTGGGGCGGCGCAGAGCCGGCCCAGCGACCCGCGCGCCCCGCGTGGCGGGCGGTCCGCCCGGCCGCCGCGCGCCCGGCCCCGGCAGATTGCCGTGGTGGAGCCGGGGGCACGGCGGCAGGTGGTGGCGCGCTCAGCATCACACGCCAAGGTAGCAAAGGTGGAACAGCAATGTGGCGCGGAGTGTAAGTCGTGGGCATACAAGTTGTGGAGTCCAAGCAAATCGAACAAAGAAAACAATACAGCACGGTGGCTACGCCGGCCAGCCATCCGGCGCAGTCCACTGCGTCGCCCCCGTCACGTTGTTGTAGTAGTACGGGTGGTTGTACGTGGCGTCCACGCGCTGCTCCCACGGCCCGCTGCCGCGTGGGATCACCGTGGCTCCCTCTGGCCGCTCCCACTGCGTCGCCCCCGTCGCCGCGTTGGTGAAGTACACGGCTCCGGTGGCCGCGTCCAGCCGCTCCGTCCACACGGGGCCAGCACTGGCACTGGCACCGGCACCGGCACCGGCCGGCGCTGCGGATGCGGGCGGCGGCGGCAGGGTCATTGCGGGCGCCGCGGGCATGGGCGGCGGCGGCAGCATCGTCAGGCGGCGCACCGGCGTGCTGGCGCCACCCGCAGCCGCAGCTGCTGGAGGCGGTGGCAGGTCACCCGGCGCCGGGGGCACAACCGGCGGCGGCAGCATCGTCGTCCGGCGCACGGGTGTGGCAGGCGCAGCCGCAGTACCGGTAGGTGGCAGCGGCAGCGGTGCAGATGCAGGCGCGGGTGCAGAGGCAGCAGCGGGGGCGGGCGCGGGTGGCGGCAGCTCTGCTGCTGCTGCCGCCATGGTTGCCGTCGTCGCAACCGGCGCCGGCGCCGGCGCCGCAGGAGCTGATGACGACACAAGCGGTGTCAACTCCACGCCCACCTCGGTGGCCAGCAATGCAGGCGACTTGGCTGGCTTGCTGCCGGACGGCTTGACGGCGCGCGGCGTGGTGGGCGGCCCAACTGACGGCGTCCGGATGGCCGCCGGTGCCGCTTTCCCATCCGCGCCCAAACCCGTACCGGCGCCAAATCCGCCGCCAGCACCAAAGCCGGGCGACGTTGCGCCGCCGCCCGCGCCGCTGTGCAGCAGGACGCCGGCGGCGCGCGCGCGGCTAGTGGCAGACGCCAGGCGCTCCTCCGGCGTGGCGTTGACGTCCAGGCGCGTGACGGAGGAGGGCAGGAACTCCCAGCGGGTGGGCTTGGGTGTGGAGGGCTTGGGCGCCACCTTGTGGCCGGCCGCGGCAGCAGCGGCGGCGGCAGACGCCGCGGCGGACACCGGGTCGGGCTTGGGCGTGGACAGCGGGTTGCTGGTGACGCGCAGCTTGCCCAGCTTGCCGCTGCGCGTGCGCGTGGAGAGCGGCTTGGGCGCGCGGATGTTGCGCTCCATGTGCTCCAGGATGAGGTGGTGCGGCAGCTCCTTGCGGAAGCCCAGCCACTCGGACAGGAAGCCGCAGCAGCCGGCGCGGCCAGACATCTCGCGGCGGCGGATGCGGACGTAAAAGAAGACGAGCATGAACACGATGCCAAAGTTCATGAACAGCAGCATGACGGAGGCGGCGGTCTCGCCCAGCATGCCGTGCGCCGCCGCCAGCGTCTCCTCCTGCGAGTTGCGCGACGTCTGCGGCGTGAAGGACGCCAGCACGCCGCCGCGCGCGGTGGAGGCGCGCAGGTACAGCAGGTTGATGGCTTGCGTCAGGATGAGCGCCAGCAGGGTGGCGGACTCCAGGAAGTTGAAGAGCGGGCGCGCGTAGGGCGCGACGTGCAGCTGCAGGCCCAGCGCCGCCAGCATGAGCAGCTCCAGCGCGCAGATCTGGTACACGGCATCCTTGGTGGTGGTGCCGATGGCCACCACCAGCGCCTTGCGCGCCATCACCAGCGCCTCCCAGCTGTAGTAGTACCACACGTCCGTCTTGTAGCCCTGGTACAGGAAGCCGAAGGTGGCGAAGAAGGAGTTGCCGGGGCCCTCCTTCACCAGCACGTCGTGCTTGCGCAGCCAGTAGGCAAAGATGGCGGGCAGGCCGGCGCACAGGAGGCCGATGGTGACCCACGCCAGCGTGGCGGCAAGCGCGTGCACGGGCGTGTCGCACGACACCGCGAGGTCCACCTCCAGGTAGTGCACGCCCGCAATGGCCTCCTGCTTGCACGCAAACATGGTGAACGCCTGCGACGTGAGCGAGGGGTACGCCATGAACAGCACCAGCGCCGCCACCGCGATCTGGCGGCGCGTGGCCCAGAACGCGCGCAGCTCCGCCACCATGACGCGCACGCCGCGCGTGGAGGTGTAGCCCACGATGTACACCACGTTGATGCACACGCAGAGGGCGGCGGCGATGACGGGGAACAGGATGGTGGCGGTGAAGCGCGTGTAGAAGCCCAGCTGCAGCTCGCACTGCACCGGCGACACGTCCAGGCCGGTGCCGGCGCCCGGCACGATGATGGACTGGAAGGACGACACGGAGGAGTTAAACGACTCCGTGCCCTTCGCCTTGTACAGCGAGAAGGCGGCGAGCGCGGAGATGAAGTTCACCATGATGCGCCACACCGTCTTGGCGGCGGACGCGTTACCAAAGTCCATGAACAGCGACAGGTACATGAGGATGAGCAGGATGAACATGATGATGAGCGTGAGCGCCACAAAGTCGACGGTGGGGTCGGCGCACGGCGTGCACTTGGCGCCGCTCTTCACCCACCGCTCGTCCATGCGGCACACGCCGCACAGCGTGCCGGAGTAGCCCTCCGCGCAGCCGTACGACCGCTCCGACGCGTTCACGACGCACGCCTCCGTGTTCCAGCACGTGTGCAGCTCCGTGGTGGCGGCGACGTACGCCGCCGCCACGCGGCCGCCCGGCAGCATGGTGAGATTGTACGCAGCGGGGCGCGCCATCATGTCGTCGGTGAGCGCCAGGTAGTAGCCGGGCAGGGTGGACAGCACGCCGTCCACGCACTGCACGCCCACAGGGCAGGAGGTGCACCCCTGCCCGCCGCCGTCCGAGTAGCTGTTGTCGGCGCACTTCTGGCACGCGGCGCCGTTGGACACCGGCTGCCACCCCACGCTGCACCCCTGCAGGTCCACACCCACCGGCACGGTCGCGGGGTACGGCATGTCACCAAACTTGCAGCTCACCGCAATGTCGTAGTGCGTGGACGGCTTGCCCAGCAGCTGCAGCGCGTCAAACGTGACGGCGCCCATCACCGCCGTCGCGTCACCGCGCACGATGGGCACCGGCGTGCCCGTCACCACCACCACGCACGCCGTCATGTTGTCGGTCGTGCGCCGCGCCCCCGTGTCCTCATCCACCAGCTGCAGGTACAGCGGCAGCGGGTCGTTGGTGGCGATGCGCGTGTTGGGCAGGCTGACCCACGACACGTTGGCGGCCACCATGGTGACCGCCCACGGCAGCGGCGCGATGGTGTCGCCCTGCGGCCGCGTGCACACCACCAGCAGCGGCAGCGTGGTGCCCCACCACGACGATGGCACCACGTGTGCCAGTGACACGCCGCCCGCCGTGGAGGAGTACCGGTAGCCGTCGTCCGGCATGTCCAGCAGGCGCGGCAGCCAGCCGGTCGTGGGCCACGCCGACGCGTTGTACGCCGACGCGTTCACCGTCACCTTGCACGCCACGCCCGGCGAGTCCACCACGTCGCCCGCCGCGTTGGTGATCTGCACCAGCGGCGCCGGCGTGATAGGCAGGATGAAGGAGGGCGAGGTGGGCAGCCAGCGGGCGGGCGGCGGCGCGGCAAAGCGCGCCGACAGCACCTCCACCGTCGAGTTGGAGAACGTCGTGGCGAGGCCGGGCGTGCCCAGCACCTCGCACGCTACCGACAGGTGCGCCGTGGAGCCGCCGGGCGCCTGCAGCACGAGGGTGTACGTCGCGGTGCCGGTCGCTGACACCTTCACCGACTGCGACAGCGCGCCACCACCCAGCGCCACGCCCGCCGCGCCGTCCGCGTCCGTCACGCGCAGCGCGCACGCCACGTCGCCCAGGGTGGCGGGGTTATATGGCGCCCACTCCCACCCCGCGCCCACGCTGGCCTGCACCGACACCGCCGCCGACGCGGCGTACGGCGTGTTGTACAGCACGCGGGCGGGCGGCAGCGTGACCCAGTCCACCGACACCGCGGCCAGCAGCGTGGTGGCGTTGGTGGCCGCCGACACGCCGCCCTGCGCACGCGAGCACGTTACGGTAACGGTCACCTGCGTGCCGGCCGCGCCGTCCAGCCCCAGCGACCCAAACGTGGCGTTGCCGCCCACCGTGGACGCCACCGACGTGCCGCGCACGGTGACAGGGTAGCGCGCCGCCACGGCGGCGAGGCTGCCAGTCACCGGCAGCACGCCGGCCGCCCACGCCTGCGTACCGGTGGTGGCGGCGGTGGCAACGCATGTGGCGCCGCCCACCGAGTCAGGCACCAGCGTGCCGAAGTCGTCGCGCAGCGACACCACCAGCGCGCCGGGCATGGGTGTGAAGCGGGAGGCGGGGGAGGGCAGAACGAGGGGCGGCGGGCGCGCCGCCACGCTCGCCGCCAGGCCCGTCACCGTCATGTTCAGCGCCAGGCGCGGCAGCACCGTGTCGCCGTACGTGCAGGTGACCAGCAGCGGGACGGCGCGGCGGGCAGGCGCGGCAAGGCAGACGGAGAAGGTAACCCACCCGGAGCCGTTCACCGGCGCGTTGGTGTACGCCAGCAGGTTGCAGCCCAGCGCCGCGGTGTAGCCGGCGCGGCCCACCGCCAGCACGTCCACTGCCAGGGAGCAGGTGGTGGACGGCGCCAGCGTCGTGGTGTACTGCGCCAGCGTGTACACGGTGGCCACGCGCGAGGTGGTGGGGATGTGCAGCAGCACCTGCACCGTGACGTTGGACGGCGTGCCGTAGAACGCCACCGTGCGCGTGCGCGCCGGGTCCAGCGTGGCGGCAGGGCCCAGGCGCGCCTCCGCGCTCAGCACCGCGGTAGGCGCGGTGGTGGTCACCACCGGCCCGCCGCCCGCGCGCGCACAGTCCACCTGCAGCGTCAGCGACGCCGCCAGCGGCGCGTACAGCCGCCACCCCGTGATGGCCGCCACGCCGCCCACCGTCACGCCCGACACGTTGCCCGCCGTGTACGCCTGCTGCTTCGTCAGCGCCTTGCCGTCCGCGCCCACGCCCGCGCCAACCGACACGGTGCACACGGAGCCAGAGTCGGCCGTCAGGTTGGCGCGGAACTGGTCCTGCAGCACCACACGCAGCGGTGGCAGGGTGAACGCCTGCGCGCCGGTGGAGGTGGACACGACGGCGGGCGGCGGCTCCACCCACAGCACGCTCAGGTTCTGCATGTACGCGGTGGCGGTGAGGGTCGGCGGCGCGAAGGCGCGGTAGGTGCACGCCAGCTGCAGGGTGGCGTCCACCGCGCCGCGCACGCCCGCAAAGGTGGGCGTCATGGCCAGGCTGCCGATGGTGAGCGTCAGGTTGCCAGCGGTGGCGGCGGGCGCGCCCACCACCGGCGTCAGCGCGCCGCCCGTGTACGGCACCACGCGCGCGCTGCCGGTGGCGACGCTGGTGATGGACAGCGAGCACGCCAGGTCGGCGGCCGTCAGGCTCACCAGCGCTGCGGAGGGCACGGGGCGGATGACATCGGTCGTGGCGCCCGCCACTGATGCATTGCCGGGCAGCACCATGGAGAAGGCGGCGGTGATGGGTGGCACGGAGGCGCCAAACATGAACAGGGTGGGCATGGTGGCGGTGCACCAGGAGGAGGTTAGGCCCGCCACCACCACCTGCCACGACGCGGTGGTGGCAATGGTGACGTCGCCAAACCGGCACGTGACGCGCAGCGGCACGGCAGCACGCACCGGCGCCGTCACGCGCAGTACAAACGGCACGGTGCCGTCGGCTGCAGCGGGCACGGAGGTGTACGCGGACGCGGTGCCCAGCAGCTGCGCGCCGGGCGGCAGGGCGGGCGAGGAGGCGTCAAGGGACACGCTGCAGGTGGTGGCGGGCGCGCCAGCCGCGGTGTAGGGCGCCACCGTGTACACGCTGCCGTTGGTGGCAGTCGTCGGGATGCGCAGGCGCACGCGCGCGGTGGCGTTGAAGGGTGTGGACCACAGCGCGGTGGCAAACGGCAGGCCGGGCCGCGTGTCCACGCTGGTTATGGATGCCCACACCACGTCGCTGGACTGCAGCGCGATGGGCGCGGTGGCAGTGAGCGGCAGGCCGCCCTCCGCGCGTGTGCAGGTGGCAGCCAGCGTGAGGGTGGCGGCGGGCGGCGCGGTGAGCGACCAGGCGGTAAACGTGACGAGGCCGGCCACCGCGGTCGCCGCCACGCCGCCGTCCGCCGCCGCCTGCTGCTTGGACAGCGGCTTGCCGTCTGCACCGCGGCCGGCGGACACGGCGAGGGAGCAGGTGGTGGAGGAGTCGGTGGACAGCAGGTGGCCGTCAGCGTCGCGCAGCGCGAGGACGGCGTCAGGCAGGAGGAAGGCGCGCGACAGGGTGGAGGACATGGCGGTGGCCGGCGGCGGCGTCACCCACGCCAGCGTCAGGTTCTGCAGCACGGTGGCGTACAGGAGGGCGGGCACGGGCATCTGGCGGAAGCTGCACGACAGCGCCACGCTGACGTTAATGGGCTGCGCGCCGGTGAGGGCAGGCGACAGCGACATGGGCGCCACCGCCACGTTGCCCGTCGCCACGTCCACGCCCGCCACGTCGCCGCCCGCAAACATGATGAGCGCGCCGGTGTCGGACATGCGCGCAGAGACGGCGCACGACACGTCGCTCTGCGTCAACGCGGAGGTGTACACCGGCACGCGGCCAGCAACCGTGCCGGCGGAGACGTTGGCGGGCGTGACAGCAAACAGGACGGCGGTGACGGTGGTGGTGGGCGTGTTGAAGATGAAGGTGGGCGGCGGGGAGGTAGGGGTGGACACCCACTCTGCCACCACCGCCGCCACCTGCACGTACTGCAGCGACGAACGCACGGTGGCGTCGCCAAAGTTGCAGGTGGCAACCAGCGGGATGGGGGTGTCGACGGCGGCGGTGAGGCGCATCACAAACGTGACGACGCCGTCAGCGTCACCCGTGGCGCCCTGGTACGCGCGCGGGTTGCCAGACAGCACCGCCTTGGCGGCGGCCGGCGCGGAGGCGTCGACAGCAAGGGAGCACACGATGCCAGGCGCGTCGTCAGACGAGTAGGCGAGCGGCACGTAGGGCGTGGAGTTGGTGGCCTGCAGCGGGTCGTGCAGCGACGCAATCAGCGCCACGGTGTACGGCGTGTCGTACAGGAACAGCGGCAGGCTGAAGTTGGCGTCCAGCGTGGTGGCGTTCAGCCAGTCCACCTGCGCGCCGCGCACGGCGGCGGGCCAGGTGAGGGAGGCGGGCGGGCCGCCCTCCGCGCGCGTGCATGACACGCCGAACGTGAGCAGCGCGTTCAGCGGCGCCACCACCGTCCAGCCGCTGAAGGTGGCGATGCCACCCACCGCCACCGCCACCGCGCCGCGGTCGGTGTACGCCTGCGAGCGCGACAGCGGCGCGCCGGCGGCGCTGACGCCCGACGCCACGGTGAGGGTGCAGGTGGAGGTGTCGGAGGTGAGGCGGCTACCAGCGGCGTCATCCACCGCGACGGAAAAGGACGGCTGCGGCACGGCGGAGGCGGCAGAAGAGGAGGTGACGGCGAGCGGCGTGGCGGACGCAAGGCTGAGCGTGAGGTTCTGCATGGCGGCGGTCCACGCGATGGCCGGCAGCGGCTGCTGGCGGAAGGTACAGGAGAGAGTAAGGGTGGCAGTGATGGGCTGCGGCAGGGTGGCGACGGCGGGCTGCAGCGCCACGCCCGCTACCGCCAGCGACAGCGACGACGTGTCCAGGCCCGACACGCCGCCGCCCAGCATGATCATGGTGCCGCCAGTGGCGGTGGCGGTGGCGGTGAGGAGGCAAGAGGTGTCAACGGCGCGGAAGGTGGCAAGGCCGGCCAGCGGCAACATTGTGGCGCCGCCGTCGGTCGTGTACTGAAGGGTGGCGGCGGCGGGCGCGGTGAGCGTGTTGTAGATGAAGGTGGCGGGGCTGGCGGTGAGCGCCCACCGCATGTCCACCGTGGCGCCCGGGTACGACGCCGCGGAGGTGAACGCCTCACCAGTCATCCAGGAGCACACGGCGGAGAGGCGGAAGCGCGCGCCGGGCGGCGCCAGGACGCCCAGGTTGGACCAGGTGGCGACGCCGGCGGCGGTGGGCGTGACCGCCAGCGTGCCCGTCACATCCACCGTCACGCCCGGCGTCAGGCTGACGGCGGAGACGGCGCAGGAGACGCGCGGCGTGGCGGTGGGGAACGTGAAGCGCGTCCAGACGCCGGTGGCGGAGACGGCGTACAGGATGAGCTGCGGTGCGGGCGACATGGGTGACAGCATGCCGGCGTCGCCGCGGCCCGCCTCCACCGACGGCACGGTGGTGTTGGGCGGCGACACCGACCACCCCGCCACCAGCGCCGCCACGCGCACGCGCGGTTTCACGCCCGTCACGCCGTACCAGGTGCCGGAGCCGCCGTAGGAGCACTGCGCCGTGAGCGTGTAGTTGAAGTTGGAGGCGCCCACGACGGCGGCGTCAAACTTGGCCACCACGCCCACGCCCGTCCTCATGACGCCCGACACCGTCGTGTTGCCCGCCAGCGCGGACTGGATGGTGGAGACGGGCAGCTTGGTGGCGTCCAGGCTGGCCATGCACACGACGGCGGTGGCGGGCGTGCCGCCCGTGTCGGTGGCGATGAGGAGCTGCGGCGAGGGCGCCAGGAGGAAGAGGGTGTCGGCGGCGGAGGGCAGCGCCCACGCACCCAGGTCGGCCGTCTGGTACCAGGTGGGGCGCAGGCCCACCACCGTCTGGAAGCTGAACGTGACGCCGGAGGCGACGACGTCGGGCCCCCGCAAGATGGTGACGTACGGCGTGTAGGTGGCGTTGGTGGAGCCGTTAGGCAGGAGGCAGCCCACTACGGTGCCCAGGTTGGCGGGCGTGACGGAGAAGGCAAGGCAGGGGAGGCGGCGCGAGGAGCCGGACTCGATGAGCCCCACCGCCGCCACCGAGTTGGTGCCGTTGGCGGTGGCGTTCACGCCCAGGTCGTTGCCCTCAATGAAGCTCCACGTGTTCATGGACCCCTGCAGCGGCGTCATCCAGGTGATGGCGGGCGCGCCAATGACGGTCAGCAGCGTCGCCGTCACGTTGGCCTGGCCCACGATGGCCACCATCACGGTGCCGTCGGTCATGGCGGCGGTGGACAGGGCGGCGCACGTCACCTGCGTCGTGCTCTGCCACGTCAGGTTGGTGCGCGGGCACGGCACGCCGCCAATCACGAGCGCCGTCAGCGTCGCCAGGCTGGTGCCCAGCGCGGAGCCGGTGACGATGAAGGTGGCGTTCACGCCCGCCGCCAGCCACGACGACGCCGGCGAGATGGAGGTAAGGCGCGGCGGGCGGTACACGACGGGGGAGGGCGCGGTGAGGCTGACGCCCCCTACCACCGCCACCACGGTTGCGGTGCCGGCGCCGGCCGGCACGGTGCATGACAGGGCGGACGAATTGATAAACGACGCGGCGGTGCAGGGCACGCCGCCCACGCTGATGGCGAGCGAGGGCAGGGGGTTGAGGGAGGGCGGCGCAAAGTTGGCGCCACGCAGGGGGATGATGGCACCGCCGGCAGCAGCCAGCTCGCTGCCCACGCCCGCCACGGACTGCAGGGTGGGCGCAGGAAACGTGACGGTGTAGGCGCCGGTGGGTGAGGACGGCACCGCGGTGGCGGTGGAGGTGATCACCACGTCCTGTGTGCCCACGCCGCCCACCAGGTCCACCACCAGCGTGGTGGCGTTGGAGGACACGATGGTGAGTGCCACGCCGCCCTGGCGCACGCCCAGCGTAACGGGGCCGGTGGTCACCCAGGGCGACGTGGCGCCCGTGAGGCAGGCGGCGGTGAGTGCCACGCGGCCAGGCGCCGCGGTGGACGGCGCGGTGACCATCCAGGACGTCAGCGGCAGGGGCGCGGGGCAAGAGTACAGGCCATACAGCGGGCCGGCGGGCGCGCCAGTCCACGAGATGGTAACCAGCGGCGGCAGGTTGGTGGCGGCGACGGCGCGCTGGGTGGCTGGCGACAGGGTGCAGGCGTACGTGGTGTCGTTCAGCTTGGTGGTGGTGGTGCATGGCACGTTGTTCAGGTAGCCCACCAGCGGCGCGCTGTTGGAGCGGTCCATGGGCACCCACACAGTGAGCTGCAGCGCCACGTAGCTGCCATCGCCGCCCGGCAGGTCGTCCACCGTGCCCGCCGCCACGCCCTGCACCACCGGCCACGGCAGGTACTGTGCCGTGGGCGTCGCGGAGTTTGGCAGGGTCGCAGTGACGGTGATGTTGGTCTGCGGCGCCCACTTGCTGCCATACGCGCCGCTGCCGGTGGCCACGTTGGCGCCCCAGCACCGCACGTCGCTGTCGGTGGCGGCGCAAGTGGTGGAGGCGGAGGGCGAGGCGCCCAGCACAGTGAGGCGCTTGTACGGCGCCACGATGGGGTTGGAGGCGGTGAAGTTGGTGATGCCAAAGCGCGGCACGGTGGCGCCAGCGCCGCCAGTCGACCGCGGCGTGAGGTCGGCCTGGAACCAGTCGTTGAGGCCGGTGCAGCGCGCGGAGCCGTCGGACAGGAGGAGGCACATGTGGCGGTAGCCGCACGCCACCTGGCTCACGGTGAGGCCGGCGCCGGGGGCAAGCACGACGCCCGGGACGGACACGGCGGCGCTGGCGGGGAGGATGCCCAGCTGGCTCTCCGTGTTGCGGCCCCAGCACGCGGCGGAGCCGTTGGCCTGCAACGCACATGCAAACTCGTCGCCGGCGCAGATGCCAACGGCAGGGATGCCGCCCGGCAGGGGGACGACGGTGGTGGGGCCGCGCACGGAGGCGGTGGAGGTGGGCTGTCCCAGCTGGCCGGCGTTGTTGGTGCCCCAGCACGTCACGTTGCCCGTGTTCAGCAGCGCGCACGTGAAGGTGGGCCCTGCTGCCACCGCCATCACGGTGCGCCGACCCCACGACACGTCGTACGGCGCCACCAGCGGCACGGTGGAGAAGTCGAGGTCAAAGGCGGGCGGCGTGTACAGGTTGGTGTTAGCCAGGAAGGAGGTGTCCAGGCCAAGCGCGGTGGTGGAGGTGCGCCCGGTGCAGCGTAGGCCGCCGCTGGGGCCCAGCATGTAGCACGCGTGCTGCTTTGCTGCCGCCATGCCCACCACCTGCTGCGATGCCGCCGCCACGCGGGCATCGGGCGACGACTTGGCCTTGAAGGCGTTGGGTGCGCCTGAGGTCCCGCCGCCGCTGGCGGTAGAGCCGCTGGGCGGGTTCACGTTGGAGATGGCGCACTGGCCAGAGCTGCAGTCGCCCATGGCCGATATCTCGCCCGTGCCCAGCAGCGCCAGCGTGTACGCAGAGCTGGATGAGCCGTAGGTGGAGGTGACAGCATTCGCAGTGGAGGGCGTGTCCCACGACGACGCCACCACCACCGCAGTCACGTTCCGGCCGTTGTAGCCGCTGGGGCCCATCGTCGTGCCGGCGTTCGTGTTGGTCAGCCACTGGCTATCTGCAGGTGGTAGCAAGGGTGGAGGGTGGGGTGTCTACACGCGTGCCGCCAGTACAGACCGGTATGCTTGCACCCTCAAACAACTCAACGTACTGGAGGTACCGGAACCGGACCCCGTCCCCAACCCCAAGTTCGATGTCCCGGCATAGCCCCAGCAGATGGCGTGGCCATTGGTGAGCGTGGTGCACCCGTGGTACAGCGAGACAGACAGCGACTGCGTGGCGGCCAGCTGCGTGGCGGTTAGCGGCCGCGGCGGCCGCGCCGGTGCGTCAGCGCGCGCGCCCGGCGTCAGCGCCACGGCCAGCAGCACCAGCGTGGCACACGCCGCATTTACCACCCCACGCGCCATTATTCCGTCTTGTTGTATGACGGACGTTGTCCGGGTAGTGGTGTACCGACGGTGCGGTGCTGGCGGCGGCAGGGCGTCGGCGGCAGGGCGCTGGCGGCAGGGCGCTGGCGGTGTTCAAGTTGACAACCACCTGCCGTTCAAGGCGGCGTCAGTGACGCGGACGCGGAGGCGGCGTTGCACGTCTGCTGCCGGCGCACTGGCCCGAGGCACGACAGGCGCGCCGCACCACGCCACATGCGCCCACGCGCGTGATCCCGTGTGCGGGTGCGCGCGCGCCGTCGACGCGCGTCGCCACCGGCCACAAATAATTTAAAAGCGTTTTCGCGGCGTCCGACAGCACCGCTGCTCAGACTGGGCTGCCCACACTCGCTGAAACTGGCGCCGCGTCCGCAACGGCAGCGACGGCGGCAGCGGCGGCAACGCACACGGGTGCCGTGCCGCGGCGCCGTGTGCGGAGGCAGTGGCTTGCCGCGTGCGTGTGTCAGTGCGGGGGGCGGGAGGCGCGCTCCAGCACCCTGTTAGTAATGGTGCGTTGGACGAGTAGAGAGGAGGTAGCCGGAAAGTGGAATGGAGGAGGGTAAATGGCCGCACAGGCGGGCGCCGGCGGCGGCACGACGGCGGCACAAACTGCGGAAAACCTGCATTGCCGGCGCGCGGTGCGCGTGCAAAAATGGCCCGGCGCGCGGGCGCGGCTGCCCGATCCCGGGGATGTGACGCTGCTCTCCTCTTCCTCGCCTCTCGTCCTGATCGTCGCAGCTGCTTGCTCAGGCTGTCGAATCCTCGTCATCACGTCGTCGTCGCATGCGGCCCGCCTCACAAGCAACCACCAGTGAATGACACCGTGATTTGCAGAACAGGTTGTAGCGGCTTGTCTCGTCGTGCGCACAGGTGGGCAGACACAGTCACTGCCGGCGGTTCAGCCGTTCAACAACATATATGGGACACAAACACAAAGCAACAACGCCGACAAGCGTCACTCCACTAGGCGACGGCGGCGGCGACGGCGGCGGCGGCAAAGAAGTAGGCCTTGAGGACGACGGCAAAGAGGAGGTGGGCGGCGACGAGGGCGGCGGCGACGAAGCGCGCCTGCGGCAGGGGCAGCTGGTCGGTGAGGCGGCGCCACAGCGCCTTAAAGGGCGTGAGGGCGGAGAGGGCGGCGGCGAGGGCAAGCGCAGTCCATTGCAGCGCTGGCACGGGGAGGGCGCACAGGGCGGCGGCGGGCAGGAAGGGGACGAGGGAGTAGCCGGTGACAACAACGAGGGAGACGAGGGAGATGCCGGCGACGGCAAGGTAGTTGAGGAGCAGCCAGAGGGCGGCAGGGACGCCGAGCATGAAGCCGTACACGACGGCGAGCGCCAGCGTGACAACCGTAAAGTCATACTTCCAGGAGCCAGCAGGCTCTGTAAACGACGCCCACGACGTCAAGTTAGAGGCGGCCGCGAGGAGGAAGACGAGGGTGGCGGCGGTCCACCACGGCCGGGTGAAGCCCTTGGCATTCCCCGCTGAAATTGCCACCGTGATCTCGAATATCACGGCAATTCCAAGATACAACCAGTGCATGACTAATCTCCAGTGGAGTCGGGATCGGAGCGGCCGTCGTCGCTGACTTTGTTGTCGAGTTGATCGATCGCCGCTTTGAGCTCGTGAATGGGTGGCATTCCCCGCAACACCTTGTTTCCGATGACGACGGTCGGAACCGAGGTGATCGCCATGTCCTCATGTGCATGACGCAGGGCTTCCCGGTGACGTTCGCCATAGGTGCCTTGTTCAAGCGCCTGCCGGGCCGATTGAGGATCAAGCCCGGCATCGGCCGCAAGCTCCACAAGGATGTCGGGGTTGCCGATGTCGCGCCCTTCCTGAAAGAAGGCCCGGAGAATTCGCATGGAATATGCGTGATCCAGCCCTGTCTCCTGCGCCATAGCCAGCAACTCGAACGCTATGGCAGTTCGGGGCTGAGGTGAAATAGCTGGCAAGGTGATTGGTACGCCCAACCTCTCCGCGAGGGGGTAAACAGATTTGCGCCATATAGTCAGCAAGTAGGGGTCTTCCGTCCGCAAGGTCGGCACCGGAGCGGGGCGCAACTCGAACGCGCGCCAGGCGATGCGGATGTCCCGATCCCCGATCACATTGGACAGCACCTGCTCCGCTAAGAGGCAGTAAGGACATACATAGTCGGAATAGACGGTTATCGCGGCCATTCTTCCCAAGCCGGTTATGTGTGTGTGCATGCATATAACTAAGTGAAGGTTGGCTGTCAATATGCTTGCGTGTGCATACATTTAATCCGAGCCGAGCCGAGCCGCCTGCGTAGTCCGATGTCCGAGAGGCGATGGCGCTGAGCCACGCACATCCCGCCAGTTGAACTGCACGTGCCAGTTACTTTGCTGTCCAGATGTTAGCTAGGCTCAGTTGGAAACAGGATCGTGCTCAGCAGATGTCGCCTACGCTCAGGCGACGCGACGTTCGCGACGCGGGCGCGGATCGCGATGACAATCTCTTCTATGAACGCGTCCTTCTCCGCATCGCTAAGCCACAGCGCGAACTGCCGGTAGGACACGGAGTCAGCCAATGGATTTGCGTCTTCGCGGTCGAGGTAGGCGTTGAACTCGCCCACCAGCATCGCGATCGCCGCGGCAAATCCGCGGCGATGGTCATCCTTCGTCATGGCGGAGATGGCTTCGGGCGTCATGGCCGTCTTGGCCGGCTGCAGCCGGTAGATCCTTTCGACCGCGCCCCGCACGCGCGTTTCGCGCTCGATATTCAACAGGCCACCATCAACAAGCAACGCAACCTGGCGATACAGGGTCGCCGTAGAGATGTCCGGTAGCCGTTCGCAAAGCTGCGATGTCGAAAAGGGTCGGCCATCCAGCACGGCATGCATGATGCGGAGTCGGACGGGATGCAGCAGGAGTTCGGTGATATCCATTGACATACGTTCGCACGCCCGATTACATTCTCAAATATGATAATGGTAGGTTTGCCGACTATGGGCCGAATAGTCCAAGTAGGTGGGACCCGTCTTTGGATGCTTGAGTCGGGCGCCGGACGACACCCTGTCGTCTTCGTCCCTGGAGCGGGCGGCGTCGGCTTGGACTTCTTCCTGGCCCACGAGCAGGTCGCCAGCTTTGCGACCTCGCTCATTTACGATCGCGCTGGCACCGGATGGAGTGCTGACCTCGCGCTACCGCGCTCGACGACCGAAGTTACCGATGAGCTTCGGGCACTCCTGAGCACGATCGAGCTGCGCTCACCTCACATACTGGTCGGGCATTCGCTCGGAGGCGCCTATGTGCGGCGCTATGCACAGCGTTTCCCGGACGAGGTCGCAGCCATGGTGTTGATCGAGCCGCTCCATGAGGACTGGAACGCCTACATGCCCGAGCACCTTAAGATCAGAGCAAACGCCGCTCCGGACGATAGTCTGCCCGAGGTTACGGAAGACCTGGTCGCTCATTTCCGTCGCTCGTTCACAGAGACGTTCAGCGCGTTCCCGCGACCCCTTCGGGACCTCCTGATCGACAAGCATCTCAGTCCAGATCGCCTGCTGACCGGATTCCGCGAAGGCTCCAATGTGCTTGCCATTCTCGATGATCTGCGTGTTGGCGGCGCTCGGCCGGACGTGCCGCTGATCGTTCTCAGCGGAACTGACATCGACGCTGCCCAGAAGGTGCCTGCGTCCTAGGCACAGTTGCGCGAGCAGATCGCAGCTAGCCGAAGACTTTTTTCAGGAATCGCTGCCAAGGCTTCGCCAGGTAAACTCCGGTTGCTGCCCGGACCAACGCATATCAATATCCCGATGGTCCGGCCGGACGCCATCGCTGCTGCGGTTCAAGACCTCGCTACGCGCGCGCAAGAGCTTTGACCGGCGATGTGACGGCAACCCAGCGTATCGCGATAATCGGCGGCGGCCCTCGGGGAATTGTTCGCTCGCCTTCTTCCACTTGACGCATCGAAGCGCGCCAATACGATGGATTGATCCGGCGATGGATTCACATAGTCATTTCTCATCCCGATCAAAAAGAGCTGTTTGGGCGTCGCGTATGATTTGGCCGATTTCGCCAGAAGCGAGTAGTCCGGGCCCAAGAGGACCTGCCCGATCCTCTCCGACAAGCGGAAGCTTCTTCAGCGCTGCCCTTACCTCTGCCGTCATTTCATTGAGCTGCCATCGGAGTTCGTCAGACGCCGCTTCTGACCCGCCGAACGTACTTAAGCCTATCGCTCTCACTGCATAAGCGGCAGCCCCCAGCGCGTGCGCGCCCATGTGGGGGACGGCTGACGCCTGGCCCGCCGCCCTGGCCGCGGAAGCCGCGGCCGGGTTCTTCGCTTCGCTAGCTGCGCCGCCGCCGACGAAACGTCGGCGTATTTCGTCAGCAGTGTTCAACTCCCCTCGAGCATAGGCGCGGGCTCGCTGGATGGCAGCGCGAGGACGACCATCAGTTGGCCGATCCGATTCGAATAACCATAGTACACGCTCCGCGCAGTCTGCGGCCCATGCAGCCACAAGACGTCGTTCGAATTCACTTAGCGTCTGCGGCGATGTCATCTTTCGAATCCATTGAACGTTGCTGTTTATCAATCTGGGACCGCCCAGTCCTTTGAGCATTCAAATTTTTAAAATAGCGCCAAATTCACCGCGACGAAAACGTGCCTCGTACAGTGCGAGCTGATCCTGGGTGCTGCCTATGAAAGCGCCATCCCTGAGCCGGGAGGAGCGGTTGACCCTGCTGGGGCTTCTTAATCGCATTGCAATCTGAGAATCGTGAGCGACCGCATTCATGGTGCCTCACTCTCAGAATCCAAAACACTTGTTCCGGATGGGTGAAGCGTCTTGCAAGCAATCTGGCCACCCATCGGCGCTCCGGTTGAACGACCGGTCAAGCGTCACCGTACACGTCCCCAACGAAGGGCGCTTTCCCAGGCTGGCTGGCGCCGTGCCTTTGCCAGTGCCGCCATCGATTCGTAGTCGTATTGCACTGCATGATGCGCGGAAATCCAGCCGCTGGTGGTGCGTTCAACGATCGCATAGTGCGCGTCAGGTGTTCCGCGTTCCATGACATAGGGCGCGGGGTGGTCGTCGGCATACGCTTGCAGCCCAACACTGCCTGGATTGACGATGAGCTGTCCTGTGGACAGCCGAACAGACCTCGGGACATGACTGTGCCCGCACGCGACGAGACACGTCTGCTTGTCGCCAAGGCGATCAAGTATGTCTACCTTGCTTGCAAGTGAAAGCACACCCTCAACTGGGGACTCAAGAAAGTGCTCGCAGTCGCTGCGCGGCGTGCCATGACAGAGGAAGACGTCATTGAACATGCAGGACGTTGGCTCTAACGACCGCATCCAATCCAGTTCAGCCTCGGAAAGCTGCGAATGCGCGTAGGCACCGGATGCTCCGCCCCCATTTGACCCAAACGAAATCCCCTGCCGCTCGTGATT
>Ga0066256_1002796_pt1 | contig 18292 bp, 6 predicted proteins | sample ThiBio_1000_biof_FD_87107 | JGI IMG/M metagenome (GOLD analysis project Ga0066256, IMG submission 87107) | Wastewater bioreactor microbial communities from Cape Town, South Africa - Thiocy_expt_1000_biof (version 2) | ecosystem: Engineered > Bioreactor > Thiocyanate-remediating >...
TCGAGCCCTGACGCGGAGCACGTGGCGGCTGGTGCTGACCACGCGTGCTACGTGCGAGTAAACGGCAGCGTAGCTTGCTGGGGTAGCAACAGCCGCGGCGGTGCAGCGCCCCCGCTTGCACTGGCGACCAATGGCAGTGTGTGGTGGCTGGCTGCGGGCGGCGGCATGACGTGCGCCATGTCGGGACCCAGTGCACCAAGTCCGGTGACATGCTGGGGGAGTGTGAATGGTACAATTGCCACAGCTGGCTACGAGGCAACGTGCGCGGGCTGGGGCTGCGTGGCGTCCACAGCAAACAACAGTGAGGCAGCCGTAGTCGTTGCTGCAGGTACCGGTAGCGGTAATTGGTCCGTCACCACGTTTGCAGGCAATGGACTTCCTGGAACGGTGGATGGCGTGGGGCCCGCAGCACAGTTCTACTGGCCGTTGGGTGTGTCTCTCGATGGAACTGGAGGGCTGTATGTGGCTGAGTACTACAACCACGTGATTCGGCGTGTGGATATTGCAACGCGGGCGGTGACCACCGTAGCAGGCATGCCAGGCAGCAGCGGCACGTGGAATGGTGGCACGCCGCTGCAATCCACGTTTAACAACCCCTGTGGCGTGGAGGCGGATGGCGCCGGCAATGTCTATGTGGCAGACAGGGGCAACAACGCCATACGCATGCTGTCGGGAGAGTGGGTGGCTGGCAGCACAACTGGGCTGTCCGGGTCTGCAAATGCTTTGGCTGGCACCAGCGCCACATTCAAAATGCCGTACTCGGTTCATGCTGACGTGGCTGTTGGGTTATTGTACGTGGCTGACACAGAAAACTACAAGGTACGCACGATTGGCATCGCTGGCCCCCATGCCGTTGATACACTGGTCACGTACACCGCATTTGTTCGCGACATTGCAGTGGACCCCGCGGCACACGTATTGTATGTGGCCGTCGGCAGCTCAGTGTACATCGTTACGTACGCCGGCGTGTCCAACTTGCTGGTGGGCGCTCAAAATATTAATACATACGCGGATGGCACCGGCAGCGCAGCGCGGTTCAACATGATCAATGGGCTGGTGAAGGATGTAAAAGCTGGCGTCTTGTATGCGACAGACTTATACAACAACCGAATCCGCCGCATTACCATCGCCGGTGGAATTGTGACCACAATTGCAGGCTCCGGTGCCGCCGCATTGGTTGATGGCATCGGCACGGCGGCGGCGTTTAAACTTCCCTGGGGCATTGCGCTGGATGCCGTCAGTAACACCCTGTACATTGGCGACGAGTACAACAATGCTATTCGGCGGCTGCAAGTCACACGAGTTGTTCTCGTCCCAGCCACCCTCAATACTGCACCTCTGCCACCTTCACCACTCGCATCCTCTCACCAGCTGTCGTCATGGCGGTCGCTGGCCATCGCCAACAGTAGCAACAACGCATGGCAGTTGCTGGACGTGCGCAATGTCACTTTCCCTTCGCCCCTGGCCGCCGCCAACACAGCTGGTCTCAACCCCACCATACGCGCGCTGCTGCTTGGAAACGTGACGCTGGCGCCACGGAAGGCAGCACCAACCGCCGCTAGCAACACCAACACTACCTTCTCCACGTCGGCGCAGCGCGGTTTGCGGTCACTCACCCTGACAACACCTGACGTGCCAGCGGCCGCCCTTTTCCTACCTGCTCTGACAAATCTCACGCTGGCTGCCCCGGTGCCGACACACTGCCTGCAGCTGACTGCTGAGAGCTTCAATGGACTGATTTTGCTATCCACGCTTGCGGTATCAAACATTGATAACCTCTCGTGGTTGCCGGCTCTACCCGCTCTACTGGCGTTGGACCTAAGCGGCAATGCCATAACAAGCGTTCATGCGCACGACTTTGACACCCCCCGCTCCTTGCGTTGGCTATCGCTGGCAGACAGCAACCTGACCTACTTGAGTGCTGCTGCCATCTCACCGACCAAGCAGCCGGCGCTGGCGGTATTGGATCAGTCTCGCGTCCCCATGCTGTCTGGCACCACCTGCCCACCGGGAACGTACTATGACGTGTTTAGCCTGGCAGCAAGCGGCGCGCAGTACTTTGCATGCGCTGACTGCTCACCTGGAGCAAGCTGTAACGGCGGCACAGGGCAGCCAACTGCTTGCGGCGCCAACACGTATGCAGCTGGTGGTGCTGCTGCCTGCACGCCATGCCCACCTGGCACGTACTCTGAAGGAGCGGCACCGCAGTGCACCCCCTGCCCGCGAGGGATTGCAGCCCCCACTTGCAATGCCACTGCATCGTGGCGTGATACCATTACCGTCATGGCTGACGGCGCCGGCAATTGGGTCAACGCCGCCATCTACCTCGTGCCTGCCGGTTCGCAGCCCGTTGTCGCAAGCGTGTCATGCAGCCCGCTATCAGTGTTATCCACCGATGCCACGTCGTGCGCGCTGCCATTCCTGCTGCCAGCTGCGTTCACAGCGCCCATGCTCACGTATGTGTGGGTGGCGCATGCAGGCACGAGTGGCGTCCCTCAACAGCTCAACACCACCGTCATACTAGTGCCACCGCCACCGGTTGTTGTTGCGCCGGGCGGCGGCATTGGGCTTGCGCCACTTACGCCCGGCGCTGGACGCCTTGCGCTGCGTCTGCCCGCGCCACGGCTCACTGCTGCTGATTGGGTTGCCGTCGGACTCACCACCGCCACAAGCAACCATCGACGACCTGGCAGTGTGGCTGAACGGCGCGCCATGCACGGCGCCAACTTGGGAGTCGTCAACCACGCTGTCGTGTGCGACGCCCGCCACCGACGCCGCCAACGTGGTCGTCGTTGTGCAGCTAGCCGGTGGGGTGTTCAACGTCAGCGGCGTGTTGTCAACGCTGTTGCAAGCGACTCCCGCACTGGCAGCCAGCACGGAACTGCAGCTGCTGCCACCAGCACAGTCGTCAAACCCAGTCATTAACGTCACGCTGGCTGGCGTGGGTCTATGCACCGGCGACGGCGGTGGTGTACCGCAGCTGGCAGCCGCGTCAGTGGCCGGCGTGCCATGTGCGTCAATTGCTTGCGTTGCTGGCCACCCGGATGCCGCGCTGTGTGTGGGCTGGAATGCCAGCAACACCGCGACTGCTGTACAACATGGCAGTGCAACGTTCGCCGTCAACGTGTTTGTAGCGTGGGTTAACACCGCCTCTCGTCCCGTCACCTGCAACGCCTGTGTGACGCTTGCAACCCGACCTGTACTTACGTCCATCACGCCTACTTCCATTGCGACACCTGGGGTGCCGGTTATTATAACTGGCACCGGCATGATGGACGCCACCCTCACGCCACCCACCGTGTTTATTGGCGGCGTTGCCTGCAGCGTTGTGCTCGTACTGTCACAAACAGTGGTTCAATGCACCGCCCCGACCGTGCCCCCATCTGCACCTGGTTACCCGGTGGTGTTGGTGCTAGTGGTAAATGCTGCCGGCGCAGCCTCCACCGAGTTCATCAACCTCATATACGCAACTACGTTCGCCGTGTCGTGGGCATCCACGCCGACGCTGACCGCGCTGCCTGGCAGTGTGCTGTCACCCGCACCGACGCTGCAAGTGTCGTCTTGTCTGGCAATGACCTGCACCCTGGCCATCAACGTGAGCTCGTGTGCGACGCCCAACCCAGCGCTGGCATCGCGGCCGGCCAGCATGACCGTGCCAGTACCTGTACACGCCAGCGGCAGCCCTAACGCTTTGCCAACCGGCTTGCTTATGGATGGATTGACAACATACGGCGCATCAGGCTGCATCGGCACGCTTACGGCGTCGTGCGTCGACGCCGTCGGCCAGACAGCATCCACGGCAGGTCAAACCAAGCCGACCGTGGTGTTGGCTTCCTGGCGTGCCGACTGGAACTCGACCAACGTACCGGATGTTGTGGTGCCAGTGGCGCTGCCGCAGCTAACGGCGGTGTTCAGCCTTGTTGGCAGCGTGGGCGTGCTGACGACCACTAGTGTGGAATCGCTGTCGTGTCAGGCGATGCTGCTCCCAGCCGTCTCCATGCCGCCACCGCTGTCAAAGCCGCTGGACTGGGTGTCGTCACGTGACGTGCTGTCGTCCGATAGTGGCGCTGTGAACTTTATCAATGGCTCTGCTGTTGGTATTGCGTTTGACGGCTTAACCGCGTCAGCAGCGCGCCTTGGTCAAGCGCTGACGCTGTACGCCGAGTGCACCTGGACACCCACCGGCGAGCGGCTGCGCCTACCGCCGCTGCCGCTTGCGGTTGCCAATGTGGACTTGGCACTGACGCCCGCAACGCCGCTAGATGTGGAGGCATACGAGAGCGCTGGCATTGCCGCGGCTGCAAGTTTGTCACCGCCAGGAATGGGCACCTTCGCCAGCGCTGACGCCACCTGTGCTTGGCACTTCATTCACGGGGCGTACATTGTGCTCGCACCCGCCACCAGCGCGGCGTCATGGACACTTGACGCAGACGGCACTGTAGTGGGCGGCCAGCCGCTGGCGCTGACGGTGGAAGGCCTGCCCGATGGTGCAATAAGCGTGGAGTTGGTGTGCAGCCTGTGGGGCAGCAATACCGTGGCGTCGCCGCCGCTTACCGTCTTCTCATGTCCCTACACTGTCACGCTGCGGTCTGGTCCTGCCACCCGTGCTGTGTGGCCTTCTGGGACACTGGCAGTGCTGCCATGGAGGCCAGCAGTTGATGTTACGGTGCCGGCGCGCTATGTATTGATGTGCAGCGTGTCAGTTGCAGGCACCACACTGCCGCCCGCCTCATTAGCACCCGGCGTCGGACTGGGGCTGTCCGACACCATGGTGCAGCTGGTAGGCGAGGCCTTTGTGTCGGTGTCGCTTGAGCCCGCAGCCACGCGTGCAAACGCATCTCTGCCGTACCTGGGCCTGCGTGCGGCTGGCGGCACCAACGCAGCGCTGGAACTGACGTGTCAAGACGGTGTTGGCCGCAGCGCCGCACTGGGCGTACCGATCAGCGTGAGGGTCGCGGCGCTGACTGCGTCTTGGGCCGACGCCACAGTGGCAGCCATGCCGGCAGTTCTGGTGCCGTCCCAGGCGCTGCCAGCGCTGACGCTGAGGCTGGCCAGCACGCCTGCAGTACCGCTGCCGTCCAACGTCAATGCAGCCTCGCTGGTTTCGTGCGTAGCTGGCATCTTCAGTGCAACCACCAATCTGCCGCTCAACGTGCCGTTGGCCGGACTGCTTGCGTCCGCGTCGCCGTGTGCGTCAGTGAGTGCCACCACCAGCGGCGCTAATATCACAACCGGCGCGGGCAACACAAGCATCGTGGTCACCCTGCCGCCGCTGTCAACTGCAGCCTGCGCGCTGGCCTCATCCCCACACCTGACAGTAGCCGCTGAGTGCACCTGGACGCCCACCGGCGAGCGGGTGCGCCTGCCGGATCTGGCAACCACAATGATGGAAATGACGCTGGCGTGGGCCTACGTAGCGCCGTCTGTCGTCGTGGTGGGGTACACGCCGCTACCCCTGCACCTGGGTGTAAACATCGACTCACCAGCAATAGGCGGCAGCGGCGCGACGACGACAGCAATCTGCAACGTACTGCTTGTGAATGCGACTGTGCACAGTGCGCGGCTGGTTGCAGACGCCTGGTCGCTGGTTGTGGGCGTCAGCGCGTCAGGCGTTACGACAATACTAACGTCGGTGAATGTCACGTTGGAGGCGCCGCAGGCTGCAGAGCTGCACGTACAAGCATCGTGCACGGTGTGGGGGCGGACCATTGTAACAGCTCCAATCTTATTTGTTATTGCGGCGATGGAGGCGCGCATCATGTCGGCGCTGCCGTCCACCTTCATTGCATCCGACGCGTCATCGCCGTGGCCGGTGGAGCCGCAGCTGGAGGTGGTAGTGGAAACCCGCCACGACTTCGCCGTGGTTGCCGACGTCTCCTGCTCGCTGACGGCGGCAACTCTTGCAACAGATCTGGTGGTTGTCGACGCCACCACGACACTGACGTCGCTGCGGTCCGTCCCGGCAAACCCACACACTGGTGTCGTTACCATGCCACGTTTCGTGGTGCAAACTGCAGCTACAATGCGCAACGTCACATTGGTGGTGGAGTGCCAGCACACTGCGTCGGGCGACGCTGTATTACCACCCATCGCATTCACCATCCCCGCCACCCTGCTGACGTTGGTACCCTGTACGCCGCCGGTGACAAAGGCTGCGGTTGGGCAGCTGCCGCCCTTCAGCGTTGGTGTCGCAGTCACACCGCCTGGCGGGACCCGCACATGGCCGTGCACAGCTGCAACGCAACCCATTGCGCTGCCGCCCATCGTGTGCACCATCGCGCTCAACGCGTCCTCGTCGACCATCACCGACACCTCCTCCGTGTTCCTGCAGCACACTACCGCGGTTGCGCCCGCAGTCAGAAACGTAGCAACGTTTGACGCCTTCACGATGGTGGTGCCGCAGGGACAGACATACGGGCTGTCAATCACATGCGCGGTCGGTGGGCAAGCCATCTCGCCGGCGCTGGCATTTGCGGTAGAGATTGACGGGTGCCGACCAGGGCAGGCGTCAGAGTCGGTGACGTGTGTGACGTGTGGCGGCGGTACATTCAGCTTGGGCGGGAAGGGTGCGCGCTGCATTGGCTGCCCGCCTGTCGGTGCGGTATGCATTGCGGGTATTATCACGCTGCTGCCGCACTACTTCCGGCCACCGTCGCAAGCGGGCATGCCGCTGGGGCCAACCACCGAGTTGCATCCCTGCTACAACGCCGAGGCGTGCACGCTGGCGTACAGCGGCGCCAATGCCGGCAGCGCCATCTACGGCTGCGCGTACGGCTACACCGGCCCGCTGTGTGGCGTGTGCGACGCGAGCGTCAACTACGGGCGGTTTGGCGAAGCATGCACGGAGTGCTGGAACGCCGGCGCGTCGTGGCTGTTCCTCCTTGCGGTTGTGGTCATTATTTTGACGGTGCAAACACGCACAGCGCTGCGCAAGGAGGCCGACGCCGCCATCGTGCTGCGCATCACGCTGGGGTACCTACAGGCGGTGGGCGCCCTGCGCGTGTTCCGTGCCGGCTCCACAAAAGCGTACGACAGCGTGATGGGCTGGACGGAGGTGGTGAGTGTCAGTCCACTGAGCATGGGCGCGCTGCAGTGCATCCTGCGGCTGCCGTACCTGTTACAGTACGCCGCCGCCGTGGCGCTGCCGCTGCTGGCAACGGTGCCAATTGTTGGTGTCTCTCACGCCGTCGCCACCGGCCGGTCGCTGCACTGCAGGCCTCGGTGCCGGCTGGACACGGCAGCGCTAAAGGTGGCTGTAGCAGCATGGTGGGCATCCAAGCGCCACCTGTCCATGTTCCTGTTTGTACTGTTCCTGGCATACATGCCCATCGTGTCGGTGTCGCTGCGCGCGCTGGACTGCATCGACCCTGTGGCGGGCGTCCGGTACCTGCGGTCGGACTTGAGCGTGATGTGCGGCGGCGGGCAGCATGCCGCCGCACGCTCGCTGGCGTACATTGTGTTGATCGTCCTTGGCGTCGGCTTCCCTGCCACCCTGGCGTGGCTGCTTGGCACGGCACGAAATGACCAGCTTGCCGACGTCGGCTTCCGCGCCACATGGGGCTTCCTGTTTGACGGCTACCGCGCGCCGACGCGCACCCTACCGGCGGCAGCCAGGGACGACGTGATCAAGTGGGCGGCACCCATGAATCATCACTCAACCGTCGCGTCCTGGCAGCCAGGCGCCGGTGGGCGGCGCGGCTCCCGGCGGCGCTCATCGGTGCTGCCGGAGCGACTGACGCAGGAGTGGGTGGCAACCAGCAACAGCCGCATGTGGTGGGAGGCGGTCGTTCTGGCCCGCAAGGCGGGCGGGGTGCTGCTGGCCGTGGCGCTGAACAACCCGTACCTGCAGTGCGTCGGCGCGACGCTGTGGTTCCTGGGCGCGCTGCTGCTGCAGCTGCGCTTTGCACCCTACACCAAACGCCTGTTCAACCGGTTGGAGACCGCCACCCTGTTTATCACGCTGCTGACCGCGGTCGTTTCCACGGCGCTGCTGCAGTTCAACGTGGGTGCGTCGTCTTCCGAGCTACACGCTCCGAACGCCATGGCGGGCATTGAGTGGGCGGCGACGGTGCTGCTGGCGCTGATGAACGTGGGCACTCTTGTAGCGCTGGCGGGCTATTGGCTGTACCTGCAGTGTGCCCCCGCGCGCGGCATCATACGCCGCGCACCGTTTGTAAGCGCCATGTCAGAGCGGGTGCGCGCGGTGCTGCTAGCAAATCGGCGCGACGTCCGCGCTGCCCAGCCCGGCGCCATCAAGCTAACGGAGCTTCGTACGGTCAACCCGCTGCGTGCTGCCGCTGGTGTTGGCGTTGCGCCAGCTCCACCAGTAGCGGGAGCTGCCGTAATCGCTGCTGATGGAGCGGCGTCCGGTGCACCCCCAGATGCCATTACTACCAGACGCGCTGTGTTTCGTCCAGAACCGGCACGTGGCAGCGGCGACAGCGCTACTGCTGGTGCACGCGCTCAATCATCTTCTGAAGTTCTCAGCGTCGCCGACACGTAAGTGCGCTTCAAAGCACGTGGGCGCGGCCACGCATAACAAATGCCTCTGTGCCTTCCCCTTTTTGATCCGACTTTATTTTTCTCAACGGGTGCTTTTCACCCTTTTCCATAATATGCATATCATTAGATGCATTTTCTATACTGCATTGCCGCATATGCGGCCCAGCTTAATGACCACAACGCCCAAGCTACATTTCGGCGACTCAAGGCCCATGTTCAAGTGATCGAGAGCGCCTAAATATTTGTTTATTATACAGGCCACCGATGTTCATTCTCAAAACAGGGCAATCCAAGGCACCTATTTGCAACCAACAATTGTGTGCATTTACAACCAACAGTTGTGTGCTTGTAGATCGCATTACCCTGTGTTCACACACGAGACGCTGGATCTTAAATGTCATTGTTCAAATTCCTCTCCAAATATAAAAAAACTGACAAATCCATACATCAATTTTACCCTCGTCTTGCGGTTTGGCCTAATTAATAAATTCCACTGGGGCGTACAAAACCAATTTGAGTTTTATTTTTCCCGAAAGTGCCAGCTTCAGGGGTAGAACTTGTGGTGTTCCTTCTTCAATTGCAGCGGCGATAACCCAGTGCGGTAGTAATTTAACAAATATTTATATGCAAATATTATAAAGTGTTGTGTTGCATTCACAATCTAAATATGTATCATACTAAAAACGGTTTGCCTGTAAACATATATTTTTTTTGCCAATAATTTTTAATTCCAAGTATAACCAATTTCGCGCGTCCGCGTGTCATGCAGTAGTTGCATAAACGCATACACCTGCCAGTAGAATAGAAGTACCAGCAAGCCAGTCAGACTGCTCTGCGGCTGCGCAGCGCGGCGGAGAAGCGGTGCTGCTGCAGCGACCCGCTGCTAATGGTGCCCGCAAAGGCGGCAAAGAAATGGCAGTTTGACGGCGCCAACGGAATATAGTTTAATATGGTGGCAACGGCGGTGTTCATAACGGTGGCGCCAAGTGCGAATACGGAGGCAGAGCAGGTGCAGTGGCCATCGGAGCAGGTGTGCGCCCGGCTCTATGGTTGTGCTTATAACGCAAACCGCACTGAGTGTTATTGCTATATCTTTTACAAAGCCAGTGCTGCTGAATCCGTGAATGGCTCAATGACCGTCGTCAATGACCTGCTGACGGCAGCCGCGGGCAAGGTCGACCTGGAGAAGCTGGCGGCGGGGGTGGGCGCGTCGGGAGGCGCGTACAAAGCTGCGATGGAGTTTGCCGCACTGCCGGTTGACGAGCGTTTGAAGGAGTTCGAGGAGGGTGAGGAGGCGATCGTTGCCAAAGTTACGGCGTGGACCCACCGTGTGTACGGTGAGCTGCTCGACGAGGTGGCTTGTTCGATTCCCGCGTTTGAGGGGTCGCTGGGCCACAAGGTGATACTGTCCACGCCATCCCCGGTACGCCGTCCTTCTTTTGATCGTACCTGGAGCAGCGTGGGTACCGGTATGGCATGGTTTGGTGGTGTCGCACACTTCGCGCACCTCGACACCGCCGACAGCCACGCCGGCGACGTGGTGAACACGCGCAGCCACCACGTGCTGAAGCGCAACATGATGTACGCGGTGGTGGGCGGCATTCCGCAAGCGGAGGGCCAAGGTTGCTTGCGGCTCCTGCAACTGGAGACGGCGTGCGACGGCGTTGACCTGGCCACCGGCGTGGGAACGGCCAAGAATCTGCGACGCGTGGCGTACGGCGTCGCGTCCGATGCCTACTACCTGTACGTGCTTAAGACCTCCATTGAGGTGGGCAAGAGCGGCTTCCCGCGGCTTGTGACCGTGGTGTCGCCTGCCTTGCCACTGTGGCCGGCTGCGGTCATGGCGGCTGCCTACCCCCCACTTGAGGGCGTCGGATGGTCCGCCCTTGACGCAGCAAAGGCTGCGGCCACCGCCGCAAAAATCCACCTCAGAGTGGTACACGCAGCAGTTGACGTCGCTGCGGCCGCCGTTGCAACTGCGCAGGGCATCACCCAGGCGGCGGCAGCTGCCATGGCCCGCGAGGTGCCGCTGGGTGCGCTGGTGCTTGCGTGCCTGCTTGCCGCAGACCGCGAGGTCCTAGGTGACGCACCGGTAATGCTGCCGACTGGCGGCGTACCCTTCCGCCTGCCGCCGGACACCGTCACCTTGGAGGACACCGAGACAGACTGGCGCGAGTCTACCGTCGTGCTGGACAACTGGAGCCGTGTGCTGGGTTCTGGTGGCTTCTCTGACACGTTCCTGGCCACGTGGCCTGGCTGCCCCGACGGCAGTTGCGTGGCAAAGTTTGTGCGCCGCCCTACCACGAGTGCCAAGCTACTGCGGGAGGCGGCTGCGTGCATGACCCTACGGCACAACACCTACGTGCCGGCGCTGCTGGGCGGGCACTGGCGTGAGGGCGGGGACGCGGGCGACAAAGTGCCGGTGTTGACTGCCCTGGTGACGGCGCCGGTTGGTGTCACACTGCGGAACGTGTTGGTGGACGTGGAGGGCACGGCACGGCTGGCGGTCGTTGTGCATGCCATCGATGCCGTGCTGCGCGCACTGGTGGATGCGCACGCTGTAGGCATGTCACACAACGACGTGCGCTCACCCAATGTGATTGTGCACCGCCTTCCACCGTCGCGCCGGCCTGCTGCTGCGACTGGCGGGGCGGTTGGAGCAACGACGGCTGCTGGTGAGGCGGCTGTGGCCGCGGCGGCGGCGGCGGCGGCGGCGGCAGGTGTGGCAACTGATGAGGCGGCGGCAGCAGCTGGGGCGGCGGTGGCTGCCCGCCGCGGCGTGTTTGCAATGCTGTCCGACTGGGGCCAGGCAACGCTGACAGCGTGCACCGACGACGAGAAGGTCAAAGATGTGACGGACGCCATCGAGATGATGGATGATCTGGCGTGGTCAGGTAACATGCCCGGCGGCAGGACCGCCGCCGTGATGTATTTTCAAGCGGCGACGACTGCCTCGGATGCGTTGGCCAGGCTGCAGCCGTTGCGCACGCGCCTTGCTGCTGAGCTACCTGACTGGGCGCGTGCGGGCACGGAGTGACCGTTGTTGTGGTGTTGATGGCTGCTACGTGGCGGCCTAGCACGCGGTTGCACTTGCGCTGCATGACGGTCAGCACAGTTTGGAACTTGAAGCGTCACTTGCTGCCGTTTGCTGCATGCAACGTGCTGCCAAGACAACAACACGGTATCACACAATAACCCGGCGCGCAGCTAGGGTCACTCCCTGCTGCCCGACGCAGTGCCCGTCCAGAGCTCACGCCTACTTGGACACGATCAGCGCCGCCGCAAAGTACAGCGTGTGGTCTTCCTCCCGGCGCGCTTCGTTGCCCGTGTTCTCCGCCTCCGCCGTGTAAGTGCGCTGCAGGCGCACGCCCACGGGCTCGTCGTCGCGCAGGCGGCCGAAGGTGGCGGCGGAGCACCGCACGAACGGGATGTTGGTGGCCGGCGTGGTGCTGTCGCGGATGCCAAGGCGCAGGCGCGCCACCTCGGCGGCGCCAAAGGCGTAAATGACGTTGGCGACGCTGCCCGTGTCTCTCGGGTCCTTGTAGTCGCCGGGGTAGGGGCTGGTGACATGCATGCTGTACACCACGGGGCGCAGCGTTACGCGCTGCCCTGCGCGCACCAGGCCGTCGTACACCACGCGGTCCATGCCCTTCAGCGTGGCGGACGTGACGCCCGTGAAGGTGTACTTGTGCATGAGCAGGATGCCAAAGGCAGGCACGGGGCAGGTGGCCGCATGGTCGACAAAGCTCGCCAGGTGCGGCGCCGCCAACGACGGCGCAGGCGCCATGATGCTGGGTACCGGAGGTGCCTCGCCCCAGCGGCGATACGCCTTTTTGGCGCCGTCATCAACCACGATAGCGTACGTGAGCGTCACACGGTGCCCCGCGCTCACGGGCTCCACCTCGTGCACGCAGTCGCCAAAGAAGGCAGCCCACTGCAGCGCCTCCGTGCCGGCGGAGGCTGGCGCCCAGTTGAAGGTGCACACCGCTGCCTCCTCCTCTGCTACCGCCGCCGCGCTACCGCCTGCTGCCGCGGCAGCTGCAGCGGCCGCGGCGGGAGCCTCTTTAGCGGCCTTTGCCTTGCCATCGCGACTGCGCTTGGTTGCAACACTGCTGCCGCTGCCGCCGCCAGACGCCGCCGCACCTGCCGCACCACCGCCACCGCCGCCGCCTCCGCCGCCGCCGCCAGCAATCATGGTGGGCGACGTGCCAGACGGCGCGCGCACAAAGAGCGCGCCGCCCTCAAATGCCGACGGTAGCGCCACCACCACCGTGCCCACCATGTGCGCGGAGTGCACGGTGGGCGTGTCCACGTGCGGTTTGAAGAAGCCGCCCTCGCCGTACACGTTGATCTTGTATGGCACCAGCTTGGCGTTAGCACGCACCAGCTTGCTGCAAACGGCTGCTTCCACATCCGTGATGAACGGCGGCGGCGTGCTGAGCTGCCTCTTTGTGCTCTTGCTCTTGCTCTTGCCCTTGCCCTTGTCGGCGTCCTCGTCGACCTCTTCCACAGACATGCCGACGATGCGGAAGGTGACGCCCGGCTTGGCGGCAGCTCCGCCGCGCAGCTCGGCAAACTCGTCCGACGGCAGCTCCACCGCGGTGCGCACAGTGGCATCTACTACCGTGGTCTGCGTCTTGAGGTCGCCAAAGCCCGCCGTCGTGCAGTAGGGCAGCAGCTCGTCGACGGGCAGCGGCTTGTTCAGTAGCCACGCCTTCACCACCTTGCCGTCCTTGACGACCTGCAGCTCCGCCGTTTCGACGCTGCTGCTGTAGGGCGACGTCGTGTAAGAGGCCGCCTGCCCGCCTACCGCAAACGCGGTGTGCGTGGTGAGCGTCTCGTACAGCGCGCCCATGGTGTGCCCCCACGCCTCCAGCTTCGTTGGCTCCTTACCCTTGGTACCGGTACGGTCGCCCTCCTCGTCGTCATCGTCGTCGTAGTCGTCATCGTCGTCGTCATATTTCTTCACGGTGGCGCCATTGATGACGCTGCCCAGCACCGTGCCGCACTTGGCCAGGCTCCCCAGCGCCTCATGCACGCTCACAAAGCCCGACAGCGTGTCGTCACTCGCGGGGTGGTCCTCCATGGTGGCTGCTCTCTGTATGAGGGGGGGTGGAGGCGTTTGTGCGCTGCGTGGGTGGGTAGGTGGAGGTGGCAGCGCGCATGTCAGCCAAAATGTGTCACAATATCGCGACTTGCGCACGCGCACCACCCACACCCCAAACGAGTATGCAACAATTCCATTAATCCGGCAGGTGGTTTGCGTTGGCGCCCAGTCTATTGCACCTTGGCAACCCGCCAACGCGCAGCCACCACCCACGCGCTGCGCGTTGCACCAGACCACGCTCCCACCAGCGTCGTGCCCAGTAAACAACGCAATGCAGCGCGCTGTGCAACCCCAAAATGCGGCAGGACGCGCAATACCACACACACGTACTGTGTGTCGGGTTGCGGCGTGTGCGCGTCGTGCGCAACAACTGCGCGGCTTCCCGACGACGGCGGCGCTGGGGTGCTGCCGCTTGCTGGAAAGAAGCAGCTTCAAGCACGTGCGCTGGTACCGGTATTGAAAGGAGTTCAAGTGGTGGCACTTGTCAGTGCCAATCAGGTGGCAGCTGGTACCCGCCACAGGTGCAGCCCCTTACCGCTTGTCGCCAGGGTACCGTCTGGCAATGGTGCAAGAAATACCGGAAAGCGGTACGTGGACTCTGCTGGCACTTTCAGCTCAACCGACTTGCTTGCCCCAGCTTTGGCAGTGCGCAGATCGCAGATCCCACACATTGATGTAGCCGGCTTCAGACACGGCGGCCAAGCGGTTGTCTGCCAACACTCCCAGAGCGCACACCCTGCAGTATACTCTGAACACCTTGCCGACGCGGGCGCGCCGGCCCACGTCCCACAGCCGCACCGTCCCGTCCCCCGCCCCGCTTGCTAGTCGGCCGTCAGGCAGAGCTAGCAGCGCAGTGGCGCCGCCTTTGTGCCGTCGCAACACCCCGACACACGTCCGCGTGGCGATGTCCCACAGCCTCACGTCGCCGTCTTTGGACGCGCTTGCCAGACAGCCGTCGGGCAGCACGGCCAGCGCCGTTATAGAATCAGTGTGTCCCTTCAGCATCGCCACGACGACGCGCCTGCCTGTGTCCACCACGAAGAGAAGGCCGATGGAACCCCCCGCCACCAAGCTGCCACCAGGGAGCACCACCATCGCGTCCACACTGCCGATGGCAGCAATGGTGGCGATGGCGGTTGTGTCGACGGTGTGCGGCGTGACCCCTGTGTCCCACACATACAGGCCCCCCGGCCCTCGTAATTTATAGGTCACACCCACCGCCACGTGCCGGCTGTCTGGCAGCGCTGCCAGCGCGCTCACATCCAGGTCGCCTTTAATGTGTAGCTTTCCCACGAGGGCGTTGCCACGGACAGGGTCCCACAGCGCCACGTCCTTGCCAGAGGGGTTGTTCACCAGCCGGCCATCAGGCAGCACCGCCAACGAGCTGGAATCAGTGTTTGTTGTCACGATACCGTCGGCGGGCGCGTCGCACCCACGCGCGCGGCATGCCGCAAATGTGGCACGCGACAAGTCCGTCTCGTAGCCGTCCAGCTTCCGTAGCGCTGCCAGGTGGTCCAAGCTGGCGCGCTGCGTCACGCTGCGGCAGCGGACCATGTGCAGCTTCTCCAGGCCGGCCGGCATGCTGGCAATGCTGGCGTCACCAATGTCGGTGTAGTTCACGTTCAGAACGCGCAATGTGGGCAGGTGTGAAAACACTGCCGCTGCTGTCAAAGCGGGCGGCTTGGAACCGTACCGGTTCGCCAGGTCGAGCGACTCGAGGGAGGGTGGCAGGGTGGCCAGCACAGCGTCGCCTAGGTTGGAGTCCTCAGCCCCCAGGATGCGTAGGCGGGTGAAGCGCGCGAAGGAGGCTGCTGGTGACAACTTGCAATGTTCGATACTCAGCTCCTCCAGTGTCGGCGGCAGCATTGCCAACGTAGCGTCATCAATGTTGCTGAAGGTCGTACGCAGGTTGCGCAGCTGCGTCAGGTGTGCCAACGACGTGGCAGACGCCAACAATGAGATGGTCAGCTCCTCCAGGCACGGCGGCAGGCTGTCAAGTACGGCCCGGCCGGCAGCCGTGAGCTCTGTCACTCGTAGGGCGATCAGATGGCTGAAGTCGGCAGTGTCGGGCAGCTTGCAACACGCCATGTCCAGCCGCTGCAGCGACGGCGGCAGACAGGCCAGCCCCGCGTCCACTGCCTTAGTGTTCCAGCAGTTCAGTGACTCCAGCGCTGTCAGGTGCGCAAAACTCACGTCGCGTGTCAGGCGCTTGCACTTTGACACATTCAGCACGCGCAGCGTAGACGGCAGGCGCGCAATGACGGCGTCGGTGACTTTGGAGTTGTCGGACAGGTCGAGAGACGTGACAGTGGCCAGCGCGGCGGCAGCTGGGTGGCCAGGTGGCAGGAGGGCGAAGGACATCGCCACCGCGGCTGGCAGCGTGACGTGCCCGTCCTTCATGGTTACCGGTACCGGCACGGCGGCAGCAGCAGCAGCAGTGGAGTGCGACTGCACGCGCGCCAGGCGGCTGGGCACCCAAAAGCGCGCGTCCGCCGCAATGGCAGCAACGGGCGCAGACATCGCTAGCGCGCGCCGCAGGACGAGCCCTGCCACACCGGCCGCGCGCTGGCACAGCACCGCCACCGCCGCCATGGTGCCGCTACCGGTATGGTGGCAGCGCACAATCTAAGTTGCCCTGCCGGTACCGATACCGGTACTGGCAAACGCAGCGATGGTGTCGCGCACGCGATGGGCGTCGCGTGTGCTCTTTGTGGGGTGTGCGCTTTCTAGCGGCGCTCCCACAATAATTACTGCCTACAGACATGTGGTGCGCGGTGATTGGTGGTTGGTGGCGTCGGTGGCGTTGGGAAGGCAGACTCGGTGTCACCGCCAGACTCGAATTGAGCAGGGACGGGCCGCGACTGGCAGTGGGTACCAATCTCACCCACCATGGCACTGGTGCTCCGCCACAAGCTGCGCCCTAAGCCGCCCTTCCTTGGCTCCCTTGCGCAATCTGTATCACTGTCTGTGACAATATGTGATCGTCAAGTCATCGCCGCCGGCCCGCCGACTCGCGGCCTCTCCCGGAGAGGCCCTCTCCGGACCCGCTCAACAGTTCGTTAGCACACGTAGTACTTTATTTATTATTGCTTACATTACCAATTACCATGGCAGTCATCATCGCGGCAAAATGGCCATTGAACCGTGAACGCCGTCTCCCGGCGCGGTTGAGTTCGCCGTTACGGTGACATCCAGCCTGTGTGCGACAGCCTGAGGAGCGCGCACGACCGGTACCGGCGAACGATGCGCTGGCCACCACGGCGCCGGTGCGCGGCCACGGTCGGAAATGGTGGCAGCCACGGTTATTGCAAAAATCCATGTTGTCATATCCCGGTACTTGGTGTGCGCATTGCGGTTAGCGGTCGTTTGTTTGCTTTCCTGCTGCACCGCGCGTTATTTTTACTGCCGTCATTAATCAGCCGCCCGGTCAGTCGGTGATCACACCACACCAGGCTGCTACCGCTGCTGCTGGACCACTGTTGGCGCTGGTGCTGGAGTTGGACTGTTGTTGCTGGCACTGGTGGAGCTGAGCTGTAGTTGGCGGTGCTGCTGCTGGAGTTTGCGCCGGTGCTGGCTTTGGACTCCTGCTGCTGGAGTTGGTCAGTGATCACACCACACCCCGCGACCAGGCTGCTGCTGCTGCTGCAGCACTGCTGGTGCTGGTGTTGGTGTTGGACTGTTGTTGCTGCTGGCGGTCCTGCTGGCGGTCCTGCTGCTGGAGCTGGACTGCTGCAGCGGAGCGGCACTGCTGGTGCTGGTGCTGCTGGAGTTGGACTGCTGGACCACCACGTCTCTGTCGCTGCCGGTGGGCTGTCGCTGGTGCCGCCGCCGCCGCCTCTGTTGGGCTGTTAGCTGCCGCCGCCGGAGTCGCCCCTGCTGCAGTTGCGCGACCGCGGCAGGCAGTCTCCTGCTTGACGCCCACAGCCACCAGCAGGCAGGCAGCGACCATCGCCGCATTCAGCCACCAGCCGGTGCTGATCACTCTTGTCACCGCCCCGGATGCCGTGGCAGCAGCCGCAGCTGTTTGTGTCAGCATCATTGCGACGGTGTAGCGTGTGACACCAACACGCCCAGCTCGGCGGCCCGCAGGTCATCAGACCGGGCGGCGGCGGGAACACCGTCGTGGGTGGCGTTGCACACCCCGGCGCGTGAGTTCCGACCGCCCGCCCGCCCGGTTGCCGCCGCAGCCCTTCCCTACCACCACACGCCCACCATGGAGCGGTACTGCGAGGAGCGCGTCATTGGACGCGGCAACTATGGCCTGGCCGTCCTGTGCACCGACAAGTCGGACGGCAGCCTGGTGGTGATCAAGCGCCTTGGTGAGTGCCCACCGCCACGCTGCCGGTATTGTGACGTTGCCGCAACCGTGTCAAACCCCCACGCCCCACCCCATCTACCCCGCCAACATGCAGCCATTAGTGAGATGACGGAGGAGGAGCGGGCGCAGTCCAAGCAGGAGGTGGTGCTGCTGGCGTCGCTGGACCACCCGTGCATCGTGCGGTACCGCGATTCCTTCATCCAGGACGGCAACCTGCACATTGTCATGCAGTACTGCGAGGAGGGCGACCTGGCATCCAAGATCAAGGCAGCGCGGCGGGCCCACAAGCCGGTTGACGAGGGCCAGATCCTGGACTGGGTTGGGCAGCTGGTACGTGGGTCGTGCGTGCTGTTGCTGCCGCACCC
>Ga0066256_1002802_pt1 | contig 18265 bp, 11 predicted proteins | sample ThiBio_1000_biof_FD_87107 | JGI IMG/M metagenome (GOLD analysis project Ga0066256, IMG submission 87107) | Wastewater bioreactor microbial communities from Cape Town, South Africa - Thiocy_expt_1000_biof (version 2) | ecosystem: Engineered > Bioreactor > Thiocyanate-remediating >...
GGAACACCATGTGGTAGTCAAACACGGGCGCGGAGGTCTCGTGCCGGATGGGCGTGTGCTGCGTCCGCCCGCCGCCCAGGTCCACGTACACCACGGGGTCCACCGTGCCGTTCAAGTTGGCGCGCCGGATGCCGCGCGCCTCGATCACGTGCACCACCACGCGCCAGTCGCCCTCCTCCAGGTCCAGGGTGGACAGCGTGGCAACGGTGGCAGCGGCGGCGACGGGCAGCGGTGGTGCGGGCACCTCACCGGACGCGCCGTCGGGGAACTCGCCACGCGCCTCCGCCTCGCGCTCCTCCCTGGACACCACCGCCTCCACCAGCGCACCGGCGTCGTTCAGCGGCAGCGGCAGGCTGCGCTGCCGCTCAATGATGGTGGCGTTGTACACCCACTCCGCCGCCAGCGTGATACTGCCCCGGCCATCCTCCTGCTCCGCTCGGTTCTGCAGCGGGATCGTCTTGGTGGGCCGGCTGCCGGCGGCGGCGTCGCGAGTCCACGTTGCCACCTCTGCCACTGGGAACGACACCTGTCCCTCGTACTGCGCCGGCAGCAGGCCGCGCGCGTGCTGCACCAGCAGGTTCACGACGGCAGTGGGCTCCTGCACGCCAAACGCCCATCCCTGCCCGAAGGTTGCAGTGGCTGCTGCCGCCGTCGTAGTGGTTGCCTCCTGACCTGCCACCGCCACACGTACAAAAGGGTAACACAGGTTAAAGCGCAGCTTCAGGCCCGTCACGCCCACCACAGTCAGCAGCAGGCAGTTGGGCTGCGTCCTTGCTGTGCTGTCTGCGCTGCCGGCACCGCCCGCTGCGCCGCCGCTTCCACCGCCACCGCCACCGCCGCCACCGCCGTCGCCGCCACCACCACTCGATGCGTCGCCGCCGCCGCCACCGCCGCCGCCACCACCCGCTGCACGGCTGCCACCACCATCATCGGCAGCCGCAGTGCTGGTCCCGCTGGCCACGGCCACAACTGGAGGTGGCGGCGCCGCAACCGGCGCACTGCCAGGGCGGAAGCCAAACACATCCAGCGTGAAGCTGACCATGCCACACACCTGCCCCTTGTACATGACGCCCAGCACGCTCGTTTGCTCACGTGTGCGCTTCAGAGTGCCGTTCACGTCCGCTGGTGGGCCGTGGTGCGGGAACACGCCCGCCAGCACCAGGGTGGCCGTGCCCAGCACATTCTTCGCGAACAGGCCCTTCTCACACAGCTCCAGCCGCACCTCCTCCGCGTCCTCCAGCTCGGCCGACGGCGGCACGTCAATGATGGCGTCGCCCCAGTTGGGACTCGCGCGTGACACCGCGTGCGTCGTGCCGTACAGCCGCTGCCCCACGTACACCTGCAGGAACGGCTCGCCAGTACCGCGCAGGTCGCGCACGCTCATTGCCCGCAGCCGGAGGCCCGTCGAGTAGCCCGCATCCCCTTTTATCTGCAGTACGACGGTGCCGGCGCCGGCGCCAGTAGCGGCGGCGGCCGCTGCCGCGATTGGTGTCCGGGCGGCCATGCCGGCGTGTCGTTTGTTGGTGGCGCGGCCGACCTTGGCGGCCGACGACGGTGTCTGACGCGCTGTCGGCTGTCGGTCACAGTCGGTGGCAATGGTGGTGCTGCACGGCAGATGCGGGAAAATCGGTGCAGGCGTGACCGGCTGCAGTGGTGGTGGTCGGGTGTGTATCTTAGTGCAATTTATATGTACCAGTGGCGACGGGCAAGTGTATACGCGTGTGTAGGCGTGTGTGGGGGAGGTGCACCGGTAATTGGCGCGCGCGCCCGCGCGACAGGCTGAGTGCCCGCCATCGACAGCAGCTGGCGCGAGTTTTACACGCCGCAGCAGCGCGCAGCAGCGGGATGCGAAAATGTTGCACGTGAGTCGGCAGGTCCTGGCAGTGGCTGGCAAATGGCTCGACGCGTGCCGATATTATAATGTAAATAATCAATGGGGCACTACACTCTGTGGCTGGACGCCGCTGGAGGCAGTGCGATTGTGTGCGCAGCCGCCGCAGCGTGAGCGCATGTGCCGTGGTGCCACAATGCCACGTGCGGACATCCGAGTTGGCGGGCATGCCACCACCAATCTCCCAATGCCCTCGCGCGCTGGAGGAAAGCGCGTGATTAGCACCACCGCGGGGGCGCCGCATTTTGCTCCCTTACGCTGCTGCCGCACTGGTACTGGTACTTGCAATGGCAATGAAGGCGGAGCGTGTGCACAATGATGCGCGGGGCGCGCCGCCGTGCCCACTCATGGAAGCTCCACCGCCGCTGCTGGTGCAGCTGCTGGGTGGCAACGTCGTGACAACGGCGTCAGTGCTGGCGTGCCTCAACACTGCTGACGCCACCGCGCTGCGGCGCCTGCACCCGGCGCTTGCAGTGGCAGTTGCGGAGGTGCCGTGGGCCGACACAACAACTGCTGTGTGTGACGCTGACCGGTGGCGCGCGGCGTTGCCGGCAGCGGTTGCCGTTCGACTGGCAGTAGTAGCACTGCTTCCGCTAGGCAGGGCGTTGACGGCGCTGGGGGGAGTGACAGAACTGAACCTGGCTGCATGCGACAGAGGTACCGACGGCGTCATTTCGCGCCTGCCGCCCACGCTGCGGATACTAGACGTGTCAAAGTGTAAACACGTCACATACCGTGCCAACTTCACGCACCTGGCAGCGCTGGAATGGCTGGACTGCAGCACCACGTATGCTGTGGCCGCGGGCCTGGCCCGCCTGCCGCCATCGCTGCAAGATTTGCGCATGCAAGGTTGTGAGATACCTGACACCGCGGACTTCAGCCGCCTGTGCAACCTGCGGGTGGTTGTGTACGCCGCGGTACACCACCCGTTCAGCGCAACCACCGTCGCCAGCTTGCCGCCGTCGCTGGAAACACTTGTCATTGACTACAATAATGTTTTTCTCACCAACTGGGACAGGGCGGCCTTTAAGTGGCCGCCCGGTTGGTCGCTGGCGCACTTGACCCGCCTACGCCTGCTGAGGGCAGAGCATAACCGCATCCACGACGAAGCCATTGCCACGCTGCCGGCATCCCTCCAAGTTCTGAAACTTGGTGGCCGCGACAAGGTTAAGCTGTTATCTGGTGTCTCGTTTGCGCGTCTCGCCTGCCTGCACACGCTCAGTCTCCGTTACGCCCCCATTAGCGCGCCGCTGTTGGCCAGCCTGCCGCCCTCGCTTGTGTCGCTTGACCTACATCGTTGTGAGGAGTTGACGCCAGACGCAGTGTTCCCCCACCTGCCAGCGCTGCACGCGCTGACCGTGAACCACACCGGCATTGGCGACGCGGCGATTGCTAGCATGCCGGCCGGTTTGAGGTCGTTGTCCATGGTGGGCTGCCACCAAGTGACACAACGTGCTCGTCTGGGCCACCTGGCGGCACTGCGGGTACTACAGTGTGTTGGCACGGCCCTATCTCGTGCCACTATTGCCTCATGCCGCGCACGTGGGTGCTTTGCGCCAGCCGATGGCAAGCTGCTTGCGCGCAATATCACCTCGTTAGCTCTGCTCCCAGATGGTCGACTCGTCAGCGGCGCACATGACGGCCGCGTGGCGCTTTTGGAGCCGACTGCTGAACGCGACTCGGTAGTAGTGGCGGAGCTGAAGCTTCCAGGGCCAGGCTCGCGTGTGCATGCGCTTGCGGTGCTGCCCGACGGCCACCGGGCAGCGGTGGGTACGAGCGATGGTATTGTTGTGTGGGACACGCGCGAGGCGCTGCACGACACCAGCGCAACAATTGCTTGCGCCAGCGGTGTGCGGGCGCTGGTGGTAGCTCACAGCGGCCGCCTGGTGGCGGGGTGTCAAGATGGCAAACTGCGTGTGGTGGACGTGGGCGCCGGCGCGGTGGTGGCAACTGTGGCGGCGCATTCCAGGCCAGTAAGTGCCATGGCGGCCCTGCTGGACGGCCGGGTGGCCAGCGTGTCTGTAAGCTTCGAAATCCGGGTGGGGGACTTGGGCACGGGGGCGTGTGTTGCAAGGCTGAAAGGGCACACAGGCATCATCACCGCACTGGCGGTGCTGCCGGACGGCCGCCTGGCAAGCGGGTCGAAAGATAACACGGTGCGGCTGTGGGACACCGTCGGCGGCACCTATTCCAGTTGTACCGGCAGCGTGAGAGATCATCAGAGTGAGGTGTGTGCACTGGCTGTGTTGCCAGGGCACCGGCTGGCCAGTTTGTCTGCCACCGACTACACAATCAAGGTGTGGGACACATGCGACGACGTCGGCAGCCTCCTGGCGCGGCGGTCAATAGCATTTGGGTCAAGTATTGCGCTGCACGCACTGGTGGCGCTGCCTGGCAACCGCCTGGCTGCCGGTGGGGAGAGCGGCGTGTACCTGTGGCAGCTTCCATCCCCTGGCGCCTGGCGTTGATACTTGAACTTGTGAGTCTAGTGACGGTGGTGGCCGGCCGTCCGAGTTGGCGGGTATGCCACCACCAGTTTGTCTCTCAACGCCCACGCGCGTTGCGGCAGAGCGCGTGCATGCCAGAATTAGCACTGGCGCGTCCGCCGCACGCAACTTGACATACGTTTCTGAGGACATGGATGTGGCGGCGGGTTGTGTACGCCGCATTCGTAGTACCGGTAGTGGGGCGGCCACAGACGCGCGGGGTCCGCCACCACCAGCAATGGAAGCCCCACCACCGCTGCTGGTGCGCGTGCTGGGCGGCAACGTTGTCACGTCGACAATGGTGCTGGGGTGCCTCAACACCACTGACGCCACCGTGCTGCGGCGGCTGCACCCGGTGTTTCCTGCCGCAGTTGCGGCGGTGCCGTGGGCCGACACCACACCTGCCGTGCGCGACGTTGTTCAGTGGCGCGCGGTGCTGCCAGCAGCGACGGCCCTGAAGGTGGCGGCAAAGGCTCCCATTGGTCGCGACGAGGCGTTGGTCACGCTGGGGGGAGTGACTGTATTGGACCTGTCTGCGTGCGACAGTGTCACCGACGACGTCATCGCGCGCCTGCCGCCCACGCTGCGCGCACTGAACGTGTCTGCGTGCAAGCGCATCACGCAACACGTCAGCTTCACGCATCTGGTGGCGCTGGAGACGCTGGACTGCAGCCGCACGGATGTTGTGGCAGCGGGCCTGGCTCGCCTGCCGCCATCGCTGCGCAAACTACGCATATACCGTTGCAGGTTACCGGACACGGCTGACTTCAGCCACCTGCACAACCTGCGCGTGGTGGATTGCACCAGTTTCGATGAGCTCAGCAGCGCCACCGCCGCAAGCTTGCCGCTGTCGCTGGAAGTGCTTGACGTTGGTATTGATGGTGGTGTCGCGTTCGTGTATCCGCACTACCTGTTGCCGCGTGGCTGGTCGCTCGCGCACCTGGCCCGCCTGCGCGTGCTGAAGGCATCGCACGCATACATTGATGACGCAGCCATTGCAACGCTGCCGCCATCTCTCCATCTCCTTGATCTTGAGGACTGCAACATGCTGTCGTCAGCGGTATCCTTCGCGCACCTCACCTATCTGCACACGCTCAATCTCCGTCACACAACCATCGACGCCGCAGCGCTGGTCACCCTACCGCCCTTGCTCGTGTCGCTGGACCTCTTTGGAACTCGCATGCTGACGCCAGGCGCAGTGTTCCCCCGCCTGCCGGCGCTGCGGGTGCTGAATGTCAGCCATTCCGGCCTCGGTAAAGCGGCGATTGGCAGCATGCCGGTCGGCTTGGAGGAGTTGCACTTGGTGGACTGCAGCAACGTGACGCAACACGCCAGCCTAGACCACTTGTCGGCACTGCAGGTGCTGCAGAGCGTTGGCACGGACTTGTCTCCCGTCGCAATTGCGGCAAGCCGTGCGCGTGGGTGCTTTGCGCCAGCCGACGGCAGTATGGCGCTGAAGGATGGCGGGCTGGTCACCTCGTTAGTTGTGCTGCCGGATAGCCGGCTGGTCGGCGGCACACTGGATGGCCGCCTGACGCTGTGGGAGGTGGCTGAACGCGACGCGGTGGCGGAGCTGAAGCTTCGTGGTTCGTATGCGAACGCGCTAGTAGTGCTGCTTGATGGTCACCGGGTGGCAGTTGGTACCACCCTGGGGATTGTTGTGTGGGACACGCGAGAAGCGCCGCCCGACTCTGGCGCAACAATTGCTTTTGCCAGCAGTGTACAGGCGCTGGCGGTGGCCCGCGACGGCCACCTCGTGGCGGGGTGTGAGTGCGGCACGTTGAGCATGATAGATGTGGACGCATGCACCGTGGTAAAAATGCTGGCGGCGCATGACAAGGCAGTGAGAGCGGTGGCGGCCCTGCTGGACGGCAGGGTGGCCAGTGTACCATCAGAATGTCGCAGTGTGTCGTTGTGGGACGTGTGCGCGGGGACGTGTGTATCCACGCTGGCAGGGCACACTGACGATGTTACTTCACTGGCGGTGCTGCCGGACGGCCGCCTTGCAAGCGGGGGTTCCGACACAACGGTGCAACTGTGGGACATCGGCAGCGGCGCCTGCATCCGCGTGCTGACCGACCACACGGGATCGGTTTATGCACTGGCTGTGTTGTCTAGCAACCGCCTGGCCAGTGTGTCCGCCGACAGCACGATCCGGGTGTGGGACACGCGTGATGATGCGCGTGGCACAGGTGGCGCACTGACGCAGCGACCACACGTGCTGGTGATTGAAGCAGACATTGCGCTGTACGGGCTGGTGGCGCTGCCCAACAACCGCCTGGGCGCTGGCGGGGGGAGCGGCGTGTACCTGTGGCAACTGCCGCCTTATGACGTTGATATTTGAACTTGTGGTGACGCCGACTTGACGGTGACACGTGTCCGAGTTGGCGGGTACCGGTATGCCACCACCACTCTCCCCCAACGCCTCACTAATGTGAACACAGCCAAATGGGGAGGCGCTGCAATTGTTGCCGACGCTCCGCCACACGTTGCTTGCAACACAACACGGTTGAATATGGCTGCACCAGCGGGCCGTGTGCGTCGCTTGCGTACCGGTACCGGTACCGGTAGGGCGGCAGTACCGGTAGAGGCGTCACCACCCGCGACACATGGCATGGAGGTACCGGTGGCACCACCGCTGCTGGTGCAGGTGGTGGGAGGCAACGTCGTCACAGCGGCGGCAGTACTGGCGTGCCTCAACACCGCCGACACCACTGTGCTGCGGCGGTTGCATCCGGTGTTTCCTGCCGCAGTTGCGGCGGTGCCATGGGCTGACACCACAATTGCCGTGCGCGACGTTGACCGGTGGCGTGCAGCGCTACCGGCGGCGACGGGCCTAAAGCTAGCGGCAGACGCACTAGGTCCATATTGCTACGGCAGGGAGCTGGCCGCGCTGGGGGGAGTGATGGAGCTGGACCTGTCTGTGTGCGGCGACAGTGTCACTGACGACGTCATTGCGCGCCTGCCGCACACGCTACGCACACTGAACGTGTCAGAGTGTAGAGATGTCACGCAGTATGCCAGCTTCACGCACCTGTCGGCACTGGAGACGCTGGACTGCAGCCGCACGAATGCTGTGGCGGCAGGGCTAGCCCGCCTGCCACCATTCCTGCGCGAGTTGCACATGCACCGCTGCAAGACTCCGGACACCGCCGACTTCAGCCATCTGCGGGACCTGCGGATCGTGGCGCGCACCCAGGTGTCACAGCCGTTCAGCGCCGCCACCGTCGCAAGCCTGCCGCCGTCGGTAGAGGTGCTTGACATTGGCAATGAGGCCCATTATGGTAATAGTACTGGTAAACCATGGCCTCGTGGTTGGTCGGCAGGCCACTTGACCCGTCTGCGCGTGCTGAATGCACAGTACACACACATCGACGGCGCTGCCATTGCCACACTACCGCCGTCCCTCCGTGTTCTAAACCTTGAGAGCTTTATCAAGCATTCATTTGAGGCCTCATTTGCGCACCTCGCCAGCCTGCACACGCTCTGCCTCCGCTACGCTCCCATTAGCGCTGCACTGTTGGCCACCCTGCCGCCCTCGCTCGTGTCACTGGACCTGCATCGTGGTTGTGCGTTGCCGCCAGACGCTGTGTTCCCCTACCTACCGGCGTTGCGGGTGCTCATCATAAACCACGCCACCTTCGGTGATGCGACGGTTGCCAGCCTGCCGGCCGGCCTGGAGGAGTTGCACATGGAAGGCTGCAGCAACGTAACGCCGCGGGCTCGCCTGGACCACTTGCCGGCGCTGCGGATGTTGCAAAGCGCTGGTACGGCCCTGTCTCGCACCACAGTCGTGGCATGTCGCGCGCGTGGGTGCTTTGTACCAGCCGACGGCAAGCTTAGGGAGAGGGACGGTATCAGATTGTTGGTATCGCTGCCAGGCGGCCGGCTGGTCAGCATGGGCAGGAAGTTGACACTGTGGGACTCTACGACTGGGTGCAAAGCAGTGGCGCAGATGGACCTTCGTGACCTGTTTGTGTGGGCGTTAGCAGGGCTGCCGGACGGCCACCGGGTGGCCGCCGGTACCAGCACGGGCAAAACCCATTTTTGCATTGTTGTGTGGGACACGCGTGGGGACAAGCGGACAACCATTCCTTGCGAAAGCGGCGTACGGGAGCTAGCGGTGGCTTGCAACGGGCACCTTGTGGCTGGGTGTGTGAACGGCTCGCTACTCGTGGTGGATGTGGACGCAGGGGTAGTGGTGGCAACGCTGAAGGCGCATGACAAGGCGGTGAGGGCGGTGGCAGCCCTGCTGGACGGCAAGGTGGCCAGTGTACCATTTCAGTGTCGCAGTGTGTCGTTGTGGGACGTGGGCGTGGGGACGTGTGTATCCACGCTGTTGGGACACACTGGCTACATTACCTCCCTGGTGGTGCTGCCGGACGGCCGCCTCGCGAGCGGGGGCTTGGACAATACAGTGCGACTGTGGGACACCGTCAGCGACACCTGCATCCGCGTGCTGACAGGGCATACGGGCCGCGTACACGAACTGACTGTGTTGCCCGGCAACCGTCTGGCCAGTACGTCTACCGACAACACGATCCGGGTGTGGGACACGCGCGACGAGGCCGGCGGCGCGGGCGGCGCGCTGGCGCGGCCGCCGCTGGTGATAGCGTTTGGGTCAGACATTTCGCTCAATGTGGTGGCGGCGCTGCCAGGCAACCGGCTTGCTGCTGGTGAGGATAGCGGCATGTACCTGTGGCAGCTGCCGCCTTATGACGTTGATATTTGAACATGTGTTGGTAATGCGGCATTGTGCCCACTGCCCAGCGCGCAGCACGAGGGGCAAAAAAAGATAGAGAAAAGAAAGAAAAGATAGAAAAAAGCCGCAACACCACCCATATTGTGTTTATATGTGTGCGCGCGCGCCGCACACGTAATTTGATTTGCGACGGGTGCCCTGAATGGTTTCTGGCTGAGCCGCGGTGTTATTTTGATTGAAGAATTTGTTCCCACTCCGAATTATTTTTTTGAGTGGCCCCCTTCTCTTGCCTCTACTGCCTTTTTTTTCGCGCCCAAGTACTTTCTCTCTACTTCTCCTCTTGGTCTCCACGGGGTTCGATAGTTTCGGGGCTTTCTTGACTCCTACTGGGTTTAACTTGCCGCGTGCTGGACTCCTGTCTCCTCTTGATCTCTACTACTTTTTTTGCTCACGACTGCTCCTCCCTTGACACCTACTTGGTTTCTGGTCTCGTTTCGTGTTACTGCTCTCTTGACGCCCACTGGTCGTCTACACTTCTCTTGCTTTCTACTGCCGCCCACGGCCCTCTATCCACATCAATTTACTGGCAACCATGGCCCACCACGGCGGCCACGGGCACGGGCACGGCGGCGGCAGCGGCGGCGGCGACAAGCGCAGCCAGTGGTTCGCCGCCATCGGCAAGGAGAAGCTGGACGCGGTGCGGTGGGGCGTGCTGCACAGCGGCATCTCCGTGGCGGTGGCGCAGAATGACGACGGCCTCACCGGCCTGCAGCTGGCGGCGTCGGCGGACAAGCCGCGCGCCATGCTCGTCATCCTGGACGCGCTGCGGTCGCGGCGCGAGCTGGGCGAGGCCATTGACGTGGCGGACGACGAGGGCCGCACGCCGCTCATGCTGGCGGCGGCGCGCGGCGCGGACAAGTGCGTGGAGCACCTGCTGTACTACAAGGCCAGCATCACCGCCAAGTCAGCGGCGGGGAAGACGGCACGCGACTATGCGGTGGCGGGGCGGCATGCCGCCGTGGTGGAGCTGTTTGACGACGAGGCAGACGACGACAAGTCTGGGCCCGCCGCCGGTGGTGCGGGTGGCGGCGAGGCGGAGGTGGATGCGGATGGCCTCGTCTCCGGGCAGCGTTACCGGCTGAAGAAGCGCGCGGTGCTGGGGGAGGCGCCCGCGCTAGGTGCGGCAGTGGGCCTGGTGGCGGTGGTGGCCTAGGCCTCCAATGTGCCGATCGCGGCGATCCTGACCTTGCTGTTTCTCCCCACCTATTCGCTGAAATATGCGCTTGTCTTCTGCATCCTGATCTCGCCGCTCATCGTCCTTGCCGGCACGATGCTGGAGCTGCCGGCCAAACTACAGAAGCTCGGCATCTTTCTCGGTTATCTCTCCTACCCGATCTATATGTGCCATCGCGGCTTTACCGAGGTCTACGGGCATCTGATGCGCAATGTTCACTTGCCGCATCCCATCTATATCGGGATCTATCTCGTCGCGATTTCAATCATCGCGCTTATCTCGGCCAAGCTTGCCGAAGTCGTGGTTCGCTATGCCGGCTCCTCGAAAAGCGGCGCCAAAGGCATCGAGGCTAGCCAACGCGGCTAGCCGGTTCAGATGGTCACGTGTGGACGGCGGCAAGGGCGATCGCGTCCGCGACCTCCTCAAGCCGATCCGAGAGGTTGGCTGTGGCGCCGCGCAAATGGGTACTGGGCAGGATCGAGAATTTGGCGCCCGGATGCACCGCAATGCCCCGCGCAGCCAGGGTCACCATCGCAAAGGGTTCCGACGAGACCGGCACCCAGGCGCACAAACCCTCTCCATGTCGCGCGGTGACGCCGCGCCCGCCGACCGCATCGATGAGGCCCGCCCGGCGCTCCCGATAGGGCCTGCGGGCGTGATCGAGGCAGGCTTCCGTCTCGGGGTCGCGCAGCAGCCAGGCGGCTGCGGCCTGCAGGATTCGGCTCGTCCAGCCGGCGCTGAAACTACGGTAGGACTGGATCTGGTCGACGATCGCTCGCGAGCTCGACAAGACCGCCAAGCGCAGGTCCGGCCCATGCGTTTTCGAAAACGACAGGATATGGATGACGCGATCGGGAAAGAGATGCCCCATCGAATGGCGCGGCGCCGTCGAGATATCGGCGACGCCATCGTCCTCCACGATCAACGTATCCTTGTCGCGAAGGATTTCAGCCATGTGTGCCATGCGCGCCGCGCTGACGCTTTGACCCGTGACGGAATGGATACGAGGCTGGAAGATGAAGGCGACCGGGCGGTATTTCAGCGCGTCCTCCAGCGAAGACGGCAACGGCCCTTCCTCGTCGCATTTCACCGGTATAATGCGGGCACCGCGATCCTCCAGAATATCCAGAAGTCGCATGCCTGTCGGGTCTTCTATCGCGACGGCAGCGCCCGGCATGACCAGGGCATTGATCAGGGTGTAAACGGCATTATAGCCGCCATTGGTCGCTAGAAACGCCTCCGGCTCATAGGGCCAGCTCTTCCTGACCTCTCCCTCCAGCTCCGGCAGGATACGGCTGCGCTCGTAGCTGTTGAGATTTTCAGCCGATGCACCATAGACCATCGCCGCCTCAAGCCTTGGCAGAAGCTGCACATCGGGAACGGCGGCTGTCAGGTTCAGCGCGTCACCACCATAGTCACCGACACTTGCAAGCCGCGCCGGCTTGGCGATGAAGCGATCCCCGCTGACCCATGTGCCATTCCTCCCGCGCCCGCTGATGATCTTCTGGCGTCGAAGCTCACTCCATGCCTCGGATAGCGTTGCCGGGCTCACACCAAGCACAAAGGCAAGATCGCGGATCGGCGGCAGCTTGGTGCCGACCGGCAGGGCGCCGGCGCGAATGAGCGCGCTCGTTTCAAGCGCAATGCCGCGGATGGTTCGATCGCTCAATTTTGAGGCAAACCATTTCGCATCCCGATCTTCGCTCATTTTCGCACCATTTTTAATGTTCAATAACGTAATAACATTTGATCGACCCATATTGAACATTTAGTCGTTGAGAAAACAAGTTTTCCCGCGAGTGAATTTCATGCCTCTTACTCTTCGACTTGCTCTCCGTGACTGGGACTATATGACGCCATTGGTCCTGGGCGACGTCTCTTCTCCTAAGCTCGACATCAAGGTGGATCGCGTCGGTACGCTGATCTCCCATGTCGGCAAGAGCGGCGCCTATGATGCTGCCGAAACCTCGTTCAGCCGTTACACGCAGATGCGCATCGATGGTGACGAGAGCGTGGTCGGCATACCGAACTTTATCATGCGCGGCTTCCGCCATCGCTGCGTCATTACCACCAAGGACAGCCCGATCACGAGCTTCGCCCAGCTTGCCGGCAAGCGCATCGGGGTCACCGGCTGGCGCGACTCCGGCAACACTTGGACGCGGGCAGCACTCCGGCGCGAAGGCGTCGGCGTCGAGGATGCCATGTGGTATGCCGGCCGCCTCACGGAGGCCCATCCGATCACCGATCGCCTCGACGGCTTCGGCCGCCCCGGCCGCATCGAGGCGGCTCCCGGCGAAAGACCGATGATGGATCTGCTGAAGGAGGGGCTGCTCGACGCGATCTTCACGCCCTTCATGCCGGACGGCTATTTCGCCGGCAATTCCGGTTTTCGCCAGGTGCTTTCGGATTTCCGCGGCGCCGAACATCGCTATTTTGCCGATGTGGGCTATGTACCGGGTATGCACCTGATCGGATTGAAGGCGGAGTTCGTCGCCGAGCATCCCTGGGTCATGGCCGAACTCAGCGCCCTCATCGATGAATCGCAGCGCATGTGGCTCAGCAAGCGGCGCAAATATGCCGACACCACGCCCTTCATGCTCGACGAGCTGTTGAAATCGGCCTCCGAATTACCCGAAGGTTGGGACGCGAGCGGCTTTGCCGCCAACCGCAAGATGATCGGTGATTTCGCTTCGGAATTGCATGTGCAGGGCATCCTGCCGCGGCTGATGACGCCGGAAGAAGCGATCGAGATGGGCGCGATGGCGCTGTTCGGCGAGAAATACGGCGACGAGGTGCGCGTCGTCTCGATGGGCAGCGAGGACGGCGATAAGGTCTATTCGCTCGAATTGTGCGGCGGCACCCATGTCAACGCGCTGGGCGATATCGGCCTGTTCAAGGTGGTGGGCGAGGGCGCGGTATCGTCCGGCGTTCGTCGCATCGAGGCGCTGACCGGTGAGGCGGCGCGGAACTGGTTCGCCCAGCGCGACGAAAGGCTGCGTGAGGCCGCCGCCGCGCTCAAGACCACGCCGGACGAGGTGCCCGCGCGCGTCGTCTCGCTGCTGGAGGAGCGCAAGCGGCTGGAGCGCGAACTGGCCGAGGCCAAGAAGGCGCTCGCGATGGGCGGCGGCTCCGGCGCGCCGACGCAGGTCGAGCAGGCGGGCGGCGCCGCCTTCATCGGGCAGGTGCTCGACGGGTTCGAGGCGAAGGGCCTGCGCGGCGCGGTCGACGAGGCCAAGCAGCGGCTCGGCTCGGGCGTCGCGGTGCTGGTGGCGGTCAACGACGGGCGCGCGTCGGTCGCGGTGGGTGTCACCGACGATCTGGTGACGCGGTTCAGCGCGGTCGAACTGGTGAAGCGCGCGGTCGCGGCGCTGGGCGGGCAGGGCGGTGGCGGCCGTCCCGATATGGCACAGGGCGGCGGGCCGGACGCTACGAAAGCCGACGAGGCACTTGCGGCGGTGCGAGCCGCGCTCGACGAGGCCCGCGCGGCGGCCTGAACGACTCGCCCCGGCATCAGGCCGGGGCGAGCGCGTCGCTGCTTACTTCTTCGGCGCGGCGCTGCTGATCGCGGCCTGAAGCTGCTCAGCGGTCAGGCCGATCGTCACGCCCTTCGGCCCCGGCCCGAAGGCGGAGATGGGCAGGCGGGCGTCGCCGCTCGACGTGGTGAGCGTCACGAATTGATCGTCGGCTTCCTTGATCTTGCCAAGCTCGGTGCCGCCGCTGCCGTAAACGGCCGCGCCGGGCACCAGCTTCGCCTTGAACTCGGCCGAACCGCCAGCCTGTTGCTGGGCGGCGGCCTCGAGCTGCGCCTTGGTCAGGCCCAGGGTAGGGCCTTTCGGGCCGGTGCCGAACGAACTCACCGCCAGCGCTGCCTTGACGGTGCCGGTGTCGACCACCGCGTTGGTGCCATCCGTCGATGCGATCGTGCCGACCACATCGCCTTGCGCGTCGTAAACGGTCGCCCCGGCCGCTACGCCTGCGGCAGCGCTCGCGCCCGGTGCGGGCGCGGCGGTCTGCGCAAATGCGGGGGTAGCGAGCATGACGCCCGCCGCGATCATGAACACTTTACGATGCATGGTTACTCCTCGGCTAATTTCTAGGACAACGATCCTGTCTGAAACTTGCTCCGCAACCCCTCCGCGACAGGTCGAGCCGATCGGGAGATGAAAGGGCGGTTGATCGCGCCGCGCGCATCCCTACCTGCCGGATCACAGCCGACCTCATGGGAGCCAGCCGATGACCGATCTTGCCGCCTTTCCGATCGCCCGCCACTGGCCCGCCGCGCATCCCGATCGCATCCAGCTCTATTCGCTGCCGACCCCCAACGGCGTGAAGGTCTCGATCATGCTGGAGGAGACCGGCCTGCCCTATGAGCCGCATCTGATAGATTTCGGGAAGAACGATCAGAAAACACCTGAATTCACGTCGCTAAATCCGAACGGCAAGATACCCGCGATCATCGATCCGAACGGGCCGGACGGCAAGCCTCTGGGCCTGTTCGAGAGCGGTGCGATCCTGCTTTATCTGGCCGACAAGACGGGGCGGTTCATTCCCTCCGATCCGGCCGGGCGCTGGCACGCGGTGCAGTGGTTGATGTTCCAGATGGGCGGGGTCGGGCCGATGTTCGGCCAGCTCGGCTTCTTCAACAAATTCGCCGGCAAGGAGTGGGAGGACAAGCGCCCGCTCCAGCAATACGTGGATGAGGCGAAACGGTTGCTGGGCGTGATGAACGGGGCGCTGGAGGGCAGGAACTGGTTTCTCGGCGAGGATTACACGATCGCCGATATCTCGATGATCGGCTGGGTGCGCAATCTCATCACTTTCTACGAGGCGCGCGAACTGGTGGAGTTCGATCGCTATGCCAATGTCGCGGCATGGCTGGAGCGCGGCCTCGCCCGGCCGGCGGTGCAGCGCGGACTGACGATCCCCGCGCGGGAGTGAATGCCGCTCAGCCCCAGGTCGAGCAGCGAAGGGGCAGGAGGTGTTTCACCCCTTCCAGCCGGACGGCGCGTTTCGCCGAGCAGATCGGCGCTGCGGCGAGGCGCATCCAGTGATGCGGCGCGCCGCTCGCCGGCGCGATCTCCACGTCGAGCGTGAAACCGCGACAATGCATGATCGCGTGGGCGCGTAGCTGCTCCATCGCCGCGCGGGATTCGCCGACATAGCAATCGGCGGCGGAGCGGGGGGTGATGCGAGCATCGGCCGGGAAGCCGAACAACTCATAGATGCCGCGCTCCCACACCATCTCGCCGCTGAGCAGATCGAACGACCAGCGGCCGCCGATCGTGCCGGCATCGCCCTTCCAGCGGTCGATCCGGGCCGCGCGCTCCGTCAAAGGCCAGCTGAATTGAAGCGGCAGGGGCGCGGGGGGTCGCATCACCTTGCTTCTCGCATCGCGCGGGTTAACGAAACGTCACCATGTTCCCCTATCGTTCCGCTTCTGTTAGGGAAGTCGCATGGCCAAGATACAGAAGCGTTTCGTTTGCCAATCCTGCGGCTCGGTCACGTCGCGGTGGCAGGGCCAATGCCTCGATTGCTCCGAGTGGAACACGCTGGTCGAGGAGGCGCCGGCGATCGTCACGGTCACGTACCGGTCGTCCTCGAAGGCGCCGAACTGGACGATCCCGCCCGGGGTGACCGTCTCCCATGCGGCATCCCCGACCCCTTCCACCCGATCGACCGGCAGGTTGCGCTCGACGTCGTCGATGGTCTGCGCGGTCGGCTGCTCGATGAGCACGTTCACTGAGACCTCGGCATCGGGCGTGCCCTCCTTCCCGTAGTAGTTGCAGCCATCCACGGGGTTCGACCCCGGGCTGAGCTCCACGTCGGCGCTCACGGCCGCGGCGACCTGGGTCTGGTCGGGGCAGGAGCCGCCTCCGTCGCCCTCGATCGCTCCGCTGTCGTCCGCGGTGCCGGCCTCCTCGCTGGTCGCGGTCGTATCCGTGCTGGTGTCGTCACCGCTGGAGCCGCAGCCCCCGAGGATCAGCGCGGCAGAGAAGACGGCGACGAGCAGGGCGGGGCGGAGCGGGTTGGATCGATGCGACACGGTGCCAGCGGACCACCGTGCCGGCGGTCGCGCATCGGGGATTTCCCTATCATTCGTCGGTGGTCGGCCGGGAGGTGCGAGGACGCGACGGCGAAGCGGTCGAGCTGGTCGGCCGGCGAGCCGAGCTCGAGGACCAGCGCCGGTTCCTCGATCGGCTCGGCGAGGGGCCGGTGGCCCTCGGACTGCTCGGTCCGCCGGGCATCGGCAAGACCGAGCTGCTGAGCGCACTGGCCGACGCCGCGTCCACCCGCGGGATCCGAGTGGTCGCTGCACGCCCGGCCGAGACCGAGGCTCGCGTCGCCCACGCCGGCCTGCGCGACCTGCTGGTGCAGCTCCCCGTGGATGCCGCCACCGACCTGCCCGACCCACAGGCCGCCGCCCTGAAGATCGCCGTGGCCGACGAACCGATGCCGGGCGACGCCACGGGCGAGACCAGGGCCCTCGCGCTGCGCGCTGCGGTGCTCGGCGTCTTCGAGCGCGTCGCCCGCCACGGCCCCGTGCTAGTGGTGGTGGACGATCTCCACTGGCTCGACCCCTCGACCGCGGACCTGCTCAGCTACGCCGCCCGCCGGGTGCAGGGCCCGGTGGGCTTCGCGTTCGCCCGTCGGCCAACCGACCTCGCCCCGGACGGGCCGCGCGACCTGGGCGACCCCGGCGTCGTGGTCGATGTCGCAGGGATGGACGACGATGCCGTCCGGGCGTTGGTGCGCCAGCGCAGCGAGCGCGCCCTCGATCGGTCCGAGGTGGAGCACATCGTCGGCGTCGCCGCTGGCAACGCCTTCGTCGCCGTGGAGCTGGCCTCCGCTGCCGACCGAGGGCAGGACCTGCCCGATTCGCTGGACGCGCTGGCGTCGGCACGCCTGTCCGCGCTCGATGGCGATTCGATCGAGGTCCTGCGCGTGGCCAGCGCAGCTGCGTCCCCGACGGTGGCGCTCCTGCGGGGCGTCCTCGGCGATGAGGTGGACGTCGACCGAGCCCTCTCGGAAGCCGAGGCGTCCGGAGCGGTCGGTCTCTCCGGCGGGCTTGTGCGCTTCGTGCACCCGATCGTCCGCCACGCCACCTACGTCTCGATGCCGGCGGCACGTCGGCGCTCAGCCCATCGCCGACTTGCCGACGCGTGCCGACGCCCCGAGGAGCGTGCCCGCCACCTGGCGCTCGCGGCGATCGGCCCGGATCCGGCGGGGGCGGCGGCGTTGGACGGGGCCGCCTCCGAGGCGGCGCGGGGGGGCGCCCCCGCCGAGGCTGCCGAACTGCTTGAGCTGGCGTCGCAGCTCGACCCGGCGCACGAGGGGGACGATGTTCGCCGGGTGGCCGAAGCGGGTCACCGCCTCGCCGCGGGCGATCTCCAGCGGACGACGGCGCTCACCGACTCGGTGCTGGAAGGTGGGATCCCGGATGCCGCCGGGGGACGGGCTGTGGCGGCGCGAGCCCTGGTGGTGCGGGCCACCGTCGCGCAGCTCGAGGGCGACCTGGTCGGCGCCGCCACCCGGTTCTCCCAGGTGGTGGACCTGACCGATGATCCGCAGCTGCGCACGTCAGCCTCGCTGTCGCTCTCGTTCTTGCTCACGAACACGGGCCAGCTCGGCGCCGCCCGGTCACTGATCGACCGGGTGGAGCGCGACGCGGTCGGCCTGCCGGGCCCCTTGGACGATGCCCTCGTGGCCACCGGGGTGATGGTGCGCTACCTGTGCGGCGAGGCCATCGACTGGGAGCGGCTCGACGGCGCGCTCGCAGGCGGTGGTTCGCACGCCTCGGAGGCCGACCCCCGGGTGCGGGCCCCCATCACGGCGCATCCCCTGCTCGTCCGATCCCTGCTGCTCCACATGGCCGGTCGACTCACCCGGGCCGGGGTCCCCCTCCCGCGGCGCCCAGCCGCGCCGCCCGGCGACCGGCGCCGGGGCCCCCCGGC
>Ga0066256_1002804_pt1 | contig 18255 bp, 15 predicted proteins | sample ThiBio_1000_biof_FD_87107 | JGI IMG/M metagenome (GOLD analysis project Ga0066256, IMG submission 87107) | Wastewater bioreactor microbial communities from Cape Town, South Africa - Thiocy_expt_1000_biof (version 2) | ecosystem: Engineered > Bioreactor > Thiocyanate-remediating >...
GGTGGTCGAGCCGATCAGGTAGAGCGAGCCGTCGGTCGCCCGGAACGCGCTCTTGCGCGCGATCTGCTTGCGCACGGTGCCGTCCGGATGGGTCGCGGTCTCCTCCGCCTCGACCATCCTGCCGAATTCCAGCACCTCGCGGTCGGCCTGCATGAAGGCCTCGCCTTCCTCGGCGCCGAACACCTCCCCGTCCGTCCGGCCGATCGCTTCCTCGGGGCTGTAGCCGGTCAGCGTCGTCCATCCCTTGTTGACGTACATCAGCCTCAGGTCCGGGCGCTTGGCGTAGATCGCCACCGGCACGTTGTCGATCAGGCTGCGGAAGATCTCGTTCTCGCGCATGCTTTCCTGCAGCGCGGCCTCGCGTTCCTTCTGCTCGGTGATGTCGACGCGCACGCCGATGAAGAAGCCTTCCGGCGTGCGCGTGTCGAAGATCTTGTACCAGCGGCCGTCGGAATGCTCCCGCTCGTAGACGGCCTGCGGCACGTGGTACTTAGCCGCGTAGCCCTCGATCCAGGCCTCGCGGTCCGTGTCGTAGAGCGCGTCGACAGCCGCGTCGCCGGAGCGGCGGTAGGAGCCGTTGGCGTGGGCCGCCTCCAGGAGCTCCCGCATGGAGCGGCGGGGATGCATGCCGTCGTTGATAGCGGGCGGCGGCTCGCGCATGTTGCGGTTGGCGATCCCCAGCCGGTCGTCGCGGTCGTAGATCAGGACGCCGGGCGACAGGGATTCGACCACCAGCTCGAGCTGGGCGCGCGCGTCGCTCGCCTCGCTCTCGCGCCGCTTCAGCTCGGTCACGTCGAAGATGGTGCAGGCGACGTAGTTCTTGCCGCTGGCGGTGGTGACGCGGTTCTTGCGCACGATGCGCGAGCGCGGCTGGCCGTCGACGACGAAGTCCTCCTCGACCTCGTAGGGCTCGCCCGTCTCCAGCACCACGCGTTCCGACTGCTCGAACGAGGCCGCGTCCGCCGCCGGCACGAACTCGCCCGCCTTGCGCCCCAGCATGGTCCCGGCGGCGGCGCCGAACGTGCTGGCGAAGGCCTTGTTGGTGACGACGAAGTCGAGCTGCTCGTCCTTGACGAAGATCGGGTCGGAGACGCTGTCGATCACGGCGGCCGCGAGCTTGGCCTGCTCGAGTGCGTGCGCCAGATCGGCCTCGCGCTGCTTCATCTCGCTGACGTCGTAATAGGAGATCAGCCGCTTGCCGCCCGACAGCGCCGTGACCGAATAGATCATCGTGCAGCCGTCGGCCCGGTGAAACTCGCGCGCGGCAACGTCGCCGGCCCGGATCTCGGCGAGGCGGGAGGAGACGTAGCCCTCCCATTCCGCGTCCGGCACGTCGTAGATGCCCTTGTGCCGGTTGACGTCCATCAGCGCGCGAAAATGGCTGCCGGGCGCGACGTCCTGCGGCGTCACCTTCCAGATCTCGTAGAAGGCGCGGTTGATCGTCTCGGCCCTGAGCTCGGCGTCCACCAGCACGACGCCCATCGCCATGCTGTCGATCGTGCGCTGCAGGTCGGAAAGCAGGTTCTCGCTGCGGTCCTTCGCGCGCGCCAGCTCCTCCTCGCGCCGCTTCAGGTCGGTGACGTCGGTGCAGATGCCGATCGTGCCGCCGTCGTCGGTGCGGATCTCGCGGTGCATGCAGAAGCGGCCGTCGCCGAAGGCGAGCACGGCTTCCCACTGGTCCTGCTCGCGCCGGTTGGCCAGCACCTGCCGCAGCAGCGTCTCCGGGGAAGCGCCGCCGGCCAGGATGACGCCGCGCTCCAGCGCGGTCGCCATCATCGTCTCGAAGCTGACGCCGGGACGGATGATGTCCTCCAGGCCGGCATACATGTCGACCATGGCGTCGTTGAAGAGCACGAGCGTGTTGTTGCTGTCGTAGTAGCAGAACGCGTCGTGCATCGCGTTGAGCGCGGCCATCAGCCGCTCGGCGTGGCTGCGGCCGCCCTCGGCGTCGTGTACCAGTTTCTTGCGGCTCTCGCGCAGCGCCAGCGCGCGGCGCGTCTCGCGCAGCTCGTCGAGCGCCTCGACCATCGCCGTGACGTTGCGGCCGCTGCCGCAATAGCCGGCGAAGGCGCCGTCCTCGTCGAAGCGCGGGAAGCCCGAGACGCTGACATATCGGCAGTTCTCGCCGGGCTTGGCGATCTCGTAGATGAAGTCGCGGAACGGCCGCAGCGCCTTCAGGTCGGCGACGTGCATCTCGTATTTGCGGTCGCGCCGCGCCGCGTCCGAGAAGAAGTCGAACCACGACTTGCCCACCGCCCGCGCCGGCTTCAGCCCGGTCGCCGCCTCGACCCCGCTGGAGAAATGGGTGAAATGATGCCGCGCGTCGGTCTGCCAGGTCCAGTCGGCGCCGACCTCCACGAGTTGCTCCAGCTCGGCCGCGCCGAGCCGCCCCTCGCCGTCCACCGGCGCGGATGCGGCAGCGTCGTCCGCCATGCCCGAGCGCGGCATCATCGACCCGTGCGCGGCCGGTGTTCCCCCAATGCCGGGCGTTGCCAATTCACGAAACCTCCCGCAGGCTTTGGCTCGCCACATTGCCGGACAAGCATTAACGATTGACTAAGCTTAACGGACGGCTTTCCGGCCTTTTCCGACAGTCGTCACGATCACGCCGCATTCGCGTGAAGCGGGTGCGGCAGGCATCCGGCAAATACAGGTTGCGGAAGAACTGGGTGCCGTAATCTGGACTTCGGCTGGTTTAGCCTGAATTGTCGGAGTTCCGGCCTGGCCGAAGCTCGACGATTACTTCGGGACGACTGCGGAAGCGCTGGGGCGGCGGCCTCCGCCCGCGTGGCAAAAACCTTCGGGCCGCGCCTTCGGGATGGCACCCGACGCGGCCTTGCCGAACAGTTCCTACGAGGTCGGAAGGTCCGGGTCTTCGGTCGCGTCGGACCCCGGCTGCTTCCTGCCGGCGGGGATGCGGCCGCCCTCGAATTCCTCGACGGCCTTGTCCCAGCAGGCCTGTTCCCGGTCCGGCGCGAGTCCCTCGGCTTCCCACAGCTCGCGGGCCCGCCGCTTGATCTGCTCCACGCGTTCCGCCTGACTGATCGCCACGCTCGCCTCCTGTGTCCGTTCGACACAGCAACCGGCCGGTGGCCGCGAAGTTCCAGCGCCGAAGAGTCGAGTTAGGAAGGGAAGCTGGTACGCCCACGGGGAATCGAACCCCGGTTTGCGCCGTGAGAGGGCGCCGTCCTGACCGCTAGACGATGGGCGCAAGCAGTCAGGCCGATATATGGAACATCGCCGCGAAATGCAACTGGCCCGCGAGCCGGATTTTCACGGCCCCGGCGCGGGCTTCATCAGGTCCCATGGACCGCAGTGGAGGCTCCGCGCGCCGGACCGCGTCAGGGCTGCGCGGCGACGTCGAGGCGGGCGATCATGCGCCGCTCGGCGATGTCGTAGATGAAGATCGCGCTGCCGCCGTCGGCGAGCGCGGCGGTGATGAGCAGCCGGTTGCCGGAGAGCGTCTGGCCGGTCATCCGCGCGCCCGCCGGCAGCACGATGCGGCCGCTCGCCATCTCCTCGCCGCTCGGCGGCAGCGCGCCGGCGACGTCGCTGCGGGCCGGCTCGCCGATCCGCCCGAGCTTGTAGACAATGGCCGCGACCACCGCCATAACCGCCAGGAACAGGATGCCGAGATTGATCGCCATGAACCGCGCCAGCCTGCGCCGCACCCGCTCCACGGCAGGGTCCAGGGGTTTGTCCTCGTCGTCGATCGGGCTGGCCATGCCGCGCTCCTGTGCTGGCGATGAGCGCTCCTGATAGCCAAGCCGGGCCGGCATTGAAAGAGCTGCGCGCGGACGAGGCGGCGGCCGGCGCTCGGCTCGACCAGTGGCTGGCGGCAGCACTTGCCCCGGCGCTGTCGCGCAGCCGCGTCCAGGCGCTGATCCGCGACGGCGCGGTTGCCGTCGACGGCGAGGTGGTGACGGAGCCGAAGCGCAAGCTGGCGCCCGGCAGCGTGGTCGCCGTCCGCGAGCCGGAGCCGGAGCCCGCGGAGCCGCAGGGCGAGGACATCCCGCTTTCGATCCTCTACGAGGACGCCGACATCGTCGTCGTCGACAAGCCGGCCGGGCTGGTCGTCCATCCCGGCGCCGGCAACTGGACCGGCACGCTGGTCAACGCGCTGATCCACCATTGCGGCGCCTCGCTGTCGGGCATCGGCGGCGTGCGCCGGCCGGGCATCGTCCATCGTCTCGACAAGGACACCAGCGGCGTCATGGTGGTCGCCAAGACCGACCGCGCCCACCGGGCGCTGTCGGAACTCTTCGCCGATCACGGCCGCACCGGCGGCCTGGAACGCGCTTATCTCGCGCTGGTCTGGGGCGCGCCGGCGCGGATGCAGGGCACCATCGACGCCTCGCTCGGCCGCGCCGGCGACAGGATCAGGCGTGCGGTCGTCTCAGCAGACAGCCCCGACGCGCGCCACGCGGTCACCCGCTTCACGGTGCGCGAGCGGTTCGGCGCCGCGGCAGGCGGCGAGCCGGCCGCGGCGCTGGTCGAATGCCGGCTGGAGACCGGCCGCACCCACCAGATCAGGGTGCACATGGCCCATATCGGCCATCCGCTGGTCGGCGACCCGGATTACGGCCGCGCCTTCCGCACCAAGGCGAACCGCCTGCCGCTGCCCCTGCGCGAGGCCGTGCTCGCCTTCCCGCGTCAGGCGCTGCATGCCTTCCGGCTCGGCTTCGAGCACCCGGTGACGGGGCAGACTCTGCGCTTCGAGACGCCGCTCCCGGCCGACATGGCGGAACTTGTCGACGGTTTCCGCAGTTTGTGATAGGAATATCGGCTGATGGGCTCCCTCATGCCCGTCGTCGCGGCCCGGCGTTCACGTGCGCGTGACAACCGCCCGCCGCTGCGCGGCTTCGCGTGCAATTGCGAAAAGCGTTCCTATATAACAGCTGGGCGCGGTGCGCCTTGAGGGCGGCAGCGTCCATGAACCCGCCTTTTTCAGGGGGTATCAGGACAGGAAGGAGGGTGCTTTCATGGCCCAGTCATTACCCAGTATCGTCTCCGGAGAGGGCGGCCTTTCCCGCTATCTGGAGGAAATCCGCCGGTTTCCGATGCTGCAGCCGCAGGAAGAGTACATGCTCGCCAAGCGGTTCGCCGAGCATCAGGACGCCAAGGCGGCCCACAAGCTCGTGACCAGCCACCTGCGGCTCGTCGCCAAGATCGCCATGGGCTATCGCGGCTACGGCCTGCCGATCGGCGAGGTCATCTCCGAAGGCAATGTCGGCCTGATGCAGGCCGTCAAGAAATTCGAGCCCGATCGCGGCTTCCGCCTCGCGACCTACGCGATGTGGTGGATCAAGGCCGCCATCCAGGAATACATCCTGCGTTCGTGGAGCCTCGTGAAGATGGGCACCACGGCCAACCAGAAGCGGCTGTTCTTCAACCTGCGCAAGGTGAAGGGCAAGATCCAGGCGCTCGACGAGGGCGACCTGAAGCCCGAGCAGGTGTCCGAGATCGCCACGCGCCTCAACGTCTCCGAGGACGAGGTGGTGTCCATGAACCGCCGCCTCTCCGGCGACGCCTCGCTCAACGCGCCGATCCGCGCCAGCGAGGGCGAGTCCGGCGAGTGGCAGGACTGGCTCGTGGACGACCACGAGAGCCAGGAGGACATGCTGGTCGAGCAGGACGAGCTGGACAACCGGCGCAGGATGCTGTCGGGCGCCATGAGCGTCCTCAACGACCGCGAGCGCCGCATTTTCGAGGCGCGGCGGCTGTCCGAGGAGCCGATGACGCTCGAGGAGCTGTCGGCCGAGTTCGACATCAGCCGCGAGCGCGTGCGCCAGATCGAGGTGCGCGCCTTCGAGAAGGTGCAGGAGGCGGTCATGGCCGCCGCCCGCAGCCAGGCCCAGGCGCTCCGCACCATAGAGGTCGAGCCGGCCTGACGGCAGCGCCTGTCGGTAGAGTGAAAGCCCGCCCTCCGGGGCGGGCAGAAATACACGAAAGCAAGGGCTTGAGGCGCGTCGCGCGGATTTGGATCCGGCGCGGCGTGCCTTTGCCTGCGCGGCCTCGAATCCCTCGATGCCCGCGACCCGCAATACGGGTCGTTTTTCCGAAGTTTCCGGAAATCGCTCCATTTCTCGCATGACAACCTGCGGTCGGGATTGCACCGATACCGCCGGTTTCAACGAGGCTTGCGAGGAAAAGAATGCGCGCTCTATCGATTGCCGGCACTTTGCTCATTGTGGGATGTTTCTCGATATCAACCGCCGAAGCCGCATGCAGCGGCACCAACGGAAGAGGCTGGGGCAGCGGAGGCGGAGCGGGAAGCTTCACGATGACGGCGGCAGACAAGGTCTGCAACATCAGCTTCCCGGGCTTCATGAGCGGCAACAAGAGAACGCCGGCCACGAACGTCAAGATCACGAAGCAGCCGAAGTCCGGCAAGCTCAAGGTGGTGGCCGGCAAGGGCATGGTCTACACGCCGGCCGCCGGCTTCAAGGGCAAGGACACGTTCTGCACCAGGAACACGGCGCCGGGCGTGTCCGGCACCCTGTCGGGCTGTGTGACCGTCACGGTGAGATAGGGCAGACGGACATGCTCCCCGCAGGAGGTCAGCCGCCTGCCGTGAATCGAAGGCCGCCCTCGGGGCGGCCTTTCGTTTTGGTCGTCCTTCGAGGCCCGCCCGCCTCAACCGCTGGAGGCGTTCTGCCAGGCCTGGATGGCTTCCTGGAACACCTTGTCGCCGGGCACGCCCTTCTCCAGCGTCACCAGCGCGCGGCGGCCCGACTTGTAGACGATCGGGATGTCGAGCCAGCTCTGGCGCAGCAGCAGCTCCAGATTGGTGTTGCGCTCGGCTTCGGAGCTGCTCAGCGCGATCAGGAAATAGCCGTCGGTGATGCGCGCCGGGATGCCGATCAGCGGATTGCCGGGCGCGGCCTCGGATCCCTTGAGCGCCACGCGGAGCACGCTCTCGATGCCGCCGCCCTCGAAATTGCCGAGGAAGATCATCTCGATGATGTGGCTGGCCGGCAGCGTCGTGTCGGCGTTGCGCCGGATGGTCATCTTGAGCTGGACGTTCTTGCTCGGGATGTTGACCTCGGCGCGGATCGCCGGCTCCGGCGGCAGGTCGTTCCCGGGCGATTCGTTGACCAGCGTCCACACCGCGCTGCCGGTGTCGGCCGTGCCCTCGGCAAGGCTGGTCCGCTCCTCGTAGAAGATCGCGCGCTGGCCGACGGGCAGCGCCTGATCGGCCGGCCGCGTCTGCTGCGTCTCGGCCGGCTGCGGCGCCGCGGCGCCCGGTGCGGTCTGCCCGGTGGCGGAATTGTCGGCGAGCTGGGTCGCCGAGGCCATGCTGGTGCCCTCGCCGACCGACTGCCCGCCGTCGGCCGGGCCCTCGTCGACCTCCTTGCCATCGGACATCAGGCGCTGCGTGTATTTCGGCGTCTCGGCCGCCGCCGGCTGCGTGTCGCCGCCGGCCGCGCGCGGCTGCTCGGTCTCGGTGCTCGCCATCTGCCCGCCGGCCGGCGTCTCCGGCTCGGAAGCGGCGGGGGCCCCCCGCCGCCCCCGCGCCTCCGCCCGCCTCGTCCCCCCCCCCCCCGCCGCGGTCGCCCCCCCCCCGCCCCGCCCCGGGCCCCGCCCGTCCCCCGTGGGCCCACACCCCGCACCGGCCGCCCCCACCCTCCCCGCCCCGCCGCGCGCCCCCGGCCGGCCCCCCCGGCCACGCCGCTTCGTGCGCGCGACCGTGGCATCGCCCGCCAGCGGAAGCGCCAGCTTCGGCTCCGGCTGCTGCACGGCGACCGGCACGAGCTCGTCGTCCTGCTCGAGCGGGACGGCAGCGGCAACGGGCTCCGCCTCGGCTGCGACCTCGTCCGCCGGCGCGCGCGGCGGCGGCGAGAAGGCGGCCGCGGGCGGCGGCGGGGCCGGCTGCGCCTCCCGCACGACCGGCGCGGCGGGCCTCGAGGCCTCCATGCCGGCCAGCACGCTCTCGAAATCGTCGGCGGCCGGCTTCTCGAGGAAGCTCGCCTCGACCGCCTTGATCGCGTCCTCGAGCGCCCGCGTCTGGCGATCGACGACGATGCGCGACGGCGGCGGATCGATGGCGGCGAGCTTGGCGGCGACGGTGTCGCGGGCCTTGCGGTAGACCTTCTCGCGCATCTCGGGCGACTTGTCGGTCAGCCCCTCGATGGTCTTCTTCAGTACCGCGACGAAATCTGCCATTTATCCGTTCACCCGGTGCGCCCGCTCTCCTGCAATCTGCGAAGGCGGGCGGAGCCTAGTCTTGAAAAGGATCGGTCACAAGTATCGTGTCGTCCCGCTCCGGGCTGGTCGACAGCAGCGCCACCGGCGCCCCGATCAGCTCCTCGACGTAGCGGACATACTTCACCGCCTGCGCCGGCAGCTCGCTCCAGCTCCGTGCGCCCGCGGTCGTGCCGGACCAGCCTTCCAGCGTCTCGTAGACCGGCTCGACGCGCGCCTGCGCGGCCTGGGAGGCCGGCAGATAGTCGATCGTCTCGCCGTCCAGCCGGTAGCCGGTGCAGACCTTGATCTCGTCCAGCCCGTCCAGCACGTCGAGCTTGGTCAGCGCGATGCCGTTGATGCCGTTGACGGCGACGGCCTGGCGCACCAGCACGGCGTCGAACCAGCCGCAGCGGCGCTTGCGCCCGGTCACCGTGCCGAACTCGCGGCCGCGCGTGCCGAGGAAGTCGCCCACCTCGTTGGCCTGCTCGGTCGGGAACGGACCCTCGCCCACCCGCGTCGTGTAGGCCTTGGTGATGCCGAGCACGTAGCCGATCGCGCCGGGGCCGAGGCCCGAGCCGGGCGCGGCCTGCCCGGCCACCGTGTTGGACGAGGTAACGAACGGATAGGTGCCGTGGTCGATGTCGAGCAGCGTGCCCTGCGCGCCCTCGAACAGGATGCGGCTGCCGGCGCGGCGCGCCTCGTCCAGCACCTTCCAGACGCGGTCCATGTAGGGCAGCACCTTGTCGGCCACCGAGGTCAGCTCCTGCATGATCGCCTCGTGCGCCACCTCGGCGTGGCCGAGGCCCCGCCGGAGCGCGTTGTGGTGGGTCAGCAGCCGGTCGACCTTCGCCGCCAGCGTATTCGTATCCGCGAGATCCATCACCCGGATCGCCCTGCGTCCGACCTTGTCTTCATAGGCCGGCCCGATACCCCTGCGGGTGGTTCCAATCTTCGTGCCCGAATTCGACGCCGCGTCCTCGCGGAAACCGTCGAGCTCGCGATGCAGGGACAGGATAAGCGCGGTGTTTTCGGCTATTTTCAGGCGGTCCGGCCCGATCTCGACGCCGAGCTCGCGGATGCGGCCGAGCTCGGCCACGAAGGCATGCGGGTCGAACACCACGCCGTTGCCGATCACCGACAGCTTGCCGGGCCGCACCACGCCCGACGGCAGCAGCGACAGCTTGTAGGTCTTGCCGTCGACCACCAGCGTGTGGCCGGCATTGTGGCCGCCCTGGAAGCGCACCACCACGTCGGCGCGCTCCGACAGCCAGTCGACGACCTTGCCCTTGCCCTCGTCGCCCCACTGCGAGCCGACGACCACCACATTGGCCATGAAAGCTTCTCCTGCGCAGGGCCCGCCCTGCGGACCCGTTTTTGACCGGCCTCTATAACCCCTGCGCGCCGCGCGCGCGACCCTCGGCGGGCAGGCAATGGGCCGCAGGCACAACAAAAACCGCGACAGGCGTCATTTACTTGGCCGGCACGAGCGGATAGGCCGCCAGTTCCGGCCCGGGACGGGCCTCGCCACGAGCCGCCGATGCACCGCAACGCCTATCTCCTGCTGCTGCTGACCATGCTGTTCTGGGGTGGCAACGCCGTGGCCGGCAAATGGGCGGTCGGCCACGTCTCGCCGATGCTGCTGACCACCATCCGGTGGGGCATGGCGGTGCTGCTGCTGGCGCCCTTCGCCACGGGCCGGCTGCGCGCCGAATGGCCGACGGTGCGGCCGCGCCTCGCCTATCTCGTCGCCCTCGGCGCCGTCGGCTTCTCGGTATTCAACGCGCTGATGTACAGCGCGCTCACCTCCACCTCGGCCATCAACGTCTCGATCGAGCAGGCCGGCATGCCGATGGTGATCTTCCTCATCAACTTCCTGCTGTTCTCGATGCGGGTGAGCTGGGCCCAGATCCTCGGCGTCGTCCTGTCGGTGATCGGCATCGCGCTGACGGCGAGCCATGGCGAGCCCGCCCGGCTCGCCGCCCTCGACGTCAATCTCGGCGACGGGCTGATGATGATCGCGGTGGTCCTCTACGGCGCCTACACCGTCGCGGTGCGCTACAAGCCGGCGATCTCCTGGCAGAGCCTGATGCTCGTTCTGTGCTGCTCGGCCTTCGTGACGTCGCTGCCGTTCACGGTCTGGGAGATCGCCACCGACCGCGTCATCTGGCCCGACGCCCTCGGCTGGGGCATCGGCGCCTTCACCGCCATCTTCCCGTCGGTGCTGGCGCAGGCCTTCTACATCCGCGGCGTCGAGCTGATCGGCTCCAATCGCGCCGGCCTGTTCATCAACCTGGTGCCGATCTTCGGCACGCTGCTGGCGATCCTGTTCATCGGCGAGGAGTTCCACCTCTACCACGCGCTCGCCATCGTGCTGGTGCTCGGCGGCATCTGGCTGGCGGAGCACAGCGGCCGCAAGATGGCGGCAGGCTGAACGTTGGCCGCGCCGGCCCTATATGCTATCATGATAGCACATTTGGGAGAGTGCCCATGGCCCAGCTTCTGATCCGCAAGCTCGACACGGACGTGAAGGACAATCTGCGCCGGCGCGCCAGGCGCCATGGCGTCAGCATGGAGGAGGAGGCGCGCTCCATCCTGCGGGCGGAGCTGCTGAAGCCCGAGAGCGAGGAATACGGCATGGGCAGCAGGATCGCGGCGCTCTTCCGCGACATCCCCGATAATGACGAGCCGCTGCCGGAGCTGCCGGACACGCCGCTGCGGCCGATCGACTTCGACGAATGATCGTCCTCGACTCGAACGTCACTTCCGCGTTGATGCAACCGCATCAGAACGGAAGCGTTCGGACCTGGCTCGATCGTCAGCCGCAGGCGACCCTATGGACGACATCGGTGAGCGTCCTTGAGATAAGGGGCGGATTGCTGCTTCTTCCCGAAGGGCGCCGCAGGGGCGCCCTCATGGCGGCCTTCGACCGGATGCTCGTCGAGCTTTTCGTCGGCCGCATACTTCCGTTCGACCACGAGGCGGCGGAAAACTCCGCCCGCATCCAGGCCGACCGTATCCGCCGCGGCATCAACAAGGAGACCCGCGACACGCAGATCGCCGGCATCGTCATGTCCCGACGCGCGACGCTCGCCACGCGGAACGTCAGGGACTTTCAGGATCTCGACATCCCGCTGGTCGATCCGTGGATCGCCTGAGCATGCCGCCCGAAACCGGGAACCCGGTTTCGGGACGACGACACGCGCAGGAACGAGGGCTTCAGGCCGCGACGTCGAAGCGCAGCGGCTTTGCCGACTGGATGAGCTTGTTGGCGCGCAGCTCGGCCAGCACGGTCTCCGGGAATGGCTCGTCGAGATAGAGCAGCGCGATCGCGTCGCCGCCCGGCCGGTCGCGGCCGAGCTGGAAATTGGCGATGTTGACGCCGTTCGAGCCGCAGATCGTGCCGAGCAGGCCGATGATGCCCGGCGCGTCCGGGTTGGTGGTGTAGAGCATGTGCTCGCCCACCTCGGCGTCGAGGTTGATGCCCTTGATCTGGATGAAGCGCGGCTTGCCGTCGGAGAAGCAGGTGCCGGCGATCGAGCGCGTGCGCTCCTTGGTCTTCACCGTCAGCTTGATGTAGCCGTCGAACACGCCCGACTTGTCGCGCTTGACCTCGGAGACGATGATGCCGCGTTCCTTGGCCATGATCGGCGCCGACACCATGTTGACGTCGGCCACCTGCGGCCGGATCAGCCCGGCGAGCGCGGCGCTCACCAGCGCCCTGGTGTTCATCTGCGCGGTGGCGCCGTCGAACAGGATCTCGACCTCCTGGATCGGCTCGTCGGTGACCTGGCCGACGAAGGCGCCGAGCACCTCGGCGAGCTTCACGAACGGCTTCAGCCGCGGCGCCTCCTCGGCCGTGATCGAGGGCATGTTGATGGCGTTGGAGACCGCGCCGCGGATGAGATAGTCCGACATCTGCTCGGCCACCTGCAGCGCGACGTTCTCCTGCGCTTCCGTCGTGGCGGCGCCCAGATGCGGCGTGCACACAACGTTGTCCATGCCGAAGAACGGGCTCTCCGTCGCCGGCTCCACCTCGAACACGTCGATCGCCGCGCCCGCCACCTTGCCGCTCTTCAGCGCGGCGATGAGGTCGGCCTCGACGATCAGGCCGCCGCGCGCGCAGTTGATGATGCGCACGCCGTCCTTCATCTTCGCGATCGCCGCCGCGTTGATGATGTTCTTCGTCTTGTCGGTCAGCGGCGTGTGCAGGGCGATGAAGTCCGCGCGGGCGAAGAGGCTGTCAAGTTCCACCTTCTCGACGCCGAGTTCGCTCGCCCGGCCTTCCGACAGGAACGGGTCGTAGGCGATCACCTTCATCTTGAGGCCGACGCCTCGCGCGGCCACGATCGAGCCGATATTGCCGCAGCCGATGACGCCCAGCACCTTGCCGGTGATCTCGACGCCCATGAAGCGGTTCTTCTCCCACTTGCCGGCATGCGTCGAGGAATTGGCGGCCGGCAGCTCGCGGGCCACGGCGAACATCATGGCGATTGCGTGCTCGGCGGTCGTGATCGAGTTGCCGAAGGGCGTGTTCATCACGATGATGCCGCGCCGCGAGGCGGCCGGGATGTCGACATTGTCGACGCCGATGCCGGCGCGCCCGATCACCTTGAGGTTGGTCGCGGCGGCGATCAGCTTCTCGGTGACCTTGGTCGCCGAGCGGATTGCCAGGCCGTCATACTGGCCGATGATGGAAGCGAGCTTCTCCTTGTCCTTGCCGAGGTCGGGCATGTAGTCGACCTCGACGCCGCGATCCTTGAAGATCTGCACGGCGGTGGTGGAAAGCTTGTCGGAAACGAGTACGCGGGGCGCCATGATGGCCTCCTTCGTCATGTCGGTCTGTGGGAAAGGGGCCGCTCCCAACAGCGGCCCGGCACATGGAAACGTCAGGCCGCCGCCTTGAGGGCGGCCTTCTGCTGGGCGAAGGCCCAGTCGAGCCAGGGCATCAGCTTCTCGAGATCGGAAGCCTCGACCGTGGCGCCGGCCCAGATGCGCAATCCGGGGGGGGCGTCGCGGTAGTGGCCGATGTCGTAGGCGACGCCCTGCTTGTCGAGCGCCGAGACGATGCCCTTGGCGAACTCGGCCTGCGCCTCGGTCGACAGCGCCGTCACCGCCGGGTCGACGATCGACAGGCAGACCGAGGTGTTGGAGCGCGTCTGCGGCTTCGCCGCGAGATGGCCGAGCCACGGGCTCTTTTCGACGAAGCGGTCGATCACGGTGAAGTTCGCGTCGGCGCGGGCGACCAGCGCGTCCAGCCCGCCGATGCGCCTGGCCCATTCCAGCGCGTCGAGATAGTCCTCGACGGCCAGCATCGACGGCGTGTTGATCGTCTCGCCCTTGAAGATGCCCTCATTGAGCTTGCCGCCCGAGGTGAGGCGGAAGATTTTCGGCAGCGGCCAGGCCGGCTTGTAGCTCTCCAGCCGCGCCACGGCGCGCGGGCTGAGGATCAGCATGCCGTGCGCGCCCTCGCCGCCCAGCACCTTCTGCCAGGAGAAGGTGACGACATCGAGCTTGGCGAAATCGAGGTTCTGCGCGAAGGCGGCCGAGGTCGCGTCGCAGATGGTGAGGCCCTTGCGGTCGGCCGGGATGAAGTCGGCGTTCGGCACGCGCACGCCCGAGGTCGTGCCGTTCCAGGTGAAGACCACGTCACGGTCGAAATCGATCGTGGAAAGGTCGGGAAGCAAACCGTAATCAGCGGTGATCTTCCTGACGTCGGGGAGCTTCAGCTCCTTCACGACGTCAGAGACCCAGCCCGAACCGAAGCTTTCCCAGGCGACCATGTCGACGCCGCGGGGCCCGAGCAGCGACCACAGCGCCATCTCGACGGCACCGGTATCGGAGGCCGGCACGATGCCGATGCGGTAATCCGCCGGCACTTCCAGGACGTCGCGGGTGAGATCGATGGCCTGCTTGAGCTTGGTCTTGCCGATCTTGGCGCGGTGCGAACGACCGAGCGGGGCATCGGAAAGCGCTTCGAGCGACCAGTTGGGGCGCTTCGAGCAGGGGCCAGAAGAAAAATGGGTATTGTTCGGACGCACGTCCGGCGGTGTGACGGTCTTCGTCATGATCGCTATCCTTCCAGATAGATAGCTCCTCGTTGGGGAGGAGTGTCCCGCCGCCGGAAATATGGGAGAGCTGTTTTCAAGTCAAGCGGAATATGTCGCGATCGAAAAATAATAGGGCGCAATGGAAACGGCGCGCCGGTTGCCCGGGCGCGCCGCGAAAGAAAGCGATGCAGCGACTACCAGAGAGGCACGCGCAGACCCACGCGGAACTCGTGCTTGTGGAAACCGCGGTCGCGAATTTCCATGTCGCCCATGCCGGTGCGGAACGCGTCGCCGCCGGCGATGCCGGAGAAGCGGTAGCCGACGTCGAGCTTGACGCGTGAGGAAAGGTCAACGGAGGCGCCCGCCATCAGGGCATAGGTGAAGCGGAGGCCGTCCCTGCCCTCAAGGCTCGGGCTCGTGCAGCCCGCGCCCGCGCAGGCGGCATTGCGCCAGTCGAGCCAGGTGGCGCCCAGTCCGGCGCCGAGATAGGGCGTGAAGCCGGCGAGCGTGCCGAGGTCGACATAGCCGTTGGCCATCAGGCCGGCAGCGGAATAATCGGCCTTGAAGGCGCAATCGCCGCCCGCGCAGGCCGCGCCGCCGCGAAAATCGCCCTTGGAGAAATCGGCCGTCAGGTCGGCACGCAGCAGATCGCTGAACTGATAGCCGAGACCGACGCCATAGGAGAGCGGCCGGGAGAAGCGGCGCTCGTCGAATGCCCGCGCCCCGCCCGCCTCCACGACGCGGGGCCTTCCGCCCTTGATCCATCCGGAGTAACCGAGATCGCCGCGGATATACCAGCCCTCCGACGCGACGCTTTTCGACACGTCGATCTCGGGCGCGTCGATGATCTCGATATCGCTCGCGGCGGCGCTCGTCGCGAGAAGGGCGGCGATCCCGAACGGGGCGATTCGGCGGAACATGGTCTCGATCCCTGGCAGGCCGGTCTTGCCGGCAGTTGCGCGCGGCCGGCCGGCACCGTGCCGCCATATACCGTCGGTTAACCATATTTCTTAAGGAATGAAGAAACCGTTAAACGGCCCCGCCCGCCCGAAACGCAAAAGGCCGCCCCGAAGGGCGGCCTTGAAAGCTCGGCGTCAGCCGGCTTACTTGTAGACCGGCGGCTCGATCGGGATATCGGCCGGCGGGATATAGGAGGCCGTTTCGCAGCCGTTGAACGAGTAGCGCAGGCCGGCGCGGGCTTCGTGGCTGTAGAAGCCCTTGTCGTAACCGGGACCGCCGTTGGAGGCATAACCGAACATCGCGCCCTTGGTGATATGGCGGAAGCGATAGCCAACGTCAGCCTTCAGGTTGCAGGTCAGGTCAACCGAAGCGCCGGCCATGAGCGCATAGGTGAAGCGCCAGCTCTTTTTGCCGCCATGTTCTTCAGTCGGATCGCATGGGCCACCACCAACTGGGCACGAAGTATTTTTAAGCTTGCCCCAATTTACATAGGTGCCGCCGATACCGGCGCCGATGTAAGGAGTAATAGAGCCGTAAGTGCCAATATCAACATAGGCATTTGCAAGCAGGCTGAGCGCCGTCATTGATGCGATATCTGTTGAAGTACAGGCCACTTGGCATGCACCGCTAGTACTGCCACCACCCGAAGTCGAACCGCGGAAGTTGGATTTGAACATGTAGTCAAGCGTCACGTCCGTGCGGAAGTGATCATTGATTTGGTAGCCGACACCCCCGCCAAGAACAAAGCCGCTTTTCAGGCGAGTTGAGGTAAAGTCAACGTCATCAGCATTCGATCCCTGGAAGTAATGCGCCCCGCGCATCTTGTTATACGACCAGCCCGCGTCGCCACGCAGGTACCAGCCGCCGGTCTCGACCACGGCGGTTTCCTGGACCGGAGCCTCGATGACCTGCGGTTCATACAAATCGGCTGCGTAAACCGGCATGCCTGACAGCAGGACGGCCGCGACGCCACTCAAAACTTTCCTCATCGCCTTGCTCCAATAGGCTTGTGCTTGGCACGCCCGGCACGCCGGCTTTCCAAGTCCCTCGATCGGCTATGGATAATGGCGAAGAAAGGTTAAGGCCCGATTAACTACGAAAGTTTACTCTATTCGTTAACAACCATTCACAAATTCGGTAAATCTTTAAGTAACGGTCCAATTTCAACTAGCCGAAAGGAAAGCCGAACCAGAGCCTCGGTCCCCAGGCGTCATCCTCGGCCTTGTGCCGAGGATCTGCGAACACATCAGACGATCGCAGCTTCGCAAATGCGCGGGAGAGCCCGAGCATGACGAACGGCGGCTTACACACCGTGTCGGTGGTCCGGACCGCGCGCCGCACAGCCCTGCCTTCGGAAAATGCGGCCGGTGCCTCAGGCGGCGCTGCGCACCGCGCCGATGACGCCGACGAGCTGGTCCACGATGCGCTCCACCTGGGCGCGGTCGTCGCCTTCCGCCATCACGCGGATCAGCGGTTCCGTCCCGGAGGGGCGGATGAGGAGGCGGCCGTTGCGGGCAAGCTCGCTTTCCGCATCCGCGATGGCCTGGCGCACCGCGGCGTCTTCCAGCGGCTTGCCGGCCTGCACGCGAACATTCTTGAGGATCTGCGGCACCGGCTCGAAACGGTTGCACACCTCGCTGACGGTCCTGCCGCTACGCTTGACGCAGGCAAGGATCTGCAGCGCCGCCACGAGGCCATCGCCGGTCGTGCCGAAATCCGACAGCACGATATGGCCGGACTGCTCGCCGCCGACATTGTGATCGTTCTGGCGCATGTGCTCGACGACATAGCGGTCGCCGACCTTGGTGCGCTGGAGGCCGAGGCCCTTGCCGGTCAGGAAGCGTTCCAGGCCGAGATTGGACATGACGGTCGCCACGATGCCGCCGCCGCGCAGCATGCCGTCCGCCGCCCAGCTTTCCGCGATGACGGCCATGAGCTGGTCGCCGTCGATGATCTTGCCGTTCTCGTCGATGATCTGCACGCGGTCGGCATCGCCATCGAGCGCGATGCCGATATCGGCGCGCACCTCGTGCACCTTGCGCTGCAGCGTTTCCGGATGGGTCGAGCCGCAGTCGAGATTGATGTTGAGGCCGTCTGGCTCGTTGCCGATCGTCACGACGTCGGCACCGAGCTCCCACAGGGCCGCGGGCGCCACGCGGTAGGCCGCGCCGTTGGCACAGTCGATGGCGATGCGCAGGCCCTGCAGGGTCACGTCCCGCGGCAGCGTGCGCTTGGCGTGCTCGATATAGCGGTCATGCACGCCGTCGATGCGCTTTGCCCGGCCGATCTCGGCGGACTTGGCAAGCTGCGCCATCATGTCCCTTTCGAGCAGGGCCTCGATCTCCATCTCCAGTTCGTCGGAGAGCTTGTAGCCATCAGGGCCGAAGAGCTTGATGCCGTTGTCGTAGAAGGGATTGTGCGAGGCCGAGATCATAACGCCGATATCGGCGCGCAGCGAGCGCGTCAGCATGGCGACGGCGGGCGTCGGGATCGGGCCGAGGACGAAGGCGTCGATGCCGGCGGCGGTGAATCCCGCAACCATGGCGTTTTCCAGCATGTAGCCGGAAAGGCGCGTGTCCTTGCCGATCACCACCCGGTGGCGGTGCGCACCGCGCCGGAAGATCGTGCCCACGGCGATGCCGACCCGCATGGCGAGGTCCGGCGTCATCGGGAAGGTGTTGGATTGACCCCGGATGCCATCCGTGCCGAAATAACGACGTTTCATCTTCGCTCCTGAAATCGCTGGCTCCTGCGGTCTTCCCCCGCGCCAACGCGATACGCGCCTCGTCTGCCGCGTCCAAGGTGCCCTATAGCAGCGCACCGGCGATGGAAACAGTCTCGTCCCGTCGCGTAACTTTAACCTTAAGACATGCGGCTTTCGTGCTTCTTGCCACAAAAGCCGGCAAAGAACATCCACCCCGGAATCAGAATTCGTTACAGCCCGTTACCGAAAGAAAACGGCCGGGAACTGCGTCCCGGCCGTTTCGATCTTTCTTTGCCCGGCGATTAGTGCGGCTGGGGCTCCAGCCCGCCTTCCGGCTCGCCGCCCTTCTTCTGGCCC
>Ga0066256_1002301_pt1 | contig 18248 bp, 13 predicted proteins | sample ThiBio_1000_biof_FD_87107 | JGI IMG/M metagenome (GOLD analysis project Ga0066256, IMG submission 87107) | Wastewater bioreactor microbial communities from Cape Town, South Africa - Thiocy_expt_1000_biof (version 2) | ecosystem: Engineered > Bioreactor > Thiocyanate-remediating >...
AGCATAAGGATTGTAATTGTTGTACGGGTCGATGTTTTGGCGCGGTTGAGGTTCGGTTACATACACTACTTCGCGGTTGTGGCCGGCAATTTGAGCGGGCGTCCAGATGACATCAACCGGAGCGGCATTATTAATTTTATACCGAAGCTGGTTGATATACCAATCAATCCCTAAAAGGCTTGTGTTGATGATGCGGATATCAGGACGGACGCCTTCTACTTCCTGCGCATACCAAAGCGGGTAGGTATCGTTATCTCCAAAAGTGAAAATAATTGCGTTAGGCGCACAGCTTTCGAGGTAATTTTTTGCAAGATCAGGCGCTAATGTTTTGCGGCTGCGGTCGTGGTCGTCCCATTCCTGCTGTGCCATTAAAACCGGCACCAGCGCACAAATTATACCGACAGTAATGGCGGCCATTTTAAAATTAGACCCCTTACCTGCTGCGGCGCGGGCGATGTAAGTGATGATAAAGAATAGGATGAGGTACAATGCCGCACCTACTACTGCGGATATGATAATTGGCCCCGGCGATCCCCACAAACTACTTGCCGCTACCATCAAAAAGCTCAGCGATCCTCCATAGATCAACATTTTGCTAAAGGTTTCTTTATCCTTCGGTTCTAACGCGAGGCGCACGAATGCCACAACGGATAATCCAATCCAGATGGCAAAAGCATAGAACGAGCCCACGTAGGCGTAGTCCCTTTCACGCGGCTGGTTGCCGGGCTGGTTCAGGTATAACACAATGGCCATGCCGGTAAAAAAGAAAAGCAGAAAAGTTACCACCCAATCCCGCCGGTTTTTAACGAACTGGTAAACCAGCCCTACAATTCCTAAAATGAATGGAAGTAAGTACAATTTATTATGAGCCTTGTTGGTGGTAAGGCTTTGCGGCATTTTACTTTGGTCGCCCAGTAAGGCGTTGTCCATTATTGAAATACCCGAAATCCAGTTGCCATCCCGCTTGTTGCCATAGCCCTGTATATCGTTTTGCTTGCCGGCAAAATTCCACATAAAATACCGCATGTACATAAAGCTGGTTTGATAGGTGTTAAACCAACTGATATTGTCCATTAAAGTGGGAGCCGCATAACTTGTTTGGCCTGTGTTGGGATCACGGTGTTGCTCAATATTGAGCCAATCGGCATAAAACTGCGCGTGATACTGATCGTTGCTGCTATCCCAGATACGCGGAAACAACTGCTTGTCGGAGCTTTTATAATTCACTTCCCGGTCGCGACCGATGGGAACGTATTTGTCATCGCCTTTCACGTAACGCATTTCTCCTAAAGTAAAGGGGCTGCCGTTTTCATCGTATTCAACTTCAGCGGCGAAATGTGGCCCGTAAATCAAAGGAGCGCTACCGTATTGCTCGCGGCTTAAATAATATACAAGGTTGATGGGGTTGTCAACATTGTTCATATCAATGGCAGGGTTGGCGTTACTGCGAATGATGGAGGTGAGGTACATCATGTAACCCAGCATGATGAATGCAAAACACCACATGGCGAGTTTAACAACGCGAAGCGCTGTTGGCTTTAAGAAATAACCGATTACTGCGCCAGCGGCAATCAGCAATAATATTTTGCCAATTACCATTGAGCCACCAAAAGCGAAAGGTAAAAACGCAAGCACAAAAAATAAAGAAGCCCAAATAATCAGTTTCGTTTGAGAGATATTTGGCTTAAACCGCAAAGCCCAGATAATGAGGCCCGCCAAAAGAATAAAGTAAAAAGTAAACCCCGAGAAGAAAGGCAGGCCAAGGCTGTTCACGAAAAATACATCCAGTAAACCTGCCGCTTTCATGCTGTATTGAACGACCGCCACCTGTACCAAACCGGTGATGGCACAACCAATTAAAAAGGCGATGATACCACCTTTCACCGTTGGTTTATACCTGCGGAAATAATAGATCATCACAATTGGCGGAATGGTAAGAATACCCAAAAGGTGCACGCCAATTACCAATCCCATCATAAAAAAGATGAAGATGATCCACCTGTCAGCCCGTTCCCATTTTAAGGCGGCCCAAAAAAGTAAAGCAGTAAAAAAAGAAGACAAAGCATATACCTCGCCCTCAACCGCGCTAAACCAAAACGAATCGCTGAAAGTATAAGCCAATCCACCCACAACACCTGCAGCCATTACGGTTAAAATCTGGTTAGTGGTTAATTCTTCGCCAACTGCCACAAACATTTTTCTCGCAAAGTGGGTAATGCTCCAAAACAAAAATAATATGGTTCCCGCACTGGCCGCGGCGCTCATAAAGTTCACCGCATTTGCCGCTGTCATGGGGTTATCGCCAAAGAGAATAATAAAAAATCGTCCTAATAAAGTAAACACAGGAGCTCCCGGAGGGTGGGGCATCCCCATTTTATAAGCACTGGCAACAAACTCACCGCAATCCCACAAAGAGCCGCGCGCTTCGCGGGTAAACATATAGGTTAGTAAAGCAATGGCAAATACTATCCAACCAGTAAGGTTATTAATTCTCCTGAAATTCATATAGAAAACTTGTTTTGATGCCCGCAAATGTAAGGATTACATAGCTTTAAAAAGGAAAAGATTGCAAACAGATGTTAAGGAAGTACTAAAACATTCGTAGTTTATCTTCGGAAGGGATTATTGTACCAGTTGCCATCAATTTCCCTCACGAAAATCTCTATTTGCCGATCGCGTTTGTCGCTCTTAATATTGTAGCCGGCTTTCAAATTTCCGCCATAAACCCATGCGGTAGCCTGAAAAATTGTTGTATTAAACCCGCCCTTATATTCTTTCAGCAATTCGTAGCAGTTATTGCCGGTTTGGCGGTTGATGAGCTTCATTAAAACCTCGCCCTGGTATACCGAGAGGTTCTTTACTTTGTCAGCAAATTTTTCTTTCAAATCTTTTTCCTTCGATTTGATAATGGCTTTGCGGGCGCGCTTGTTATCAACTTTTTCAAGAAGGTTGTTTATATCATTGATTACGGTGCCTGCTTGCCGCGCGTAGGGGTACACCGCATAAACAGCGTTCCTCAACCTGGCGTTTTCTGCCTTGATTTTCGCGAGCTGTTGCAGCGACATATTTGAAAGCCAAATATCTTCTTCCAGCGTGTACGGTACCATTTTAAAGTCGTCATAATTTGTTCCGTACCAAATGGCAGGCACTTTTGTGCTATCGTTAGGCCCCCAGTCTTTCATTACCTCCTGCATGGTGGGCTTGGGCGGAATATTAAAAAGAACAGAGTCCTGCCTTTGTGCAAGTACAAGATTGCCACAAAGAAGAGTCGGCGCCAAAATGCCGATAAATAAATAATATTTTATGCGGGGTTTCAAACCGTACAAATTTACAACAGGTTAGACGATTTTTTTTGAACAAACGTAACAGTGTCGTGTACGTATTGTTAAAATTTGAGGTTATACATTTTTCAGTCGGGAAACTTCTATCCGCTTCCACATTGCAATCAGGGAACCGATAACCGTAAGAATTACTCCCAGCCACAGCAGGTTGATGTAAGGGAATTTATAGGCTTTTAAAGTAAGCCAGGGAGTGATATCGGCTGATTCTTTTACGCCAATTTCTGCGTTCCCGTTTTTAATGTCATTCAGCGTTAATACCAGGTTTTGAGAAAATACAGTGTCTTCCGATTGAAATAGTTTTCTTCCCGCGCCGCGGATCATTAATAAGTCGCTTTGGTAAGAGGATCCGTTCATTTGTTGCACTTTTACTGATGCCGTGTAACCGGTGTCGGTTTTGGCAAAGCCAGCAACCGGCAGGTTATCTTTTCCAACCAGTTTCTCCAGTATCATGTAGCCTTTGCTGTAATAAATCGTATCCCCAACAGCCTTGGTATTCATCTCAAACTTCGTCGTATCGGCTATTTTAGTGGGATTCTGCAAGGCAGACACATAAGTAAACACATCATGGTCCCAGTAATGTTTTGCATCAGGGTTCGCCATCATTTCCATATTGCCCTTATAATTTATAAAAGCGTTGGGTTCAAGCGTAAAGCTTTCTTTTTCTGAATTGAAATCAATTTTAAAATAGGTTTGCTGCTTTTTGGGATGTGCAGAATCTCCAACGTAAGTTACTTTATATGGCCCCATTTTCATGGGAAGCCCTCTAACCAGTGTTAAGTTTTCGCCTGTGACTTCCTTGCTGTCCGGGCCAAAATTTACAGGGATGCCGCTTGTATTGATTGAAAGCACTTCTTTTTTGCCGGAGGACAAAAGAATACCCACCAGCAACAATCCAAAGCCCAGGTGCGCGATGGAGCCTCCGCTGTTTTTCATATTTCCTTTTAGCGAACCGAACATATACATCGCGTTAGCCACCACTGCGTAAACGGCCGCCACAAGCGCAATCCAGATATTTATTAAAAAGCCGATGCCATGCTTATCAAAATTAATTTTCACCACCACCAAAATAAACGTTGCAATAATGGCGCTGATGAACGTTGGCAAAGCCAATTTTTTAAGAAGATATTCTTTTGGCGTGTGTTTGTACCTGAAATATTGCGAAATAGCCGTGAGAACCCCCACAATAATTGCCACCAAAACCTGTATTTGGTTGTATTTAAACTCGCTGTTTTCGCCCGGCGCAGTGTTAATATCGAATAATTTATTAAATACGGGAAGTGAGGTTTGTACGATGATGATCATCGCCGATAAAAAGAATACCAGCGAACCAATGAACATCCAAAACTCGCGCGAGGAAGCGCTTTCTTCCTTTTTAACAGCCGGAACCTGCCTGTTCATTAACACAATGTAGGTTATAACCCCGGCAATGATTACGTATAGCGGAAAGCCCGGAATGACCTCTGCCAGAAAATAAGTAGCCAGCGAAAGCGCGGCTGTTACCGCTGCAATGGTTATCCGCTGCTTATCGGTTGTGGCCGCCATAAACGGTGTAAGCCAAACAAAAACGATCATGAAAAGGAAGAGCTGCCCGTTCATGCCAATATCCGCGAAAGCGTGAACGGATGACTCGCCCAGCACACCGCTTTTTGTAAGAAATGTTGAATAAACGATGAAGATGAACGACAGCGCAAGGAAAATATAAGTAGAACGAAGGGAGTAGCCGGTATTTTTATAAATGATCATGGTGTGAAGTCCCGATACCATAATCATCCAGGGAACCAGCGATGCGTTCTCCACAGGGTCCCAGGCCCAGTAACCGCCAAAGTTTAAAGATTCGTAAGCCCATTTGGCGCCCATCATAATGCCAAGGCCCAAAATGGCGATGCTGAACAACGTCCACGGAATAGCTCTTTTGATCCAGCCACCAATATCTTTTGTCCATAAACCGGCCATTGCAAAAGCAAACGGAATAATTGTGGACGCAAACCCAAGGAAAAGGAATGGCGGGTGAATGACCATCCAGTAGTTTTGGAGCAGTGGGTTCAGGTCGTTTCCATCGGTAACCATGGTCAGGTAATCCGGCCTGATGGCTTTAGTTAGGTCAAAATCGAGGTGCATTGCGGGCGCGTTGTCGAATACGCCGCTTTCTCTTAACAAAACAAACGGGTTAGAACCAATTTTTACATCAAAAATGTAAATACCCACAATCATCGTGGCCAAAAAGAACTGGGCAAAACTTACAACGCTCATTACCGGCGCTTCCCATTTCTTTTCGCGGGCGATAAAGATGAGGCCTAGCACACAGTGCCAGATCGTCCACAATAATGTGCTGCCTTCCTGTCCCTCCCAAATGGCGCTTAAAATATATTTTGGCTCAAGCGATAAACTGCTATGCTGCCACACGTATTTGTATTCAAACATGTGGTTGAACATCATGTACACGAGCATGAAAAAGATAGTGAAAACGGAGAAACAATCGGTAAAGAATGAAAGCCTTGCTAATTTCAGCCAGCCTTTTCTTTCCCCGGTATTTTGGCTTCTTACGGTTTTATAGTATGCAAATGCCGCTACCAGCGATGCAACTAATGAAAGTAATACAAAAAAATGTCCAATTTGTCCAGGTAAAAGATGCTCGCCCGCGTAAACCATTAAAATTTATGATTTGAGATTAATGCCCGCCCGGATGATTCGGTCGGACGGGATTTTAGATTACTTAGCCGTTGCAATTTGGCCTCCAACTTTTTCAGGTAAAGTATAAGAAGTTTCTTTTTTTTCAATATTTCCCGGGTGTTTTGACGGGTCCTGGTCTTTATATTTACTGGGGCATTTGGTTTGAATATTCTGGCACATGAATTTGCCGTCTTCATATTTGCCCTTCATAACCAGTTTTTCGCTCAGTTCAAAATTTTCAGGTTTGGGGTTGTGATATACCACGGGAATTTTCTGGCCGAGGCTGTCTACCGCCGTGAACTCCAGATAATTAGGATTTTTGATGGCGTCGTAAAGAAGCGGTTCGCTTTTATCCCACTTGGCCATCAGATGTACAAATTTCCCGGGTTTTGATTTAGCCGTGTCAACAGTATCGTAAGTGGTGGTTGTTTGCAAAAAGCTTACCAGCACAGCAATTGAGGCGGCAACCAGTATGAGTAGGATGATGTGAATTTTCTTCATTGCGGAGTTGAAATTTTGCGCAAAGTTAAGTTAAAAGCGGTTTTATTTTAGATTAACGCCTGTTTGAATGTTTTGTTTGAAAAAGTAAAAATTTAATTGGCCAGGGGTAAATTTAGCGGGCTTGTAGCTGTGGTTGACTGCCCGTTCTCACTCGCTATGAGGTAAAGTTTGTATTGTTGGGGATTGTAAGGTATGGTTAATGAAAGTTGCGGCCCATTTCCCACCCGAACCGTTGAGACAGGATTTTTGTACCTGTCGGTTTTTACCAGGTACCAGTCAAAATTGAGATTTGAGGCTGGGAAAATCCATTTACCTTCTTTGAAAATCAAGGCGTGATAATAAAGCGTAGTGCCTGCAAAAGTAGTGGCTGCAGGCCTTAATATTTTAATTTTTGGTATAAGGTGGTTCGGTTGTTTTTGGTTTGACCACAAATTGGCAAGGGTAACCAGGGAATTGGTTTTGTTTCCTGCTGCATCCTTCAGTCCGTTAAGCGTTACATGCCGCCATAAATTCTGATCCTGCCACTCGGCAATAAAAATATTAGCATTGCTAAGCTGAGCCTGGTTTGCCAGATAATCTTCGCCGTTAATGCTGCTGATATAAAATGGCATTTTAAGATTCGTAAACGCGCTATCTTTCAAAATATCACTTGTTACAATCAGGCCTAAATAATCAACTGCTTCCAGTCGTTTCCAAATGATATCGGCATTTTGAAGAAGTATAGGATTTGTTTGAAATTCAACCGCAATTGCTCTTTCAGGGTCTTCTTTTTTAATTTGTTTGGCAAGGCTGTTTATCCAATTCAGATATGCCTGCTTCTGGTAGTACAATAATGGCTCGTTATAGCGCTCGTGCAGGTATTGAAATTGAGGGTTTCCTATATTCCAGCTAATGATATTTTTATTGCTTTTTAATTCTTTCACCGATTTTAAAAATTGGCCAGCAAACTTTTTAAGTATCATCGTATCCGTTAGGAAATCGAGATCATCAGGTATCCAAAAAGAATAATGTATGCCAATTCCCTGCTGCCGGGCGGCAAGAAAAATATTGCGTTTATAAACGCCGGGCTCAAATATTTTAACCGCATTTATCCCTGAGGATTTTATTTCTTTGAAATCTTTTATAATATCTCTTCTGAATACTGGTTGTTTATTGTTGCGCCAGTTCAGGGCCCGGTTATAATTAACGCCGTTTATATTGGCCAGTGCTATGGAGCTGCTTTTTTCGGCTTCGCCAGGTAACGGCGTTGGGCGGAGTTCGCCGTTTTTTACATTCCTGTTTGCCGCCACCAGCCTTTGTAAAGATTGTTGCGGTAATTGCCAGTTAATTGAGCCGTGGGTTCCGTCGGGCATATTCCTGTCGTGGAGGCTGTTAAAAATCACAAAAGCATTTATTTCGCGAAACTTTGAGCGTATGGCGGTAAATGCATCGGTAAACCATTTTTCTCCTGCCTTCCTGTCAAGTGATCCCATTTCTGCAATCATAACCGGTATGCCTGCGTTAAATAAAGGGCTGGTTTTAAACTGGCTGTATAATGTTTCAAACGAATAAGAATGCCCGTCAGGATTTAACGTGTCGTAATTTAAGATGTCCAGCCCGATCCAGTCTACATATTGCCTCCCGGGGAAATAGGCGGCCATATTTTCGGGTTTCCAGGGGTTCCAAACCCAAATAGCGTTCGTTACCTTATTTTTTGCAAATTTTGCATGCAAATACTTCCAGGCTTCTTTAAAATCACCAGGTGTATTATTCCCGGCCATAGACCACGGATACTGCGGATTTGTAAATTCGTGTGCAAACCTTAAAAAAACGGGCCCGTTAAGAGATTTTACCTGTGTGGCAAAGCTATCTATGTAATCATCATAGCTGCCTTCGGAAATCTTCGACAATATATTTTTATTAGCATTACGCTGATCGCTATTTCTGAACAGATTTTCCCAGGGTTCCCAGGTTATCATCGGTATGGATTGCCTGCGATAAATTGAGTCTGCAAGGGTTAGTGGAATGTAACAATGTGCCGAGTCTCCCCAGGGAATATATAAAGACAATATATCTAATGGAGTGGTTGAGCTGTATGAATTGTTCAATTGCTCAATACTGGTGAAATTTCGCCCGTCGGAGGATTCAAAAATACCCGACAACATGAAGAGCTCTTTTTTGACGATTTGCGCCTCGGCTTTTGAATTTTTGCTGGCTAAATAAAAAAAGTATAAACCGAAACATATTATTGTTGTTGCCAAAAGAACCGGATAACTTCTTACCACCCGGTACACTTTTCTGCGGAAAAGCCAAAAGGAGCCTTTGCCCTTTGCCAACTTTGTTACCGATACATTAACAAGGTGATGCCGGGCCTTAAATTTTCTGAACTCCAATTGTCTGCCTGCAAGAATATTAAATAGCAATATCAGGCAGTTAATAGCTGCCAATCCTGCCATAAAAAGCATATACGGATTCCAATCCATATAAAGGCCATAAAAAATGGCGAAGGCCGAGATGCCTAATGTGATGATATTAGGAATTTGCAACGGCCAGTTATTTGCCTCGTTGCCATCTTTGGGGGTTGGAACATAAGGAATATGTTTTCTAACAATTGTGTATATAAATCCTAATATGAAAATCCACCAGGTACCAATAGTAAGCAAACCGCCAACCACATGAAAGCCGCGTTCTTCCTCCTTGGTAACCCATTTTTGCACATAATGCCTGATTAAAACCACAAATGCTACTACAGGTAAACCCACTAAAGCAAAAGTTTGTAAGCCCATACTTACAGGAACAATGCCAAATAACAAAGAGATAACAGGAATAAGGAAATTAATAAGATATAATATTCCCGATAAATAGTGAAGGGGTATGGTTCCGTAATGTAGCTTTTGAAGAAAAGTGAATTTTTTGAAACAATGTATATAAGTAGTTACCCACAATTCAAAAACACCCCTGGCCCACTTTAATTGTTGTTTATAATAGGCAGATAGCGTAGATGGTACAAGCCCCTTTGCGAGAATTTGGGGTACATATACTGATTTCCACCCCTGGGCGTGCAGTTGCATTGCAGTATTCATATCTTCTGCCAGGCCGGGGGCATGCCCGCCAATAGAATCTAACGCGGCGCGCCTGAAAGTACAATTGGCGCCAATCGCCAGCACAGTGCCATAGTGGTTCATCGTCATCATCATTGGCCCGTAAAACTGGTAGGTTTGCTGGGCAGCGCCTTTGGCAATAAGCGATTCATTATCATTTTTGTAGGCTTGTACTATTTGCACGAAGCCTATTTTGGGGTTATTAAAATGAGATACAATGGGGTCAAGAAAGCCGGGCTCCGGCACATGGTCAGGGTCCAGTATCACACAGAGCTGGCCCGTGGCCTGTTGCAGCGCATTATTTATATTTCCTGCCTTTGCATTTATTTTTTTTACCCGCGTTACATGTTTTACCCCTAGCTTTTTACAAACTTCTTTAAGGTAGGGGTCATCGGCTTCATCACATAAATAGGCACTGTGCGGGTAAGTGATATTCTGAATGGCGGTTAGCGTTTCCACAATCATCTCATAAGGCTCACCTGCCACAAATGTGGTTAAAATATCAACCGTAAAAGGTTTTTCGTGGGGAGGCGTTTCAGGTACCGTAATAAAATAGTAGTGTGACCACTCGTGCAGTATTTTCAGGCAGGTAAATAAGAGTGAAGCCAACAACATGCCGTATAGCCATTTATTGCTAACGACGCCCTGTGCAAAAAAAGAAGTTAGAAATATAATTATGAATACAGTGCCCGTTATAATCAGCAAACGGATCGTGTAAAGTTCTTTTTTAGATGGATTGGTTACAGCGGGTAAAGACATCATGATTTTAGTTTTGACTAACCACGTAAAAAGGAATATTACAGCTTGAAAAATTTCCACTTGTGTCAAAAACATTCACGAACAAGCGATACGGGCCTTCTTTTCGCGGAGCGATAAAATAAATCACGCTGTCATTTTTGAAGGTAGTCGATTCTATTAGAGGCTTTAATTTCTTTTCATTATTAATATAAATTCCTTTCCGTGCCCAATCTTCATCATACAATTCCCAATGATAGGTATAATTGCTATTTGGTTTTGCGATTTGTTGCAAATGCGCTTTTATTTCGGCTCCGGGGTTAAAAAGGGGAGAATCATATTCTGTAGGATTGTCGTTAAGAGCAATTTTACTTAATTGTGGTATACCGGCTTGTGGTGGTAAGCCGGACCATATAAATTTTAATGCACTTTTCATTGGTGAAGCGGCTCCATTGTCTGAAAAAATACTAAACCAGGTATGTGTTGTTTCCTGCTTAGCGCCCCAGAAAAAAGCGCAAGCGCCCAAAATACGCCCGTCATTTTTCGGGAGATTATCATAGGCATCTGTAAGTTTTACCGCTTTCTCGTTTCCTGTAGGTTCAAAAGGAGCCATCCAGGCAGTACGCCCCGCTTCCTCCCACGGGCCGTCAATGCCCCACTCGGTTATGAGGTAGGGGTCTTTCCATATCCAACGGTACTTCTTTAAATTCCCACTCAGTTGTTTTAGCTGTCCATAAAAAATATTAAAAGCTACTACATCAATATTGGTTTTAAACTTAATGCTCAGTATATTTTTGATATCCATGTTTACCATAGTGGTGGTAGTGGGATGGTTTGGGTCGTGGTGGTGTATCATATTTACCACGCCATTAAAAGCTTTATAGAAATTTTTGTAGGGGCCTCTCAGGGGAAAGTAAAGTTCATTCCCCACACACCACATAAGCAGAGCAGGGCTGTTTTTGTATTTGTTGACGATTTTTTTTGCCGATTCAATAACTTCTCTCACTCGTACAGTGTCGTTATAATAATCAAGGTCGCCGCTTGGGGGCAGATAAATACCGGCTATAACAGCAATATTGTGGGCAGCAGCCTCCTTCAGGATAGCGCCAAGGTTGGTTGTATCAAAAACACGAATAGTGTTGCCCCCGCAGGCCGCCAGCTCGCTAATACGGCCATCTCCTGCAACTCCTTTAATTGTAAACGGTTGCCCATTGCGCAGTAAAGAATAAATGCCGTTTTTATACTCAATTTGCACCTTTCGGCTAACTGTGCTATCGTATTTTTTTCTTTGCGAAAGCAGTAGAACGAATGTCACTGCAATTACAATTAAAAAGCCTGCTAATATAAGTGCCGCTTTCCTCACGGCCGGTGAGTTTTATGCAAAAAAATAGGGTTTGGTTATTTCGGCAAACATAATCTGAAATATTTTTCTAAAAGAACAAAAGAGCATAGTTTTTTTAAGAACCTGGTTGCATACGGGTTAAAAAAATGGATCACCGGTGTAAAATTAATTATGAAAAATAACAATCGTTAGCCCATTCGCATCTTCCCTTATTTTTGCAGCAAAACTCGTTTTATGGATTTTCAGTTTACCGAAGAACAGTTAATGATTCAACAGGCGGCACGTGATTTTGCCCAAAACGAATGCCTGCCGGGCGTGATCGAACGCGATGAACAGCAAAAATTCCCCAAAGAACAGGTAGAAAAGCTGGCCGACCTCGGCTTTTTGGGCATGATGGTGAAGCCTGAATATGGCGGTGCAGGCATGGACACGGTAAGTTATGTTTTAGCCCTCGAAGAAATTTCTAAAGTTGATGCCAGCACAGCCGTGATCATGAGTGTGAATAACAGTTTGGTGTGTTACGGGTTACAGGCATTTGGCACTGAGGAGCAAAAACAAAAATACCTGGCGCCACTCGCGCAGGGGAAAAAAGACGGCGAACTATATATCGGCGCATTTATGCTCAGCGAACCCGAGGCCGGCAGCGATGCCACAAGCCAGCGCACTACCGCCGAAGATAAAAGGGATCATTATCTACTGAACGGAACCAAAAACTGGATCACCAACGGTGGATCGGCTTCTGTTTATCTCGTGATGGCTCAAACTGACGTTGCCAAAGGCTCAAAAGGCATCAATACTTTTATTGTTGAAAAAAACTGGCCCGGTGTAACGGTTGCCGCAAAGGAAAATAAACTCGGCATCCGCGCCAGCGATACACACACCGTTATGTTCACCGATGTAAAAGTTCCCAAAGAAAACAGGGTTGGCGATGATGGTTTCGGGTTTAAGTTTGCCATGAAAACCCTCGAAGGCGGGCGTATTGGAATTGCAGCACAGGCCCTTGGGATCGCCGCCGGCGCGTTAGAACTTGCTACAAATTATGCAAAGACACGGAAAGCCTTCGGAACGGAGATTATCAACCATCAGGCAATTAGCTTTAAACTGGCAGACATGGCTTTGAAGGTAGAAGCTTCAAGGCTTCTCTGTTTAAAAGCCGCCTGGTTGAAAGACACAGGGCAAGACTATTCGCTTGCATCGTCCATGGCAAAATTATATGCCAGCGAAACTGCGATGTGGTCTGCCGTGGAAGCGGTTCAAATACACGGTGGGTACGGTTATGTAAAAGAATACCATGTGGAGCGAATGATGCGCGATGCCAAGATCACGCAGATATACGAAGGCACCAGCGAAGTACAAAGAATTGTGATCAGCAGGAGTTTGATGAAGTGACGGGCGCGAGTTTGCTATATTTGCTTCATGTCTGTGAATCGTTCAAATTATGAAAAAATAATCGGAGAACTCACTCCTTCAAAAACCACGCTGGTTGCCGTTTCCAAAATCAAACCGCTGAGCGATATTCAAACGCTATACGAACTGGGCCAAAAAGATTTTGGTGAAAATTATGTGCAGGAGCTGATTGAAAAAGCTGAGGCCTTACCTACGGATATTCGCTGGCATTTTATCGGCCATTTACAAAGTAATAAAGTAAAGTATATTGCGCCCTTTGTTCATTTAATTCAGGGGGTGGATAGCGAAAAACTTTTGGCTGAAATTAATAAGCAGGGCAAAAAAAATAATCGCATTATCAATTGTTTGCTTCAGGTTCACATTGCACAGGAAGAAACAAAATTTGGTTTTGACGCTGACGAAGTATCTGCGCTCGTAAATAAAATTACTTCTGGCGGGAGCGTTTTCGATAATGTAAATATTTGCGGCCTGATGGGCATGGCATCGTTTAGTGATGATATGCAAAAAGTAAAATCGGAATTTGAAACGCTTAGTGAACTTTATAAAACGCTTCAAAGTTCAATCCCTTCATTTAACACACTAAGCATGGGCATGAGCGGGGATTACGAGCTTGCCGTTGAATGCGGCAGCAACATGGTGCGCATTGGAAGTTTGCTTTTTGGGGCGAGGCTTTAAAACGTGCCTCCCGGTATTCTTACCGTTTAAAACCTGGTATAAAGTGCGAGTTGGACGATATTGTTTGAAGTATTTACAGAAGCACCTTTTACCAACTGGTTCATATACCCCAATTCAACGTCAAATTTTTTTGAGAACCTGATACCTGCGGCAATATACGCGCGGTTTTGATCAAAAAGGTTGCCGTTCAACTTGTCCTTATTCTGCACATTAAAAAATAATTCATTTTGAAGCGCAACGAACGGCCCTTTGGTAAAAGCGCCATCTGTTTTGAACAAGGGTTGCACATCCCTAAAAAAATACCGGAACCTTTGCGCGAACTGCTTATTATTGTGGCCGGGGGTTGGTATAAAACGCTGTTCCAGCCTGAACCTGTGGCTTAAATTGCCGGTGAGTAAACGATGGGAAATGATATATTGCTCCCAAACCCTGTGCTCGCTTAAAGTGCGGTAAGCATCAGTCGTTCTTAGGTTTGTGGTGGCAAGTAAATAGCCAACCGTTGCGTTTTGATTCGGTGTAATGTAATAGGTTAATCCCGGCCTGAACAAAATATTTTTTACTGCATTCCACTCATCGTGTGAGCGCATTTGAACATCAAAATGTGTACCCCATTTCGCGTTCAATTTAGTGCCGTTTATAAGAAACAACCATCCGGATTGTTCGTGGTTTGTCTGTGCCGGTAAACTATTTACCAACAAAACTGATACAATTAAAAACAGTTGCTTCATTAATTATTATTACTATTTGAAATAGCCGAAATATAAATAAAATAATCTCAGAGTATTAATTTTGTGGTTCTTTTAATTTTGTGTTCATTTCATGAAGCAATATTTCTTTTTTATTCTGTTCGTTTTTTTTGCAGCAGCCTGTAATAAAGTTACTACCGAGCCTACTGTTGTAAAACCTTCCGCAATAAAGGAGGATACCAGCAATCTAAAGAATTATAACAAAGACATAACAATCGTAAACTGGAATATTGAGTGGTTCGGCAGCAGTTCAATGTTTGGCGGTAACCTTGATGTTCAGGAAGCCAATGCAGCCAAGGTTTTAAAATTCCTGAATGCAGATTTGTACGGCATTTGCGAAGTGGTTGATACCGCCCGTTTTGGTAAAATGATCCGCAATAACCTGGGTGATGAATTCCGTTATAAAATATCTTTCTACCCCACTTCAGTTGGTTCACAAAAACTGGCTTTTGTTTACAACAGGAATATTTTTCGGAATGTGAAAGTGAGGCCCTTTCTTGGTTTGAGTGCCAATGCGTATAATTATTTCGCCCAGCGATTTCCCTTTTTGTTGAGTGCCGATGTTGTTGTAAACGGAAAAAGAAATGTTGTGAATTATTTTTTGATTCATGCAAAAGCCAATGCAGATTTTGAAAGTTACAATCGCCGCGTAAATAGTTCCATAGAGATGAAAGACAGCCTTGACAGGTATTTCAGCGGCCAAAACGTAATGATCATTGGCGATTATAATGACAAGTTCAATGGCAGCATTTATCAGAACCGGGCCACACCTTATCAAAATTTTTTGGCTGATGCGAATTATAATGCCATCACGCTTCCTTTGAATACCGATGGTTTTCAATCTACGATCAATTATTCAAATTCTGTGATCGACCAGCAAATGATTAGTGCCGGGATGAACAAGTGGTTCGTCACATCTTCGGCCAAAATAAGAACCGATGTCGCCAATCCCGTGCCTGAATACACAACGGGCACCACCAGTGACCACTACCCGGTTTCCTCAACTTTCAGGTTTTAGAAAAATAGAGTATCTTGCCTTTGCCAGATCATTCAAAACCTCTAAATTTTTATATGCAACAAAGCAATATAATAAAAGTGGCAGCTACTGTTAAGGCAGGCCTGGATAAAGTTTGGGACAATTTTACAAACCCTTCGCATGTTTCGGGCTGGAATTTTGCCACCGACGACTGGCATTGCCCCAAAGCCGAAAATGACCTGCAACAGGGAGGAAAATTTTCCTACCGAATGGAAGCCAAAAACGGCTCAATGGGTTTTGATTTTGAAGGAACCTATAATTTTATCGTGCCTTTTGAAAAAATAGAATATACAGTTGCCGATGGCAGAAAAGTGGAAGTGCTTTTTAAAAAAATAGATGATAATACAACCGGGGTTGTAGAGTTTTTCGAGCCGGAAAGCACCAATTCACAGGAATTACAGAAGCAGGGCTGGCAGGCGATACTGAACCAGTTTAAAAAATATACCGAATCTCAATAACTCTTTATATGCCGGAAAAACACAGCGCCCTTCGCCGGGTTTACCGGCATGATGGTTTTACAGAAACCGAGTTGCAACAATTGTTTGAAGTGCACGAATTAATAAATTTTACAAAAGGCGATTATTTATTAAAGGAAGGGAAAAGGCCTGATGAGTATTATATACTCGAAAGCGGTGTCATACGGTCTTTTGTGTATGATTATAACGGCAACGACATCACCACTAATTTTTTTGTTGAAAATAATGTGGTAATCGAAGTCGCTTCTCTGTTTCAGCGCACGCGCTCTAAAGAAAATATTGAAGCGCTGACCGATTGTGTTTGCTGGAAGATTGATTTCAATAAATTTCAGGAATTATATCACGCCATAAAAAATTTCAATGAGTGGGGCCGAGCCTGGATGTCGGGGAAGTTATTCGCCTGTAAACAACGATCGGTTGAAATGATTACTGAAAGGGCTTCAGAACGATATTTAAAACTGGTGGAAACAATGCCAACCGTATTGCAATTTGCACCTTTAAAAAATATTGCGACTTATTTGGGTGTAACCGATACATCTTTGAGCAGGATCAGGAAAGGAATCGCAGGTTAAATCTTTAAATACGTTAAGATGAAATACAGGGAGTTCAGGCCATCCGTAAAATATGAAGGGTTCATCAAGGCCTTTTGGTCGCTCGAGGGCGGGGCTGCCTACAGCCATTATTCATTGGCCGATGCATGCCCTGAACTTTTATTTCATTATAAAGGAATTTTTGACGAGGTTTTTGCTAATAACAGAACTGATAAAACCTTCTCATCGGGCGTTCACGGTCAAACCACCGCACCGCGCAGGTTCACAATTGACAAACCTTTCGGGATTTTTGGCGTGAGCTTTTATCCGCACGCGCTTCCGTTTTTATTTGGTATGCCTTCAAATGAATTGACTGATGAAATGCCTGATTTGCGAAGTCTTTTAGGAGCCAACGCCGCGGCACTTGAAGAGAAAATTTTTATTGCGTAGAACCACCGGCAAAGAATTGATATTATCGAGTCTTTCGTCCATCAAAAACTTGAAAAAAGGTTTGAGCAGGAGCTGCCTGTTTTTTATTGCATCCGTACTATTATCAAAAACAATGGCAGGTTTACGGTTCGGCAACTTGCGTCACAATGTTTTCTTTCAGAAAGGCAACTGGAGCGCCAGTTTAAACGCTACGCAGGATTATCGCCTAAGATGTTTATGCGTGTCATCCGTTTTTTGTCGGCTGCAAATCATTACGGTAGTCCAATCAAATCGTTAACCGGCCTGGCGCTCGAATTTGGTTATTACGACCAATCGCATTTCATCCACGATTTTATAAAATTTTCTAGCCTTCATCCCCGCCACTATTTTTCAGGGAACACAGGCGCCACCGACTGGCGCGATTAAAAACGTCGGGTTTTTACAATTTTTTGTGGTGCGATGGGCACAACTTTGCTTTATTGCTCATTTAAAAAATTATGTTATGACGATTCCCAAAAATTATCAAACAGTAATGCCTTACATTATTGTGGAGGGCGCGGCTGATTTTATGACTTTTATGCAGAATGTTTTTGGCGCTACCGAAAAAATGAAGATGATGCGTGATGAAAAAATAATCATGCATGCCGAAGTAATGATCGACGGCAGCACAATCATGTTTGCAGAAAGCATTCCCAATTCCCCGCCAACACCGGCAAGTTTATTTGTGTACGTAGATGATGTTGACGCTGCATATCAAAAAGCAATTAGTAATGGTGCGCAAACAATTGAATCCATTAGTGAAAAAGATTATGGCCGAGCCTGTGGCGTAAAGGATAGTTTTGGAAATACCTGGTGGATTACAAGCCCCGCTAACTTCACTTAACCACTCAATAATATTTCAGCTCGTTAAAATGTAATTTTTTTAAGGTTGAAATAGCTTTGTATTTATGGCGGGCAGGGGGGATACTTTACCTCTTTCCCTATTTTGCAGTCCATTTTTGTTCAGCAGCGGGCTTATTTATCATGATTGAATTGTTTATTTTTGGCGTTCAAAGATGTCATCGGAAAGCTCAAATCAATCAGTAAAATCCAAACTACGCGGTTTCTGGATATCAACTTTCTGGAAACACCCCAACAGGCTTTGGGCGCTAAAAGTAGCGGGTACAATCGCGCTCATGCTCATTCCCTGCGTTGTTCTCGGTGAATATTTTATAGGCACTACATTGGGCATGGGTGTTGTGGGTACTGCTTTGGCAGAAACGGATGTGCATCCCCGCGGA
>Ga0066256_1002805_pt1 | contig 18245 bp, 23 predicted proteins | sample ThiBio_1000_biof_FD_87107 | JGI IMG/M metagenome (GOLD analysis project Ga0066256, IMG submission 87107) | Wastewater bioreactor microbial communities from Cape Town, South Africa - Thiocy_expt_1000_biof (version 2) | ecosystem: Engineered > Bioreactor > Thiocyanate-remediating >...
CCCCGATCACTATTCGGAAGGGCGGGAGCAAGAGAAGTGACCGACTACAGGAAGTGGGTACAAGATGCCCAGCCGGTTGAAGCTCGCTTCGCACAGGGGAGCGGTGTCTTCATGACTGGCCGTGTGATCGCATATGCCGATACGCCGACCGTCATCATCGAGACGACAGACGGGCAGCGTGCCTCCTGGGTGGCTTCGCTGTGTACGCCGATCACCCCGGTTGAAGAAGAGGAGGCAACGTGGATCTTCAAGTCCGAGAACTGATCCTCGCGCTCTACGATGGCGGTCTCGCCGAGGCGGATATCGCCGCTGAGCTGAAGGCAAGAGGTATTCGCTTCCCTCCGGGCGGCAACCACGCTGCCAGCATCCGCCGGGCTATTCGCGATCGCCATGTTCTTTCGCTGGTGGCCGGCGGGATGACGCGCAAGCAAGTTGCGGAGCACCTTGGCGTCAACGAGAAGACCGTCGACCGCGCTTTCGAGAACATGCGCACGCGTGTTGCGAAGCCGTACACGCCGCAAGAGCTGGAGCGCATTTACGCCCTGGTTGAGGAGGGGATGCCGATCTCCTTCATCGCTGAGGACATTGGGCGTAGCGGCATCCATCTGCGCGAGCGCTTCGACGTCAACGCTCACCGGCCAGCAGACGCCGTGCTCGAGTGGAAGCGCACATGGAGCGCCATTCGCCGAAGCCCCGAGTTGCTCGAGCTGCACAGGCAGTTTCACCCGAAGAAGGAGAAGGTCTAGATGGGCAAGGGTAAGAAGGCCGCACAGACAGACTTCGAGCTGGCGCTGGAGTTCGCTCACTCGCAGCCGGAGCGCTTCCCGCAGCCGTACTGCGCCGACAAGGCGAAGTACTACGCCGACTACGACTATCCGCTGCCTGATGCGGAGACGGCTGCGGCGCTGTGTGAGCCGTGTCCGCTGCTTCTGCTGTGCGCCGAGCACGCCCGCAAGAGGCGCGTGCAGTGGGGAGTGTGGGGTGGGGGAGTGTGGGTGGCGGGCCGTCAGGCTCAGGGCCCGCATGATTCATAGGAAGAAATTAGTGGACTAACTTGCACTAAGTGGCCTGAATGCGTAGAGTTAGACGCGTCAGAACTGCCCACTAATCGTAAGGAGGAGCACGCAGATGGGGTACAAGCGCAGAAGGAGGGCGTAGGGGACAGCGGTGTCCCCGTCTTCGACCACTACATCTTGGGGTGCTTCGTGCACCGCACCCCAACTACAGAATTAGTCCACTAATCCTGGTACGGTGGTAACCACCACCAACCAGGGAGCCAAGGAGAGGAGAAGGCAATGACCACTGCCACCACAACGTTCAACAGGGCAGAAGCCGCAGCACGGCTCGCGACCGTCCGGGGTCGCATCGAGGATCTCAAGTCCGAGGAAGCAGCCCTCATCGCGCAGATCATCGAGAACACCCCAATGGGCAAGACGGAGGCTGGCGACTGGACAGTCAGCATCTCCGCGTCGCGCCGCCTGGACACCAAGCGCCTCGAGGAGCGCTTTCCGGTCACGCAGTACCCTCATCTTTTCAAGCCGGTCATCAACGTCCCCGCAGTTCGGGAGCACTTGTCGCCGATTGAGCTGAAGAAGTATGAAGTCGAGACAAGCCCGAGCGTGAAGGTGTCTTGATGCCCATCCGTTCAGGCGACATCGAGCCGGATTCCGGCCTGCCGTACTACGAGATCTGTGACCGCTGCAACTACGCCGATCACCGCTGCCACTTCTGTGGGCAGGACTTGACGCATGACGACTACGAGTTCAACGGCAAGCGGCACTGGGTCGAGGATTGCCGACCGGACCTTGTCAAGCACGAGCCGGGCCCGCTGTGCACATGGCCGGATGACCCTGAGCTGAACAAATACCGCGAACCCGGCTGCTACTGGGATCACGAGAAGGGGGAGCTGAAGCCATGACCATCAATGCTCCGCTCTCGATCGCGCCGATCGGCCGGGATACCCTCCTCGAAGAGGCCCTCGAGTACGGCGTTCTTTGCCCCGCGTGCCGCGCCCTCATGGTCCCGGCGACCACAACGCTTTCGTGGTGGGACTGCATCAACCCGCTTTGCATCTCAGGAGAGCAGCCAGGATGACCGTCAAACTCGAACAAGTCGCCGAGCAGCTCGGTCTACGCCCTGACGATGCGGTGCGAGCCCTCGGCATTGGCGCTCGCATGCTTGCACACGGCTTCATTCCAGAAGAGATTGACTACATGGTTCGCACCCCTACGAAGAGCGCGCATTCGATGAGCGGTGCATCAAGGGCGGCCATGCAACACCAGAGCAGTTGCGCCGAGCACGAGCCCGAGAGGCTCGGAACCCGTGAGCAAGTATCCCGTCTACGATCTCGCCATCGACATTGTCGAGCAGGCCATGATGCAGCAGCCGCGAAACCTCCAGGAGCACATAGGTCCCTCAGAGATCGGATCTGCGTGCCTGCATTGTGTCGCGGCGAAATTGGCTGGATGGGAACAGCAGCCCGAGGCGGCGTGGCTGCCGTACATTGGCACCGCCATGCACGCGCAGCTCGAGCGCGTCTTCGAGCCCCTGCCCGACTGGCTTACGGAGACTCGCGTTTCCGTTGGCAAGCTTGCGGGTCGTGATCTTCCCGGAACGGCAGACCTCTTCCACATCCCCACCGGGACATCGGTCGATTTCAAGATCGTCGGCGCCACGACCCTGCGCAAAGCTAAGCGTGGCCCGAGCCCGCAGTACCGCACCCAGGGGCACAGCTACGGATTGGGGCATCTCCGCGCTGGCCGTGAGGTGCATCGCGTTGCCGTTTGGTACATGCCCCGCAACGCCATGACGCTTCGCCAGGGCTACTGGTGGGAAGAGGATTTCCAGCCCCTTATTGCGCTTGAAGCGCTTGACCGCGCCGAGAGCATCGTCGCCGACATCCGCGCCTTCTCGACAATCGAAGAGCGCGACGACTGGATCAGCGGCTTGCCGCGTGACCCCGATTGCTTCAACTGCAAGAAGTATCCCGACTGGTCCGAAACGGCCGGGAACACAGACTCCCTCGAAGCGCTGCTCGGCGTCTAGAGGGTGAACCAAGGAAGAACGAGAGATCAAGGAGATCAGAAATGAGCAATGACACCCTCGACGCCCTCCTCGCGGGCGGCGGCAAGACGGCCAAGTTCGAGCCCGGCGGCAATCACGTCATGGCGATGGGCCTGGATGAAGCGCTCAAGGCGGGGGACACCACCGAAGTCACGCTGACCTTCGTCGGCGGTGACAAGGTCAGCTTCCCGGCGACAGTGCTCGCGGCCGGGGACGCACGCTGAACGACGGGTCGCATTCTTGCCAGGCGGGCGGCGAACGGCCGCTTTCGCCCGGTGAAATCGCACTTGCCAGAACCGTCTTCGGCGATGCCATAGACTATGCCGCGGTGCGCATCCGGCGGCGAAAGTGGTTTCCCTTGCAGCCTCGCAAGGTGGCCATGGCGCCTAACGGGCATATCCATTTCCACCCGCTGGCGCCCGCCTATTGCGACGATTTCAGCATGGTTCCCCAGTCGCTGCAGGGCTTATTCATTCATGAGCTGACCCATGTGTGGCAGCGGCAGAAAGGCATGCTGCTGATCCTGCGGCGCCATCCCTTCTGCCGCTACAGCTACAGCCTCAAACCCGGCCTGCCGCTCGAACGGTATGGGATCGAGCAACAGGCCGAGATCGTGCGCCACGCCTTCCTCTTGCGGAAAGGCGCGAAGATTGCGGGGGTTGCGGACCAAGCCGCCTACGACATGCTGGTGAATTTCCCCGGAGCGGGCTGAACGCCGTCAGTCGCAAGGCACGCGATATTCGTCGCCATAGCGGTCGCGGCGATAGCACTTGCCGTCCTTTTTGATGAGCGCACCGCCGACGGCGCCCGCGGCCGCGCCGATCGCGGCGCTTTCCGCCACGTCGCCGCCCCGCAGCAGACCAACGCCCGCGCCCACCGCACCGCCGGCAAGCGCGCCTTCCCCGGCATAGTTGGAAGCACAGGCCCCCAGTGCGAGGGCGGCGCCGGCCAAGGCAGGCATAAACAGTTTACGGGTGTTCATCTTGCGTCCTCCGATGGTTCGTCATTCGGGAACGGTCGGGAAAGGCCGCAGGTTCCCGCTGTGTTCGCATGCGGGACTCGACTGGGCTTCGAAACGGCACCTGCCGCCTCATTGCTTAATCCAATTTTGAACGTTTTTCGGCCAATTAGGCGCATGAAGAGCGCCAAAAACACCAAGGCAGCCGTCGAGCAGCCCGAACATCAGCACAGGCATGTGCTGGCGGATTTTCCGTATCGTGCCGTCGTGTTTACGCGCATGAATCAAGACACCCCACTTTTCTTTGTAGCCGGCGTTGAAGGCGGTCCATTCAATGCCAGAAGAGCTTTGCTGAAAGCCGCAGAAAAGCATGGCGCATCTTGCTATTATTGCTCAGAAAAGCTCGATCAAGAAGCAATAACCGTCGATCATGTGGAACCATTGGCAAATGGCGGCAGCCATGCCTTGGGCAATCTCGTCTTAGCCTGCAAACCCTGCAATCAGCGCAAGGGATCTGTCTTGATCGAACTTTTCAACGAGGAAGCGGGGCGGAACTGGCTGGAAGCTGCTCGTGAATTGATTGAGGATCGTCTCAGCCGCCTTCCACGCTAGCCCTGATCTCAATCAGGCTTCTTCGCCACAGCCACCATTGCAGGCCGCAGTAGCCGGTCCTTGATCATGTATCCCGCCTGCATTTCCTGAACCACGGTGCCCGGTTCCTTATCGGCTGAGGGGACTTCCAGCATCGCCTGGTGCTGGTTCGGGTCGAGCGGCAGCCCCATCGAGGCCACGCGGCTGATCCCGTGCGCGGCGAACACCTTGTCGAGTTCCCGCTGGGTCGCCTCGATGCCGGCGACGAAGCTCTTGAACTTGTCGTCCTCGCGCATTTCGGGCGAAACCGCGTCGAGCGCGCGGGAGAGGTTGTCCGCCACGGACAGGATATCGCGCGCGAAGCCGGTCACGGCATAGGCGCGCGCGTCGGCGATGTCCTTTTCGAGCCGGCGGCGGACGTTCTGGGTTTCCGCCTGGGCGTAAAGCACGCCCTGCTGGGCAGCGGCCAGCTCCTCCTGAAGCTTGCCCAGCTCATCCGGGACCGATTCTTCGCCTTTGCCGCCATCGAGCAGTTCCTCGGGCACGCCTTTCAATTCTTCGGCAACCGCTTGATCCAGAGGTTCCTTCTTGTCGTTATCCATCGTCTCTATCTGTCTGTTCTAGCCGATCAATTTGCCCAGCGACTGGGCGGTGAAGTCCACCATGGGGACGACGCGCGCGTAATTCAACCGCGTCGGCCCGATCACCCCCAGCACGCCGACCACCCTGCCCTCGCGGTCGCGATAGGGCGAGGCGATCACGGAGGAGCCGGAAAGCGCGAAAAGCCGGTTCTCCGAACCGATGAAGATGCGCGTCGATTCCGCCTCCCGCGCGCTTTCCAGCAGTTCCGCGATCGACTGCTTGTTCTCGAGATCGTCGAGCAGCTGGCGGACGCGTTCGATATCGCCCAGCGCGCCTTCATCGAGCAGCCGCGCCTGTCCACGCACGATCAGCACGGGCCGGCGCGCCGAATCCTCGCTCCACACGGCAAGGCCGCGTTCGACGAGGTCGCGGCTTGCTTCATCTAGCGCGGAACGGCCGGAGGCGATCTCCAGGCGCATCGCCTTCGCGGCTTCCGCCAGCGTGCGCCCTGAAAGCCGCGCGGTGATATAGTTCGTCGCCTGTTCCAGCGCGGCGGCGGAAATGCCCGGCGGCAGGTCGAGCACGCGGTTCTCGACATTCCCGTCCTCGCCCACCAGCACGACGAGCGCCCTGCCCGGCGAGAGTGGCACCAGGTTCATCTGCGCAAGGCGCGGCTCGCGGCTCGGGACCATCACCACGCCGGCGGCGGCGGAAACGTCGGGAAGGGCGGCGCTGGGCGCCGCCGGCGCCTGTTCGGTCCGGCCCGGCCTGCCCAGGCGCCGCTCGGACGGCATCCTCCCGGCGCTGGTGTGCGGGGCGGCGAGCAACCCCAGCATCTCGAGATCGGACAGCACCGAACGGATGGAAGCAGGCGAGAGGTTGAGTCCGCTGTCCCCCGCCAGCGTCTTCGATCCGACCGGTTGTCCGCTGGCGATATAGCCTTCCACCACGAGACGGAAAATCTCGCGGGCGCGGGTGGTCAGTTCGGTGACGGGCGGGCTCGGCATGCATACCAATTAGGTCGGCGCACTTGCAGCCTCAAGCGGTAAGCGCCAAACGCCGGAACCGAGAATCATCCTGAAAGGCCTTTCATGCGTCCATCCGGCCGTGCGCCCGACGAAATGCGCGCCATCTCGATCGAAACCGGCTTCACCAAGCATGCCGAGGGATCGTGCCTGATTTCCTTCGGCGATACGCGGGTGCTGTGCACTGCTAGCGTGGAGGAAAAGCTGCCGCCATGGCTGCGCGGCAAGGGCGAAGGCTGGGTTACGGGCGAATATTCCATGCTGCCCCGCGCCACGCACACGCGCGGATCGCGCGAGGCGGCGAAGGGCAAGCAGTCCGGCCGGACCCAGGAAATCCAGCGCCTCATCGGCCGCTCCCTGCGGGCGGTGGTGGACCTCAAGAAGCTGGGCGAGCGGCAGATCACCCTGGATTGCGATGTGATCCAGGCGGATGGCGGCACGCGCACGGCGTCCATTTCGGGCGCCTGGGTGGCGCTGCGGCTCGCGGTGGACGGCCTGATGAAGCAGGGCCTGATCGCGCAAGATCCGATCATCGCCAAGGTGGCGGCGGTAAGCTGCGGCATCTGTGGCGGAACACCGGTGCTGGACCTGGACTATGTGGAGGACAGCGCGGCCGACGCAGACGCCAATTTCGTGCTGATCGAAGGCGGGCAGATCGCGGAAGTCCAGGCCACGGCCGAGGGCGCGACTTATGACGAGGAGGGGCTGTTGCGCCTGCTGCGCCTCGCCCGCATGGGCTGCGACCGGATCTATGCCGAGCAGGAAAAGGCGGTGAAGTGACCCGCCGCCTTGCCTCCGGAAAGCTGGTCATCGCCACGCATAATGCGGGCAAGCTGAAGGAAATCGGCGCGCTGCTCGTCCCTTATGGGCTGGAATGCATTTCGGCAGGTTCGCTGGGCCTTCCCGAGCCGGCGGAGACCGGAAAGACCTTTATCGAGAATGCGCTGATCAAGGCGCGGGCGGCGGCCGAAGCCTCCGGCATCGTGTCGCTTGCCGACGATAGCGGCTTGTCCGTCGCCGCGCTTGACGGGCGGCCGGGCGTCTACACGGCCGACTGGGCGGAACGGCAATGGTTCGAAGGGGCACCGGGCCGGGACTGGTACATGGCGATGGGCAAGGTCGAGGGGATGCTGGCGGAGAAAGGCCCTGCCACCCCGCGCGATGCCTGGTTTTCCTGCGTCCTGGCGATCGCCTGGCCCGATGGCGAGCATGCCGTCTATGAAGGCCGAGTGGACGGCGCGCTCACCTGGCCGCCGCGCGGGACGATGGGCTTCGGATACGATCCCGTCTTCGTGCCGAACGGCTACGACCGGACCTTTGCTGAGCTCGATCCCGAGGAAAAGCACCGGATCAGCCATCGCGCGGACGCATTCGCGAAGCTCGTGGCCGCACAGTTTACCTGACGGTCAGCCGACCTTGCTGCCGAAATAATTGCCCGCCGGCCAGTATCGGCAGACCAGCACCTCGTTCTCCTTCCCCTGCGCCAGCGCGCAGCCCACCTGCTGAGTCGAAGGCCAGATGATCTGGGTGAAATGCGCCACGTCCTGCCAGCGGCCGGTGGTGGAGACGTCGGGGAAGGTTCCTGGGCGAAACTGGCGCTTTTCGCCCACGAAGGCCCCGATCATGCGATCCGGGCCGAACATCCCCCGTGTGCCGATCCAGAGGTTTTCGCCGGTGCCCTCGCGGTCTTTCCAGGCGGAATGGCGCAGCTTCCCTTCGCGAGCGAGCGTCCTGGCCCAGCCTTGCGCTGCCTTGGCGAGATCCGGGCTCCAGGTGAGCCGCGGCAGCTTTTCCGCGTCGCGAGCATCGTTGTGCAGGTCCAGTATCCGGCCGAAAAAACTGTTCGGTGTTTCTTCCGCGGCCGTTGCCACCGCGAACGCGAAGCTAATGCTCAAGCCCAGAAGGACAGCAAGGAAACGGCCCGCAACCATGGCTTCAGCTTGACAGCAGGCACTTAATGCTTGCTGAAAATGCCATCATGGCCCGCGCGCTCTACATCCACTGGCCTTTCTGCCTCGCCAAGTGCCCCTATTGCGATTTCAATTCGCATGTGCGGGATGCGGTGGAGGTGGATAGATGGCGGGAATCCCTGCTTTCCGACATCCGGCATGAGGCTGCGCTGGCGAGTGGGGAGCCATTGGAATCCGTGTTCTTCGGCGGGGGGACCCCGTCGCTGATGCCGCCGCCGCTGGTCGAGGCGCTGCTTGGCGAGGTGGAGAGACTGTGGGGTTTCGCCCCGGGAATCGAAATCACGCTCGAGGCCAATCCCAGCTCGGTGGAGGCAAGCAATTTCAAGGCGCTGGCCGGCGCGGGTGTCAACCGGGTTTCGCTCGGATTGCAGGCTCTCGACGACGAGACCCTGAAATTCCTCGGGCGGCTGCATGACACCGAAGAGGGGCTGAAAGCGCTGGAGACCGCACAGTGCGCCTTCGAGCGCGTGTCGTTCGACCTCATATATGCCCGCCCCGGCCAAACGGCGCGGGCGTGGGAGAAGGAGCTGGCGCGCGCGCTCTCCTTCGGCACTTCCCACCTCTCGCTCTACCAGCTGACCGTCGAGCCGGGCACGCGCTTCGCCACGCTGGAACGGCAGGGAAAATTCGCCTCGCTGGACGATGACGAGGCGGCGGACCTCTTCAGCCTCACCCGCGAGATGACTGCGGCTGCCTGCCTGCCCGCCTATGAGATCAGCAACCATGCTCGCCCCGGCGAGGAGAGCCGCCACAACCTCGCCTATTGGCGCTACCGGGATTATTGCGGGATCGGCCCCGGCGCGCATGGCCGCAGGAACGGCAAGGCGACCACCCGCCACCGCAAGCCGGAAAACTGGCTCGCCGCGATCGGCGCGCAGGGGAACGGCATCGCGGAGGAGCGCGCCCTTTCGGCCAGCGAGCAGGCGTCCGAAGCCTTGCTGATGGGCTTGAGGTTGGCGGAAGGCGTGGACCTTGCCGATCTTTCCGCTCGCTTCGGCATCGCGCAGCCCGCCTTGATCGACGGCGCCCGCCTTGCCTTCTATGAAACGCAGGGCCTCTGCCGCCGGGAAGGCGCGCGCCTCACCGTCACCGAAGCGGGCAAGCCGCTGCTCGACGCCTTGCTGGGCGAACTGGTCCCGGCCGAACTGGTCGCGGCATGACCCGCGCCGACATTCTCGAAGAATGGAACGCGCATCTGGCGCAAGGCCGCCGCCGTTCGCCGCATACGGTGCGCGCCTATGTCGCTACCGCCGCGCGACTGCTCGACCGGATGGGGGAGACGGACTGGCAGGCGCTCGCCCGGTTCGACGGCGGCGCCTTGCGAGGCCAGCTTGCCGCGCGCCGGGCGGAGGGGATCGGCAACGTCTCCGCCGCGCGCGAATTGTCCGCGCTCAAGAGCTTCACCGCCTTCGCGCGGACGAAAGCGGGAGAAAACGACCCCGCCCCGCCCCGCTGGCGCGGCCCCGGGACCAGGAAGGCCCGGCCCCGCCCCGTCACGCCCGACGACGCACTGGGCATTGCCGACACGGTGAAGGAAAGCGCCGCCGAGGGCTGGATCGGCGCGCGCGACCGGGCGGTGCTGCTGCTGCTCTACGGCGCGGGCCTGCGCATCGCGGAGGCGCTCTCGCTTACGGGCGCGGACCTGCCGCTGGGCGAAACCCTCATCGTTACCGGCAAGGGCAACAAGCAGCGCGTGGTGCCGATCCTGCCCATCGTGCGCGCCGGCGTGGCCGATTACGCAGCGCAGTGCCCCTGGCCGCTGGAGAAAGACGCGCCGCTATTCCGCGGGGCCAAGGGGGGAGCGCTGAACCAGGGCATGGTGCAGAAGGCAATGGCGCAGGCGCGCGCCGCGCTGGGCCTGCCCGCCACCGCCACGCCCCACGCGCTGCGCCACAGCTTCGCCACCCACCTGCTGGGCGCCGGGGCGGACTTGCGCAGCCTGCAGGAATTGCTCGGCCATGCCAGCCTGGGCTCGACACAGATCTATACCAAGGTCGATGCGGCGACCATGCTGGACACCTACCGCAAGGCGCATCCGAGGGCTTGAGGTCGTTACAATGACGGAAGCTAACGGTCGCTCCTCGGCTTCCACGTAATCACTCGCCAAATATAGCCCACCACGCCGATGGCGATCCCGCCGATCACGATCCAGTCCAGCCATTGCTGTGACTGTTCGAAATAGCGCCCCAGCAAGTGCCCGCCCCAGATCAGCAGGACGTTCCAGACCGCCGATCCCGCGAAGGTGTAAATCAGAAACCTGCCGTGCTTCATGTGGGCAAGCCCCGCGGGGAGCGAGATCATCGTCCTGAGGATCGGCGAAAAGCGCAGGAAGAACACCACCCACTGGCCGTGGCGGCGGAAGAAGCGGCTTGCCGCCTCGATATCTTCCCATTCGACGGTGAGCCAGCGGCCCCAGCGGTCGATCAGGGGTTGCAGCCTCTGGTAGCCCCATTTGTCGCCCGCCAGGAACCAGACGTAATTGCCGAGGGTGGAGCCCACCGTTCCCGCCAGCAGCAGCGGCCAGAATTGCATCGTGCCACGCGCCACGGCCACGCCGCCAAGGCCCATGATGAGCTCCGATGGGATCGGAGGGAACACGTTTTCGATCATCATCAGGAAGGCGATGCCGAGATAGCCGCCTTCCTCGATTATATGGAGGATGAATTCGTTCATTGGGGGAGTAACGTCTCGGGGCGAATAGCGTTCACGTTACTTCGTCATCTCAGCTTGCCCTCGATCGCATCCCAGATCGCGCCCGAGGTGTCCGTGCCGTTGAAGTTGTCGATCGCCACGATGCCGGTGGGGGATGTCACGTTGATTTCAGTCAGCCAGTGGCCGCCGATCACGTCGATCCCCACGAAGATCAGGCCGAGCCGTTTCAATTCCGGCCCCAGAGCGGCGCAAATCTCTTCTTCGCGTGGTGTAAGCTGCGTGGCTTCGGCGGAACCGCCAACGGCGAGGTTGGAGCGGAACTCGCCCTCGCCCGGCCTGCGGTTGATCGCGCCGGCCACTTCGCCATCCACCAGCACGATCCGCTTGTCGCCTTGCGCCACTTCGGGAAGGAAGGGCTGGACCATGTGCGGTTCGGGCCAGGTCTGGTTGAACACTTCGAACAGGGCGCCCAGATTGTCGCCCGTTTCGGGCACGCGGAAGATCGCCTTGCCCCCATTGCCGTGGATCGGCTTCACCACCACCGCGCCATGCTTTCGCATGAAGCCGCGCACTTCCTCAGCGCTGCGGGTGACAAGCGTGGGCGGCATGAAATGCCGGAAATCCAGCACGAAGACCTTCTCCGGCGCGTTGCGCACGCTGACCGGATTGTTGACCACCAGCGTTTCGCCTTCGATCCGTTCGAGCAGGTGAGTGGCGGTGATGTAGCCCATGTGGAACGGCGGATCCTGCCGCATCAACACCACGTCCACATCGCGGCCGAGGTCGAGCCGGCGCGGATCGCCCAGCGCGAAATGGTCGCCCGCCACCCGCTGCACGGTGACGGGCCGGGCCGCGGCGTGGAGCCGGTCGTCCTCGTCCAGCGTCAGCGCCCCGACATCGTAATGGAACAGCTCGTGCCCACGCGCCTGGGCGGAGAGCATGAGGGCGAAGGTGGAATCGCCCGCGATGTTGATGTTCTCGATTGGGTCCATCTGGACCGCGACGCGTAGCTTCATTTGCTTCCCCACAATACCGTCCTGAAATTCCGTCATTGCGACCCGGGCCTTCAGCCCGGGGGAAGCAATCCGGAATGACGATGCGCTATGGCATCCAGGCGTTGACGATGTGGTGCGGAAAGCGCCCCGGCGCAAGCAGAAGCACGTCGATCCGCGCGATCTCTCCTTCGCGCACATAACGCGCCATGGCGGCCTCCGCAGCCGCGGCGACGCGCCGCAGGCGGTATTCGTCGATCGCATCGTGGAGCTGCGCGGCCTGCCCGCGCCATTTCACTTCGACGAAGGCGACCGTTCGCCCGCGCCGCACGATCAGATCTATCTCTCCGCGTGGGGTCTTCACCCGGCGGGCAAGGATACGCCAGCCATGCAGCCTCAGCCACCATGCGGCGCGCAGTTCGCCCCTGCGTCCACGCCGTTCGGCCCCCTTGCGGTCTTCCGGGCGGCTCACCCGGCCTTCAGTTCCAGCGCGCGGGCATAGAGCGCCTTGCGATCGAGCCCGGTGGCCTTGGCCACCTGCGCCGCCGCCTGCGAAGGCTTGCCTTGCGCCAGCGCCTCCAGCAGCAGCGCGTCGGCATCGGCTTCGTCGACCACCGCTTCGCCCGGCGGGGCGACCATCAGCACGATCTCCCCCTTGGGCGGATGCGCGGCGTAATGCGCGGCAAGCTCCTCGGGCGTGCCTGTGCGGCATTCCTCGAAGGCCTTGGTCAGCTCTCGGGCGACGGAAACCTCGCGCCCCGGCATGGCGTGGGCGATGGCCTGCAGCGCTTTTTCGAGGCGCGGCGCGGTTTCGTAGAAGACAAGCGTCGCAGGCACCCCGGCCAGTTCAGCCAGCACATCGCCCCGCGCCTTGTCCTTGCCCGGCAGGAAGCCGGCGAACAGGAAGCGGTCGTTGGGAAGGCCGGAAAGGGTGAGGCCGGTGATCGCCGCGCTCGCGCCCGGCAGGCTGGTGACGGCGATCCCCAGCTCGCGCGCGTCGCGCACCAGGCGATAGCCCGGATCGGAGATCAGCGGCGTTCCCGCATCACTCGCCAGCGCCACCGCCTGGCCGCGCATCGCTTCTATCAGCCGCTCCCGATCCCTTTCTCCACTGTGGTCGTCATACCGCAGCATCCGCTTGCGCAGGCCGAGATGGTTGAGCAGCTTGCCGGTGACGCGCGTATCCTCGCAGGCGATCACGTCGCACCGTGCAAATATGTCGATCGCACGCAAGGTGATGTCGCCGAGATTGCCAATCGGTGTCGCGACTATATACAGCCCCGGTTCAAGCGGTTCGTCGGACGATGCCTTGGGCGGCTTGGCTGAGGTCATGAGGGCCTTGTGAACAGGAATACCGGGAGCAGCAAGATGTCGGCCAGAACGTTGGGCGGAAAGGTCAATCGGCGCAAGGCGCTTGCAATCGCGGCGACCGTGCTGCTGGCGGGCTGCCAGGTCATCCCCAAGGCGCCGCCGACCACCACGCCCACCCCGGGGCCGAGCGATTCAACCCTGCCGACCGACGAACAGCGCCATCGCGTGGCGCTGCTGGTTCCGCTTTCGGGGGAAAACGCCGATGTCGGCCAGTCGATCGCCAATGCGACGACCATGGCCCTGCTCGACACCAACGCCTCGAACATACGTATAACTACCTATGACACGGCGACCGGGGCTTCGAACGCCGCATCGCGTGCCATCGCCGACGGCAACAAGCTGATCCTCGGCCCGCTGCTGGGCGAGGACGTTACCGCCGTGCTTTCCAAGGCGCGCCCGGCGAAGGTGCCGCTGATCAGCTTTTCCAACGACAGCTCGGTGGCGGCCGGCGACGTGTTCGTGATGGGCATCACGCCCGACCAGTCGATCGCGCGCACGGTTTCCTATGCCCGCTCCACCGGATCGAGCAAGTTCGCCGCGCTGGTGCCCAACGGGGATTACGGCGCGCGGGCGGACGCCGCCTTCAAGGCCGCGGTGCGCAACAGCGGGGGAACGCTGGTCGCCAGCAGCAATTACGATCGGGGCAACACCTCGATCGTCAGCGCGGCGCAGCGCCTGCGCGCTTCGGGCGGGTTCGACACCTTGCTGATCGCCGACGGGGCGAGGCTTTCGGCCATGGCAGCGGGCGCCGCCCGCGCCAGAGGGGCCACGTCGCCGCGCCTGCTGGGCACCGAATTGTGGGGCGGGGAAAGCAGCATCGCCGGCAATGCAGCGATGCGCGGCGCGATGTTCGCCACGGTTTCGGACAGCCGCTTCGGCCAGTTCTCCTCCAGCTACAAGTCGCGCTTCGGCGGCACGCCGCACCGCATTGCGACGCTGGGTTACGACGCCGTCCTGCTGACCTTGCGCATCGCGCGCGACTGGAAGCCGGGCCGGGCCTTCCCCACCGAGAAGATGCGCGACAAGGGCGGTTTCCTGGGGCTGGACGGGCCGTTTCGCTTCCTCGCCAACGGCTCGGTCGAGCGCGCAATGGAAGTGCGCGAGGTGGGCCGGAGCGCGATCGACGTGGTTTCGGCCGCGCCGAGCCGATTCGACGATTGACGATAACCCGCGGCTACGCCTTGTAACCGCGCGATTCCGCGCCTTATAGGCCGATCATGGCAGACGATCTGTTCGACAACGCGCCCGCTTCCAGCGGCGATTACAATGCATCCTCGATCGAGGTGCTCGAAGGGCTCGAGCCTGTCAGGCGGCGGCCCGGCATGTATATCGGCGGCACGGACGAGCGCGCCCTGCACCACCTCGCCGCCGAAGTGCTCGACAACGCGATGGACGAGGCGGTGGCCGGCCATGCGAGCCGGATCGAAGTGGTGCTGGAGGAAGGCAACCGCCTGACGATCACCGACAACGGCCGCGGCATGCCGGTGGACGAACATCCCAAGTTCCCCGGCAAGTCCTCGCTCGAAGTGATCCTTTCCATGCTCCATTCGGGCGGCAAGTTCTCGGGCAAGGCCTATGCCACCAGCGGGGGCCTGCACGGCGTGGGCGTGAGCGTGGTCAACGCCCTTTCCAGCCATACCCGGGTGGAAGTCGCGCGCGAGAAGCAGCTCTATGCCCAGGAATTCGCGCGCGGGATCACGCTGGGGCCGCTCCAGCACCTGGGCCCCACGCCCAATCGGCGCGGAACCAGCGTGACCTTCACCCCCGATCACGAGATATTCGGCGACCAGGCGTTCAAGCCGCTGCGCCTGTTCCGCCTCGCCCGCTCCAAGGCCTATCTCTTCGCGGGAGTGGAAATCCGCTGGAAATGCGCTGCTTCGCTCACCAGCGAGGAGGTGCCGCAGGAAGCCGTGTTCCAGTTCCCCGGCGGGCTGGCGGACCACCTGGCCGAACAGGTGGCGGGGCGCGAATGCGTCACCAGCCAGTTCTTTTCGGGCAGCCAGGATTTCCCCGCCAACGAGGCGGGCGAACAGATGGGCCGCGCCGAATGGGCGATCGCCTGGCCGCTGTGGTCCGACGGGTCCTACAGCTGGTATTGCAACACCGTGCCCACGCCTGTCGGGGGCACGCATGAGCAGGGCCTGCGCGCCGCGCTGACCAAGGGCATCCGCGCCTTCGGCGAGTTGGTCGGGCAGAAGAAGGCCAAGGACATCTCGGCCGACGACATCGTCACCGGCAGCGAGATCATGCTGTCGCTGTTCATCCGCGATCCGCAGTTCCAGAGCCAGACCAAGGACCGACTCACCAGCCCCGAAGCGGCGCGCCTGGTCGAGAATGCGGTGCGCGACCATTTCGACCATTTCCTGTCCGACAACATGGAGCGCGGCAAGGCGCTGCTCGGCCAGGTGATGGAGCGGATGGACGAGCGGCTGAAGCGCAAGGCCGAGCGCGAGATCAAGCGCAAGACCGCCACCAACGCCAAGAAGGTCCGCCTGCCGGGCAAGCTCACCGATTGTTCGGGCGAAGGCGACGGCGAGACCGAGCTGTTCATCGTCGAAGGCGATTCCGCCGGCGGCAGCGCCAAGCAGGCACGCGACCGCAAGACCCAGGCGATCCTGCCGATCCGCGGCAAGATCCTGAATGTCGCTTCGGCCACGGCGGACAAGATTCGCGCCAATCAGGAGATCGCGGACCTGATCCTTGCCCTGGGCTGCGGCGCGCGCAAGGATTGCGACCCGGCCAACCTGCGCTACGACCGCATCGTCATCATGACCGACGCGGACGTGGACGGCGCGCATATCGCCACCCTGTTGATGACCTTCTTCTTCCAGGAGATGCCGGAAGTCGTCCGGCGCGGGCATCTCTTCCTCGCCCAGCCTCCGCTCTACAAGCTCGCCGCCGGCAAGGAGAGCGTCTACGCCCGCGACGATGCGCATCGCCGCGAGCTGGAGGAAAGCACCTTCAAGGGCCGCAAGGTGGAAGTCAGCCGCTTCAAGGGCCTGGGCGAAATGAACCCCCAGCAATTGCGCGAAACCACGATGAATCCCGCGACGCGCAGCCTGGTGCGGATCACCCTCCCCCCCGAATTCGAGCAGCGCGCCGCGGTGAAGGAACTGGTCGAACAACTCATGGGCCGCAACCCGGAGCACCGCTTCAACTTCATCCAGAACCGCGCCGGCGAGCTGGACCGGGATCTGATCGATGCGTGAACCTTCCCGGCCTTCCAGGCTTCGCAGGAATGCCGGCCCCGTCACCCTGACCGTCCGATCTGCTTCGCTCGACGATGTTTTCGATGATATGGTGAGAGTGCATCAGTCCCACCGCCCTTTCTCAAGAGCCGGCGAAGTGATCGCGATCAGATGCGGGAACAGAAGAATTGCGGCTGTGGCCAGGGGAGCCAAGGGGAACGATAACCAGACAATCACGCTGGATCTGCGATTAAGGCAGAAGCTGGACATCAAGCCGAATCAGAGTGCCGAGTTCTCGTTCGAGCCGGCAAGCTTGCTGGATCAGCTTTGCTGGGCGTGGAACGCCACAGATGCGATGCCTCGTGTGGGTGCGCGGCTTGCCGTTCTCTCGGTAGCCTTGGGCGCGGTCGGTTTGGCGCTCGGTGTGATTTCGCTGGTAGTGGCGCTGCGCTGAAAGAAAGAACTCTATTTGGGGGCATAGCTGGATGCACGACATCCTATCCGGAAGCCTTATGAAACGCCTCCTTGCGGTCCTCTTCCTCCTCGCCCTGCCTTCCGCGCTTCACGCCGCGCCGGACGAGGAAGCCCTGGAGCGCGCGGCGGAACGCCGGGCGGCCGAAGTGGCGCAGGTGCTGATGGATGAAAAGCCCGCCGAAGCGGTGTTCGCCTCCTCTTTCCTCAAGGAAGTGCCGCCGGTGCAGCTTGCCGCGCTCGTCTCCGATCTCGTGAAGCAGAGCGGTGACATCCGCACGGTCGACGATTTCCTCTATCAGGGTGACGGGGCGGCGAAATTCGATCTGGTGTTCGAAAAGGCGCGCGGCGCGGCATCCATCCAGCTCGACCGGCAGGAACCCTATCTCGTCACCGGCTTCCGGATCTACGGCGTCACTCCCACCGACGACACGCCGCAGAAGATCCTCGCCGATTTCGCGGCCCTGCCGGGCGAAACCGGCTTTGCCGCCTACATGCTCGACAAGGACGGATTGCAGCCGATCCTGACGAACAAGGCGCATCGCCAGATGGCGATCGGCTCCACTTTCAAGCTCTATGTCCTCTCGGCCCTCGCGCGGGAGATATCCGCTGGTAAGCGGCGCTGGAGCGATGTGGTGGCGCTGGAGGCCCGCTCGATCCCCAGCGGCCGGATGCAGGACTGGCCGCCCGATGCGCCGGTCACGCTGCAGACGCTGGCCACCATGATGATCTCGATCAGCGACAACACCGCCACCGACACGCTGATGCGGCTGCTCGACCGCGAGGCGATCGAGCGCGAAGTGATCGCATCAGGCCATTCGGACCCGTCGCGCACCCTGCCCCTGCTGACGACGATAGAGCTCTTCGCGCTCAAGACAGGCGATCCCGCGCGGATCGCCGCCTATGCGAAGGCGGACGATGCCGCGCAGGCCGCGCTGCTGAGCGAATGGGCGCCGTCGCTCACGCGCGAGCATGTCGCTCTCGGCAAGCTGATCGGCTCTTCGCCCAATGCGATAGACAGCGTGGAATGGTTCGCCTCGGCGGAAGACATCGCCCGCATCCTCCAGCGCCTGCGCGACGGGGGCGATCCGGTGGTGCTCCAGATTCTCGGCGTGAACCCCTCGATCGTGCCGCATGAGCAGGCATATTGGGATTACGTGGGATACAAGGGCGGCTCCGAACCGGGTGTTCTCAACTTCTCGTGGCTGCTGAAGGACAAGCAAGGCCGCTGGTTCGTTATCGCAGCGAGTTGGAACGACGCGGCGAAGAACCTCGAGGCAGGCCGCCGCGACCACCCCTCCTTGCGCCGGATGGGTCTGGCCTACCGTGGGCCCAACTCCTCGGAGGATCCCCCAGCGACCACGCGCCCCACGGCCGCCACG
>Ga0066256_1002806_pt1 | contig 18239 bp, 3 predicted proteins | sample ThiBio_1000_biof_FD_87107 | JGI IMG/M metagenome (GOLD analysis project Ga0066256, IMG submission 87107) | Wastewater bioreactor microbial communities from Cape Town, South Africa - Thiocy_expt_1000_biof (version 2) | ecosystem: Engineered > Bioreactor > Thiocyanate-remediating >...
AACCTGGTGGGCATGTTTGCGCCCGCTGGCACCGTCGTGCCGTGCGTGGGCGTGTCCATCGGCGTGGAGCGCGTGTTCACCATCATGGAGAACCGCGTGCGGGAGGCGGAGGGCGAGGGCAAGCGCACGCCCGTGTCGGTGCTGGTGGCCGCCATCCCGTCGGCGCGCTTCAACATGAACCTGGAGCGCATGAAGCTGTGCGCGGCGCTGTGGCGCGCCGGCATCTCGGCGGAGATGGTACCCGCGTCCGACCCCAAGCTGCAGAAGCAGGTGACGGCGGCGGCGGAGGGCAACGTGCCTTTTATGCTTGTCATTGGCGAGACGGAGCTGGAGGCGGGCCAGGTGCAGCTGAAGGACATGGTAGCGCGCACGCAGGCCAACGTGCCGCTCGCCACCGTCGCCGACCACCTGTTTGCCGCCGGCGTGCGCCCCGTCACCGTAGGCGTCAGCGGCGGCGCGCCCGCTGCCACTGTTGTTACTCCTGCCACTCCTGCTGCCGCTGCTGCTGCACCTGTTGCTAGCAGTGGTAGCGGTGCTGCCGCCGCCGCCGCTGCAGCTGCTGCCGGCGCAGGCGCCGCAGCAACTGTGCTGGAGGGCGAGGCGCGCACATGCGGCCACTTCTCACGGCCGGCCGTTGCCATCACGCCCGCCTCTGCCAGCTCATAGTCGTGGCATTTTTCAGTTGAATGGTGCCATGAAAATGCAATGACTACATTGCCACACCATGCCGCATACAACACTTGCCATTTTGCACGCCGTGGTATCCTCGCCACTTCCGCCGCACCGTGGTAATTATGGGTTGTGCGTTGGTCTGCGGTCCGCCGCGGTTTCAGCCACACATGACATCGCACGATGGTGCGTCGCAGTGGTTGCACCTTCAGGTGGACATCGTGACGGCGCCAATGCATCAGCGCAATTCCACGTGCAATTGCAGCATAGGATTCTGTGGTGTGGGAGTAGGCGCTTGCATTGCGTACTCGTGTTGTAGACATCATCATTGCCACTTGATTGCGGCGCCTCTAGTACTCCGCTTTCGGCGTCCTCTCATCACCTGTCGTCGCTCGTTCAGCACTCCTCATCGCCTGCTCTTGCCAGCCACGAGGCAGGCGCTGCTACTGCCGTGTGGTCCAAGGTGCTGCTGGCAGGTGATCTTGTGGCGGTTGCTCAACAACGGCGACGGCATTGCTCGTGCGCAGCCACCTTTGCCGCGCTGAGTGAGTGTCAGCGGGACGTGGAAGGAGGTCGCGGGTGGCGACGCTGCTGGAATCCACCATACGGGGTGTACGAAACCCACTGCGACGGGGACGGGGCAGCAGGTAGCAGCAGGCAGTAGCGACGTTCCGGTTTGGTGGCGTGTCATAGAATCGATAGGGAGGCCGATTAGTAGCGCCGGTGGCGGCGGCTAAATCACCGCCGCCGCCGCCTTCTAGAAACCGGTACCAACCACCACCATGGCGACGGCGTCGACGCCAGCAGGCGCACCGGCGTCAGGGATGATGGCGCTGGTGTGGACGGCGGTGGCATGCGGGGTGGCGGTGGTGACGTGGTGCGGGGCCTGCCGCCGGCGAGGCACCCACCATGCGGCGGCGGGCATGGAAGTCGCGCTTCCGCCGCCGTCGGCTCATGCCGACGATGCCGCGGCGCCAAGGCCGCTGCGTATACCGGCGGCAGAGGCGGGGAAGCCGCGCAAGTTGCGCGTGTTGGTGGCGGGTGGCAGCTTTGGCGGCTTGGCGGTGCTGCGTGAGCTGGCGCATGACGCCAACATTGAGACGGTGCTGGTGGAGCCGCGCACGTTTGTGGAGTACACGCCCAGCATCCTGAAGGCGGTGGTGAACCCGGGCGCGTACCTGTCACGACTGCAGCTGCCGCTGGAGGCGTGCGTGCCGCCTGGCACCACCATCGTGCCCGGCTTTCTGCATGCCATCGAGGCGGACGGCGGCGCGGCGGGCGGCGGTGTGGCAGTGATCCGCAGCGTGAGCGGCGGCGTGGCGCCGGCAGTGGCAGAGGACGGCACGCCGGTGCCAACGCCAAAGGCGCTGGCACCCGCTGGTGACGAGTCGCCCGCGCCGGTGGACAGCCTGGACGGCGGTGCGGCGTACACGCTAGCGCGCGTGCGGTTTGACGCCGCTGTCATTGCAACGGGCAGCGTGTACCCGCCGCCCTGCAAGGCGCACCCGCGCGTGCGCAACCTGGTGCAGCGCAACACCTCCCTGCTGCACGCGCACGTGGACCTCGCCGCCGCGGAGCACGTGGTGGTGGTGGGCGGCGGGCCAGTGGGCGTGGAGCTGGCGGCCGAGATCCGCACCGCGTGGCCGGCCAAGAACATTACCATCATCCAGGCGGGCGACACGCTGCTGTCGGGCCTGCCGGCGGAGCTGGGCGCGGCGGCAGAGGCGTGGGCGGCTGCCAACCGCATTGCCGTGCTGCACGGGCAGCAGGTGGCGGCGCATGACAGCGTGTACGATGCAGAGCCGGCAGTGGAGCTGCGGTCCGCCGCCGGCGCCGCTGCTGCTGCCGCTGCCGTTGCTGCTGCCGCGGCAGCGCGTGGCTCCAGCCTTGTTGTGCCACCCTCTGACGGCTCGCCGCCCACCGCCTTCAGCATGATCCGCGCCGGGCCGTCGCCGCCTGGGCCGGCCGGCGCAGCAGGCGGCAGCGGCGGTGGCGACAGCAAGGAGCGCGAGGCGGCGGGCGCGCGGCGGCGCAGCGGTGAGGACGCCATGTTGGCAGGCATCACGACGACATCGTCATCGTCGCACGGCACGACCTCCCGACTGCGGCTGCGGTCGCCCGCCCGGCCGCCGCCGTCAACGTCAACATCGGGCACGCTGGCGCTGCCGCCCGCCGCGCTGACGCCAACCAGCGCCGCGCGCGCGCTGCGGCAGGCGCAGTACCACACGTCGCAGTCACACGTGCTGATGACCAACACTGGCACGCCCGTGGATGCCGACTTTGTGCTGTACTGCGTCGGCACGCTGCCGCAGACGGACTTTATGGCGCGCAGCGCGCCGCACCTGCGCGCCGCGCGCACCGCAGACGGCCGCCTCGTGGTGGACGAGAACCTGGCGGTGGCGGGCGGCGCCGGCCTGTTTGCCGTCGGCGACGTCGTGCTGCACCCGTACGTGCGCGAGCCGCTGCTGGCGTACACCGCCGAGAAGCACGCCACCTGCGTCGCCGCCAGCCTGCGCGCCTTGGCGGCGGCGCGGGTGGCGGGCAGCACCGCGCCCGTCGCGTTGGCGCCGTACCCGCAAACCATTACCGGCACGCGCAGCAGCCCGCAGATCATGTGCGTGTCACTGGGGCCGGACCGCGCCGTCCTTTCCTTTGACTCCCTCATCCTGGCGGACCCCGTGTTTGGCCAGCGCGCCGCCGCGCTTGCCAAGTTTGTCATTGAGCGCACCAAGGTGTGGCAGCTGGGTAACCGCACCGCCGGCGTGCTACTGTGGCGCGTCGCCGACGCCATCGCTGCCGTCGTGCACCGCTGGCTGCCACCACACACGCCCATCGCCGCCGCGGCTGCCAAGTAGTTCTCATTGTTAGTTATTGCAAGACATTCGTTTGCTTGCCAACGCAACTTGTGCCGCTGTGTGCCCACCCGCCCCATGTCGATGTTATCACACGTGGTACACAAGTTAAAGCGATCTGCGGGACGGGTGCGCGCCGCGACCGTGGGATGTAGGGTATATATAACAACACGGCACACGGGGAACGACGACGAGGGAGGGAGGGGGAGAGGGGCACACGAGGCCGGCGCACCGCGCAATCGCGGCGCGCCGGCAGCCAAAGGCAATCTGGCCACCTACGACACCAGCGCAGCAGCTGAATCCTAGTCGGCGTCAAACATGGACAGCACCTTCACGCGCGCGATGCCGCCAAACCCGAGCGTCTTGAGCGCGGCGGCCAGGCCCTCAAAGTCGTCGTCGGGGATGTCCTCCGCCTCTGGGATGACGACCTCCGTGGAGGAGCCCTTGTGGAAGGTGACGAGCACCTTCTTGCTCTTCTTGGCCTTCCACGTGCCGCGCCCCGGCACGTGCCACGTGTTGGACACCATCTCCACAAAGTCAAAGTCGTCGGGCACGGCGGCGGACACATCGGCGTAGTACGCCACAAACTGCGCCACCGAGACGGGTGCGTCGGGCTTGGGGTGCTGCGGCCACTGCCGCTCAAACTCCGCTGCCGCCTCCACCGCCGTCATCTCCCCGCTCCCGTGCACGCGCACGTCAAACTTGGCGTCGTACAGCGCCTTCACCTCCGACACCGACAGGACGCCGGGCGTGGCGGCGGGCACCGGGCCAGCAGCCGCCCGCGCCCCACCATGCCCGCCGCGTCCGCCACCCGCGCCGCCCGCCGGCCGTGGCACCGCGCCGCCGGTGGTGGACAGGCTGGCCGCCGCTGCTGCACGCGCCGACAGCCGCTCCGCCTTGTTTGCCACCGCCGCCGCGTACGCCTCCCGCACCATGCCCTGCCGCGCGCCGCTGTACGCGTCGCCGCGCAGCGCCTCCATCAGCTCTGCGGGCACCACGTAGCCGCCGTGGTCAAACGCGCCCATCAGCAGCTTAAACTCGTCCTCCGTCAGCAGCGCGCCGTGGTCAAACAGCGCGTACTTGGCGGCCTCGGTGGGGATGCGCCCCGTGCCGCGCTCATCCAGCGCCGCCAGGCCCAGCGACAGCGACCGCAGGCCGTGCAGGCCGCACGCGCGCGCGATGGCGGTGCGTGCGCGCTCCACCAGCGCGTCCGCCGTCAGCGGCCGGAAGCCACGCGCGTCGTCTGCCGCGTCGGGCGCCTCTGCCAGCACAAACTTCCACCGGTTGGCGGGCTCCGCCGGCTGCGGCGCCAGGTCGCCCGTGCTGCCCATCGTCACACGCCCCGGCTTCCGGTACAGCTGCACGTGCACGTCCAGCTCGTCGCCAAAGTCGGTGGGCGTCGTCTCCCCCGCCACGCCCGCCAGCGCCTGCGCCGACATGGCGTGCACCAGCGCCACGTCTTCCCCCGCCGCCACCGGCTCGCCCAGCCGGTCGCCGGGGTCCATGCTGGGCGCCGTCACCACCCACACCGCGTCCGCGCCGCGCTTGGTGGACATGGTGGCGTCCTGCCGCCCCTTCTTCCCCGTGCCCACCACGTTGTTGGCGCGCTGGCTCTGCAGCAGGTACTGCAGGCCCACGATGCGCGTGGCGGGGTCCACCGTCAGCGCCGGGTTGCACGCCAGCACGATGCGGTCGCCAAACAGCAGCGGCCCGCCATCATCACCTGCCGCCGCCGCTGCCGCGCCCGCACCGCCGCCGCCACCGCCGCCGCCGCCGCGCGTCCGCTCCCGCTCCACAACAAACGTGTTCCGCACCTGCGGCCCCGCCGCCGCCGCGCCCGTCACACGGATGAGCCCCGGCGCCACCGACGAAAAGATGTTGTCAGCCAGCAGGTACCGGCAGCCGCCCGCATCCACCGCCAGCTGCACCGTGTCGCCGTAGTGCACCAAGCCATCCGCGTGGTACGCGTGCGGCACCTGCGCGCGTGAGGGGTGGGGAGGGGGGGGGGGGGGTTCGTCGCAGTTGACGATGAATCTATCCACGCGGCGCCAGGCGACTGTACGTACCGGCTGTGTCTGGAATGCCTTCTCGCGCGCCTTGCGCAGGTGCAGCAGCTCGCCCTTTGTGCGCCGCACCTCGTAGTCGCGCGCCGCCAGGTCAAACCGCGCCTCATCCTCGCCCCAGTTGCCTGCGAGTGGGTGGGGGTGGGTGGGCAAGTGGAGATGCAATCACACCGCATGCCAACAGCACTGCCTCCCCCACAGCCTCACGTACCAATGCGCACTTTGGTGCCATACCGTGGCCCACCCACCAGCTGCTGCGTCGTCATGTGCAGCATCTTGTCCCGTCTGCCGTTGTGTTAGCCGTTGCCACCTGACGAGCCGACGACCTGGTTGCTGTTGCTGTCAACGCAGTGCTAGTGCCCGCCAACGTGTCGTGTCGATGCGGTGCTGCCCTTTGTGCTCGTGACGTCGCCGACGGGGTGCTGCTGTCGCCGTGCCAGTCCCCCTGTCCCTTCTTCTGCCGTTGGCTGCCGCCGCCGCTGCTACACTATCTCGCAGGGGGGGACGTCGTCGTCGCAACGAGAAATATAGGTTCCAGCGACGTAACTCCCTCAAATGCCACCGTCACTCCCACACACATGCGCATTAGTACCTGCTGCCGCCTTTACAATTGCGGCGCCGCGCCTGGGTTCACACCCGTGCTGTGGGACATGTGCTCGTAGTAGCATACGGCGTCGGTAACGGAAAAACGACGGCCCCCGGGCCAGCCTGACAACTGCGCAACGTGGATGCGGCCGGGTCCGCCGGCGCCGCTGTCGACGACAAGCAGCACAACATTGACAATAACCCGCCGCAAAGTTGACAGCACTGGTGCGCGCGGTGCAATCCCATTGTACATAGGTAGCGGCACTTGTGTGCTGATTGTCTGCGCGCCCTGCTGCCGTTTACATAACTGAGTACAAAGTATATTGTACTGTTGGTACAACCTCATCGAAACGCAACGGCAACGCATCGCATCATCGGCAGCAGCAGCATGGCGGTAGTGCCGCCGACGGCGGTGGTGCCGCCGCTGGCACTGAAGGCGGCCACGAGTAGTACCGGTAGCGGTGCAGCGGCGGCCAGCAGCCGGCGGACGTCGCGGGCGGGAGGAGGAGGAGGAGGGGCGGCACGGGCGTCGCCGGTGATGATGACGGGGCGCAGCCGGAGCGGGACGGAGACGGCGCGAGCGGCGGCGGTGGACCTGACGCGGTTTACCAAGGCGGCGGATGGCGCGCTGTGCACGCTCACAGTGCACCTGGCGCGGCTGGAGTTGCGGGTGCGCGCCGTCATCCGGGGCTTGGAGCAGGAGTGGTGGAATGCGTGCCGCAGCAGTGACGGCCTGAAGCCAGTGGTGGCGCGTGAGACGTACGACGAGGTGTTCACCGCCCTCTTCCGCGTCATGTTCCCGCACCTGCCGCTGGACGCCGTGTTCCGGTTGGTGGAGATATGGTGGTTCCGGGGCCTGATCGAGACCGCGGCAGCGGCGGCGGAGGCGCTGTCCGCCGCCGCGCGCGACGTGTACGTCAACATGGCAACCGGCGTGCGCGCGCTGCCGGAGGTGGGGGACGTCGTCCTCCCTGCGCCGGCGCATGCCATCCCGTTTGGGGATGCGGCCGGCGGCGGGCTGGCAGCGGCGCGCATTGCGGCGACGCAGTCTGGTGTTGCGGTGGGTGACGGCGGCGGCAGCGGTGGTGGCGGAAGCGGCGAGGGGGCGGGAGGCGGCGGTGGGGATGCGCTTATGCAGCTGCAGATGCGCTCCTCCCTCTCCAAGCGTGACTTTAGCAACCTGCTGTTTGGCGTCGCTGACACGTACACCACCACCGCGTCCGCCACCGAGTACGCCGAGTTCCTTACTTTCTTCCTCACGCTCATTAAGTCGGGCATCCTGCTGGCGGACCCCGCCGCCGCAGCACGCATTGTGACAGCATTTGCCCGTGCACGTGGCACACGTGTGGAGTCGCTGCGCCGGGTGTACGGCGCCGGCTCGCCGCGGTTTGCGCGCGGCGTGACGGTGGAAGGGCGGGAGGCGGCGAGCAGCGAGGGCGGCGGCGAGGCGGTGGACGTGGCCGTCGCGCCGTGGCACACTTTTGACCGCGACGACCCCGTGTGCATTCATGCGCTGGCACGGTGCATCCGGGAGGAGGCGGATCGCAGCGCCAGTGCCAGCCTGGCAGCAAACGCGGAACGCGAGCTGGGGGTGGAGGTGACGTTGGCGATTGCCGGCGCTGCGTCACCCGCGCCCCCCGCCACACCCGCACCACCGCCTTCCGCCTCACCCGACGGCTCCGCCACCGTGGCTTCCAGTAGCGGTGCTGCCGCAGGCCCGCCGCCACGTACCCCCGCCATCCCAGGGCTAGAGGGTGTGTATGCGCCGCCGAAAGCGCGCTTCCAGCTGGCGCTGCCCACCACTTTTGTTGTTGGCGGCTCTGCCACCATTGCCAACGCGGGTGAGGGCGCCGTCATGCCGCTGCTGCACTACACCCAGCGCCGCGCGCACGCCACCGCGCTCGCTGCCGCGCTGGCGCCGGGCGGCGCGGCGGGCGGCGGGGAGGGCGGCGCCACGCCGTCCGGCTGGGACACCGCACTAGATGCTGCGGAGGTGGCGGCGCTGGCGGCCATTGCACCGTCACTGCTCACCACCACGGTGTCCAAGGCCGCGGAGCTGGCGGCGTCGGGCGCCAGCACGCTGGCGTCGGGCGCGGCGCTGGACCTGGCGCCCGGGCGCTGGAACGAGCGCGCCGCCGGCGTGTACGTTAATGTGGACGCCGAGAACCAGCTCACCATGATGCGCCGCGCCTTGGAGCTGCGCCTCATCCGGGAGCGCACGCGGCAGGTGGCCATCGTAACGCGGGCGGGCGCGTGGCGGAGGGGCGGCGGCGGCGGCGGGCGGGGTGGCAGTGCCGCGGCGGCGGCCTTGCGCTCGCGCCGCAACAGCTTTACCGGTACCAACACGCCGGCGACGCCCATGCGCATTGCGGTGCCGAGTGCGGCAGTTGAGCCCGACAGCCCGCCGCCGCCGCCCGCCACCACCGCCCTCGCACCCACCGACGCTCCCGTGTCGGAGCTGGCACGCCTGGCCGCCTCGCTGCTTGCGTCGGAGGGCGGCGAGGGCGGCGGTGAGGCACCGGTAACCCTGCGCTCCCTTGCCACCGTGGACGGCCGCGCCGTGACGGGCATGCGTGAGGACCAACGGCTGCGCGCGTGGGAGCTTGCCGGCGTGCGGCCAGTGTACATTGGGCGGGTGGGGCAGGGCGCGGCGGTGCGTGGTGTGGGCCCGCACGCGCTGGCGGGCGGCGGCACGATGACGGTGGCGGTGGGCGAGAGCGGCGCCAGCGCGTGCGACGGTGCCGCCGGCATGGCTGGCCCCATGCCGCACTACAGCATCATTGGGGGCGTGTATGAGGGCACGCCGCCACAGGTGCTGGGCGCCGCTGCCGCCGCCGCTGCGGCAGCTGCAGCAGCAGCCGCCGCCATGGGTCGCCGTGGGTCCAAGCGGGAGGTGTCACGCGGTACGCGCCGCCGCGTTGCCGCGCGGCAGCGGCGCGCAGATGTGGCAGAGCAGGATGCGCTGCGGGCGCAGCAGGTGCGCCTTCGTCGCCAGCGTCGCGCGCGTGCCTCCCTGGTTGCTGGTTCAGATAGCGGCACGGCGCGGTGGAACACGGCTGCCGAGGTGGCGGCAGCCGCGGTTGCCTCTTTTGCGGCTACCGCCGCGGCGGGCGACACCACTGCCTCCTCCGACGACAGCAGCGACGACAGTGCGGACGCACGCGGGCGGCGGCGGCGACGCAGTCGACGTGTCGCACCCCCCCCCGCGGCACCCCGCGGCCCCCCTTCTGACATGCCGATCCGGCCCGCCGGCGGCGGCGCCCTCCCGCCGTACCGCCGCATCGCCGCGGCGCCAATTTTTGTTGGCAGTCATGCCGACGGCTGGCGGTGGGAGGCGTATGTGGCCACCACGGACGTGGGCGCCATTGTCAACACCATCCCGCCCACGCCGCTGGATGTGTATGCATCGGCGGCGGACCCGCGGCTGCTGCCGCCTGATGACGGCACCCGTAGCATCCCGTTGGTGGCGTCTGCTCCTGAGCATGACGATGCTGACGACGCCATGGGGCTGCAGGACACGCCCCGGGAGGGCGGTGGTGCCGCTACTGCCGCCGCTGGAAGTGTCGATGCGCTCGACGCGCTCCCTACCGACGCCACCCTGGTGCAGCGGTTTGTGGACTCGTTTGACGCGCCGCCCATTGTGCAACCAAAGGAGCTGGCCAAGAGTGCTACTGGTGGTGGCGGCGGCGGTGGTGGCGGTGGTAGCGGCGCTAGTAGTAGCAGTGGGAGTAGCGAGGGGCTGGCGCCGGCGGCGGCGTCCACACTATCGCCAGGCTTTGTGTCATTGCCCTCGTGCGGCTACCGCCTCGTGTCGCTGGGCCTGTTCCCGGACCAGCTGTCTGCGGCGCGTGCGTTTGACAACGTCATGCGCCGCGCTCACGGCGTGGCGGCGGTGACCAACTTCACGCTGGCAGGCGACTTGGTGGTGCGGGCGGTGGTAGGCGACGAGCGCGCGCTGGCGTGCCAGAAGCCCGGCCAGCTGCTGCCGCCGCCGCCGCCGCCCGTGTTAGACGGCGGCGACAGCGTGCAGCTGGCGCTGGACCCACTGCGCTACATGCCGCCCGTCATTGCCGCGCCGCGCCTGTACTGGCCCGCCACCATGGCGGCGGAGTACCACCACCTGCTGGCCGGCAGCGGCATGCTGGTGCGTGATGGGTGGGTGGTGGTGGACCGCCGGCGTGCGCTGCCGCGCGTGGCAGACGGCCTGGCGCGCGCGATGCCCGCCATCCGCACACACCGCGCCGCGCTGGCACGCTTGCTCACCGCGCGGTCCGTCGCGTTCCCGCATGTGGCCGAGGAGGACGTGGTGGCGCTGACCATGGGCCCGCCGCGCGCGGAGGGCGGCGGCGCGCCCGTGACGGCGGCGGCGGCGGCGGCATCGTCGGAGGCGGCAAGTGGCGCTGCTGCCGGCGCCGCCAGCCACACCGCCAGCAGCAGCAGCGTTGGCGTTGGCGGAGTGGGCATCAGCGCCAGCGCCAGTAGCAGCAGCACTGCCGGCCGCGCTGGTGGCAGCTCCGCCAGTTCCAGCGGCGCCCTGGCGCGAGCGCCCTCGAGCGCCAACTTGGGGTCGAGTGCCAGCGGCCCGTTCCCCACCGCGGCAGCCGCCATGAGCGCGGTGGCTGCCAGCGCCGCACGCGTGGCGGCGGCATCAGCATCCGTCGCGAGCGGGTTGCGCAGCGGTGGCGGGGAGGGCAGTTCTGCCGCTGCTGCTGGTGGCGGGTCTGGCACGAACACTGCCGTTTGGGCTCCGCCCTTGCCTGTCCTGCCACCCTTGGCGGCAGCGCTACTGTCGTACATCCCGCTAGGTGGTGGGGACACCTTTACAGCCACGCTGTCCCCCACGCCCGCCGGCGGTAGCAGTGGCAGTGGCACCGCGTCAGTAGCGGCGGTGCGGCTGGCAGCGCTCATTACTGCCGCCACCACGGATGCCGCTGCCGCCGGCGGTAGCACGCCAGGCGCTGCCGTGTCCCGCAGCCGCATTTATGCGGGGGCGGGCTGGGTGGAGGGCAGCGTGCCGGTCACCACCATCCTCAACCTGCTGCTGCCGGCGGTGCGCGACACGCTGTCGGCGCGCATCGTGCTGCCGCCGCCGCGCCTGCGGCGTGGGTCAGGCGGCGGCGCAGCGGCGCCTCCGCCGCCGCAAGCTACGCAGTATGTGTCGCCCGCACTGACGGCACTGGCGGCGGGCGACCTGGCGGCGCTGGGCGACGGCGTGTTTGAAGCCATGCTGCACGCCATCCCGGACGGCGCGCTTGCGGGGGTGGCACGCGCGCTGGGGCAAGGCGGCGGCGGTGCCAGCGCGCCGCTCATGTCCTCCACCCTGCTGGCGTCCGCTGGCAGTTGGAACGGCCTGAATGCGGTGTGGGCCACGGGCGGCGATGGTAGCGAGGTCGGTGCGGGTGGCCTGCACCTGGCAGCGCGCGTAGCGGTGGCAGGTGCGGCGCTGGGACCAACTCGCGACATGTTTGGCCATGCGGTGGTGCCGGCACGCCTGCGCAGTGACGTGCCGGTGCACGTCACCTACGGCCCCGACCGCGATACCATTGAAGAAATGCGCGCCATCCGCGGCGCCAAGGCGGCGGTGGAGCAGCTGGTGACGGGTGTGGGGCTTGGCCACCTGGCAGACGGCCTGGCGGCGTCGCCGTCGCTGGGCAGCTTCAGCGACGATGACTCCGCGTTTGTGGCGGAGGAGGCGGCCGTACCGGAAGACGACGCGTCGGTGCATTCCGAGGCCGCCAGCGTGCTGCCGCCCCTCAACGTGCTGCCCGCTGCCATGATGGCGGCCGCCAGCGCAGAGGCCATGCTGACGTCTCGCAGCGCGGAGCCGGGGCGCTTCACCGCCGCGGCAGCCGCCGCTGCCGCTACCACACCCCAGCCGGTGTCGCCGGCCGGCCGCCGTGGCCGCAAGGGCACGAGTGGCGGGCGTGGTGGCGCCGCAACCGGCGGCAGCAGCGGTGGACGCGGCGGCAGCGGCAGTGGGGGTGGCGTAAAGAAGCCGGCAGCAAAGAAGGGCGGCAGTGGGGGTGGGCGCGGGCGGCCAGCCGTTGTGGCGGCCACCGCCATGACCCGCAATGTGGATGCGGCGCAGGCTGCCATCAAGGCTGCCACGCTGCTGCGCACGCAGAGCCGGCAGTCAGCGGAGCGGCCACGTGCCACCTCGCCGCTGAAGGCACTGCTGCCGCCCCGCCTGCCGTCGCCGGGCGTGGTGGCTGCCGACACCGTGGTGCCCGCACCGACTCCGACGACCAGCTCACCCAGCAGCCCAGATAGCGTGCGCTCGTTCGACGGCGGAGACGTCCCCCCCGTGACCCTGACTAACAGCGCAACTGACGACGCGGGGCTGCTCCGCGAAGACGATGGCGCATCTGGCAGCGTACATGGCGGCGGCACGCCACCACCGCCGTCGCCGCCGTCGCTGTCACCGTTGCCGCCGCCGCCGTCGCCGCCGCCGCCATCGCCGCCACCGCCGCCACCACTACCGCGGCCCCATCGAAAGCGGCGGGCAAGCGTGGCGGTGGATACCACTGGCGCAAGCCGTGACACCAGCGCGGAAGCACGCGTGCGGCTGGCAAAGCGCCTGCCACAGCCACCGGATCACGCCAGGGCGGCGGCGCTGGCAGCTGCGCGCAGCGGCGCGTCCACCATGTCGCGCCATGATGCAGGGTTGGTAGTGCGCCGCCGGGCGGCGCCTGAGCGCCGGCACTCGACGACAGACGACCGCGACGTCATGACGCTGCGTGATGCGCTGCGCGCCGCCATGGAGGCGGACGCTGCGCGCATCGACGTGAGTGCCATGGAGGGTGGCGGTGGTGGCGGCGGTGGCGGTGGCGGCGGCGGCGGCGGCGGTCGTGGCGGCGACGGCGGTAGTGCATATGGCGTGCTGCCGTCGCCCACTGGCAGCAGCGGCAGCGACGGCAGCCGATGGGTGCCGGGCGCCGGTGGCATGGACATGCTGCCTGCCGATTGGGACACACGTGCGGGCGGCAGTGGGGAGAGCGCGCGTGGGCGGCGGCGTGGCGACGGCACGATGGACGAGCTGGCGGGCTACTCCAACGTCCCCATGGGCTCCCTGGTGGGCACCGCCACGCTGATGGCACGGCAGCGGCCCGCTGAAATGCTGCGGGCGGAGCGGGAGGCCGCTGCGGCAGCCATTCGCGCGGCAGCCAAGGGTGGTGGCGCATCGGCCATGTTTGTGTCCACGCGCCATGACCGCGCGCCGCGCGAGCGCGGGCAGCGCAGGGCATCTGCTGCAGCGGCGGCGGGCGCGCCGCCCCGGGCGGGGTCGCGCAGCGCGTCACGCAGTGCAAGTAGGAACGGCGCAAGTGGCACGCCAAAGGGCAGCGGGGGGCGGGGTGGTGGCGCAATGACGCCGCCACCCGGCGACGCAGCAGCAGCAGACGGTGTGGTGCCGGGGTCCGACGCCGACCGCGTGCTGCAAGCGGAGCGTGCCGCCAAGCTGCGCCTGTGGGCAACCCGCCAGCGGCGGCACTCAATTCACGTGGACCTGTCTGGCGACAGTGCCGATGTGACGGCCGTCGCTGCCGCCGCCGCCGCTGCTGCTGCCGCCGTTGCGGCGGGTGGCACCGACCCTGCACCGCGCCGGCCGGCATCCGCAGCGGCGGCCGCCGCCCGCGACGCGGTGGTGGATGTGTCCAACATGCGGGGGAACCGGCGCACGGTGGAGATGCTGCCGCCCAAGCAGGCGGAGGCGTACCTGATGGCAGCGGCGGCGGGCGCACGGAAACGCGTGCTGGCGGCGCGGCGGCACTCGGCGGTGGCAGGGGTGGACATGGGCCTGGCGGCGGCAGCGGGCATCCATGACGTCAGCCACCTGTTGGGCAGCCGCGCGGCTGCGGAGGCAGCGGCGCACGGCAGCGGTGTGGCTGGTGCACACGTCATTCGCCGCACCTCCATCGTCGCGCCAGCCGCTGGTGACGGCAACCGTGGCGCGCTGTCTCATTTTCAGCCCACCCTGCCAGCACCGCACGCCGCCATGCGCGTCCGTCCCTCGGTGGCCACACCCACCGCCGCGACCCTCCTTGCTGCCATTGGCGGCGCCAGCCGCCCACCACACCCCAGCCCGGCGCGCAGCGTTGCCTCCACGCCGCGCACGCCGCATTCCCCAGCGGGTGGGCGTGTGGGTACGCCGTTGGCTCGAAGCACCCCACGTGGTCGCGGTGGTGTGCGTGGCCTGCCAGCCACCTCCCCGCTGTCGTCAGCCCCCAGGGCGTTTACCTTTGAGGGCAGTAGTGGTGGCGGCGGCGCGCGGTCCCGCCGCGAGCCGTCACCGCCGCCCGGGGCCAGCGCAATGACACCCCTATCGGCGTCAGCAGCGGCGGCGGCAGCGGCGGCGGCAGCGGCGGTGCCTTGGGAGCTGCAGGGCGGCGCGCCCATCAGCGCGTGGGAGGCAGGCGGCGGCAGTTCTACCAGTATTGCATTGACAGCGAGGCGGCCTGGAAGCAGCCGTGCAGGGTTACGTGATGACGCGGCAGACGCAACCATGTTTGCACGGCTGGCGCCTGCCGCGAGCGGCGAGGGCTTGCACTTGTCACTGCTCTCCGTAGCTGCACCATCACCAACCGCAGCGAAGGCGGCCGGACACGCTATGCGTGGCAGTGCGGCAGAGGTGGAGGTTGACGTGACTGTGGATGGCGGCGGCAGCGCTGCGGAGCTGCAGCCTGCGCCGTCGGTGGCCACACTGGCGAGTGGTGCCAGCGTCGAACATCGGTCCACGCTGATATTACCGTTGCCGCCGGCACGCCACGTTGGCGTACCGGTACGACGGGAGAGTGCGGGCGGCGACAGGCTGCAAGTGCAAGTACCTCCCCCGGCGCCGCTGGCGCCGGATGTGCACCACCACCGCGAGCACAGCGACGGCGTCGTGCTGGCGGGCCCCTTGCGCGCGCTGCCTTCACGTGCGCCGACATCTGCACGTGCGCCGCCGCAACCCACCGCCGTCCTGGCAGCGGTGCAGCCGGCGGTGGCCGGTGATGGGGAGGCAGCATCCCTTGTGCTGCTGGGCCCCGCGGCTGCGCACCGGCAAGCGGTCGCAGCCGCGGAAGCACAAGCAGCAGCAGCAGCAGCAGCTGCTGCTGCTGCAGCGGTAGGCGGCGGCAGCCGTGTGCCGTCGCGGCCGCTGCGGTCGCGAAGCCGTAGCGGCCCGCGGTCGCGGCCGTATGCTCGTGGCGTGCTGGTTGCGCGTGCTGACGGCACCGGCGTGCACCGCGCCGCGGTGTGGGATGAAGAGCACGTGCTGGAGGTGCCGGCGGCGCTGGCGGAGCGGTACGGAGACATGGAGCAGCGCACTCTGCGCCAACACATTCGCGCGCTGCGCCGTGCTGTCCGTCGCCGTGCTGCTGACTCGCAAGAGCGTGCCGCGACGGCGAGCGATGTTGTGCGCCCCCGCCCGCCGCATCCTGCAACCTCATCCGGTGCAGTGGTGGCGGGTGCCGCTGCCGGCGGCTCGATTGCCGTCGGCCCAAGCGGCGGCGGTGCACCGCACCTGCTGCCGCCACGCCGCCGCGCCAGCGTGCCGCTCGTGCCGGTGCACGCGTTGGGTGGCGGCGACAACAATGGCGACGACGACGGCAGCGCCAGGAGCGCGCGTGTGGCGCTGGCGCCCGGCGTTCATCGCGCCTTCCGCCACGAGCACGACCCCGCGCCACCCAGCTTGCATGACGCACCGCTGGCACTGTCGCTGGAGGGCCACGCGTTGCAGTCGTACGATGGCGAGCCGGGTGCGACGACTGGCATGATGTATGAGGATGACGACAGCGAGGGGGAGGAGGATGGCGAGCTGCACGCATTGCGAGGGCGTACCGGTAAGGTTTCTCGGGTGGAGCAGGCCGCGGAGCGTGAAGCGTGGTTGGCACGACGAGGCCGGCGCGGTAGTGGCGGGCATGGTACCCCGCCCTCGCAGTTGCGCTCGCGTTCGCGCTCACGTTCACGGTCTCGCTCGCGGTCGCGCTCGCGGTCCCGGTCGCGCTCACGGCCGCGCTCGGGTGGCAGCCGGTCACGCTCGCGTTCACGCGGTCGCTCGCGCTCGCGCTCCCGCTCACGCTCACGCACCACACCCGCGTCACCACTTGCACTGCCGCCAGCCATTTCACGCAGCCCCTTGCGCGTCAGCGCCATGGAGATGGTGCGTGCGCAGGAGGCGCTGGTGTCGCACGGCGCGTCGCCGGCGGGTGCAGCCGGCGCGCGGGTGTACGCGGCGGCGGTGCGCGAGTGGACGGCGTCGGCGGGGGGCGCACGCCCTGCCGGCTCTGGCACGTCACCGCCGGCGCGGGCGCCGTCCGCTGCCCCCGCGCCTGTGCCAGACGCGCCGCCGCCGCTGAACACGGTGTTGGCGTCGTTGCGGTCGCTGCAGATGGGGTTTGCGGCGGAGCTGGTGGAGCGCGAGCGGGTGGCTGCAGAGCAGGCGGCGATGGCATCCCCCGCGCTGGCAGAGTACTTCCGCGACCTGGCAGCGGTATACGGCCCCGCGCAGGCGCGGCACCTGCTACTGCACCGTCCCACCGACACCGACGTGGATGCCCTGCTGGAGTCGTCGCACATGCCGGCACTGCGCATCGGCGGCGTGCGGCTGGCGCCGTCGGGACCGCCGCGTGACTCGCCGCCGCCGTCTACCACCGCCGCCGCGGCCGCCGCCTCACGTATCAGCAGCGAGGGTAGTGGAAGCGACAGCGCGAGCGATAGTGCGCCCCGGGGTGGCGTGGCGCCACCTTTTCATCGTGGCCGGCGGCTGGTGCCGCCGCCAGGCGGCGCTACCGGTACGACCACTCGTCCGGCCGCCACTGCGGGCATGACCGCCACCGAGATGGCGCTGGCGGAGCTGGCGGCGTTGGGTGACTCTTGGGCAACCACAGCGGCGTACAAGGCGCTGCGGGCAACCGCGGCGGCGGGTGAGGCGGTGGGTAAGAAGAAGAAGCGGCGGAAGCGGCGGCAACGGCCTGCCGCGCCACCACCAGTGGCAGCCCCGCCGCCCGCACGCAGCGGTGGCGCACACGGTGGCGGCGGCGGCGGCAGCGGTGTTGGCGACGCGGCGGCGTTGCGGTCGCTTGCAGCGGCGCGTGCGTTCCTGGGTGACGCAGCTGGGCCGGCGCCGCTACCTGCCAGCCGACGGGCTGCGGCTGCGTTGGCAGCAGCGGGGAAGGAGCTTGTAGGCGGCGGCGGTGGTGGGTCGGGTCGGACGACGACACCGTCCGTGGCGTTGCATGCTTCCACCCCCATCCGCGCATTGATTGCCGCGCACAGTACCGGTGGTATCGGCAGCGGTAGTGCCGGCGCCACTGTCGGCGGGCTGCCTGCTCCCGCGGTTGTGGGAACCCCTGCCCGCCACCTGCCCTCCTCCCCGCTGCAGGGGCCTCGCACCACCGCCGCCGTCCGGCGGTGAATTAAATTAAATGCCGTTGGTGCACAGTTAAAGTAGTGACATTTCGAGAGGCGAGCCCAACAGCAGCGCGGCTGCTACATGCACTACGCCTGGCGGCGGCGGCGCGGACCCGCCCCACCACCGCGTCCGCCAGAACCCGCTACCACTTCAGCAGGCGTGCCTGCGGCATGCTCGTCCTCCACCTTGGCAGGCGTTTCTGGGGCAGGCTCAGGTGCAGGCGCCTCAGCCTCAGGCGCCGGCGCGGGCGCGGGTGCAGGCACGGGCGCAGGCGCGGGTGACTCAGCCACTGGCGCCGGAGCAGGGGCGGGTGCCGGTGCAGGTGCGGGTGCAGGAGCAGGCGCAGAGGCAGCTGCAGCAGCGGCGGCGGCAGCGGCGGGGTCGGCGGCTGGCGGCGGCACGACACCCGTCTTTGCCAGCAGCTGTGTCACACGCCCCGTGACTTCCTCCTCCACGGCGGCGGCCGGCGCGGCGGCGGCGGGGGCGCCCGCGGCCGGCCCGGGCGCGTGCGCATGGCGGCGAGGCGGCCGCGTCTCGCAGGCGGCCGGGTCGGCGGCGCCGCAGTACCCGGCGGCGGTGACGACCCTGGTGGCGCCCACCGCCGGGGTGCCCGCGGCGGCCGGGGGGGGCTCCCCCCCGCCGGCCCACGGCCCCGCGGCCGAGCGGCCGGCGGGGGCC
>Ga0066256_1002807_pt1 | contig 18238 bp, 21 predicted proteins | sample ThiBio_1000_biof_FD_87107 | JGI IMG/M metagenome (GOLD analysis project Ga0066256, IMG submission 87107) | Wastewater bioreactor microbial communities from Cape Town, South Africa - Thiocy_expt_1000_biof (version 2) | ecosystem: Engineered > Bioreactor > Thiocyanate-remediating >...
AATGCCCGTTGCCGCGCAGCGCTCGGTTGCAGAAGGTCACGAAGGGCCTGGCATCGGCGTGGCGCACGGTCACCAGCGTCGTCCCGCGCAGGATGAAGGTGATCGGCATCTTGGTCGGCTCGTCGCTGTCGAGATTGGCGAGCGCCGTCATGGTCATGAAGGCCGCGCCGCCCTCCTGGTAGAGGCGGGCGGAGAGCTCGATGTCCTCCATCTCCTCCCGGCTCGGGATGGAAACGTGCAGCGCGGCTTCCACCTCGCTCACTTCCTCCGGCGTCGGGCCGAGAAGGTCGTACCAGAGTGCAGGGGTAATGGCCTGCTCGATGGCCGGGTTGGAAATTTCGCGCAGGCAAAAGCGGTCAGCCTTGCGGGCATAGATCTGCAGCATGCTTCACTCCTCTGAGGGCGTTCTCGCCGTCCGGAGCGAAGCCAGGGGCCTCTTACCGGACAGGTCGCTCGATTGCTCTCGATGATCGACTGTCGGGGTCCATTGATCTTATCCGGGTTGAAGGCGCCGCCATGTGACGCCTGAGGGGGGAGATGCGCCCAAAATCGTTCCGCGTCAAGCACATCCGCAGTCCCGTTGAATCGGATTGTCCCATCAGCGTGGTTGATCGCTCGCTCAATTAAATTCGCTTTTGTTAATCGATGGCCGGGCGTAGTTTCCGGGGCCATATTCGGGAGACGCCCATGTCCGCCACCACCTATGCGGCCCCCGCCGCGCGCCGGTCCATGCCCTGGCCCGTCATCGTCGCCGGCTCGCTGATCGCCGTGCTCACCTTCGGCCCGCGCTCGGCGATGGGCTTCTTCCAGCTTCCGATGCTGCAGGGTACCGGCTGGGACCGCACGACCTTCGGCCTCGCCATGGCCTTGCAGAATCTCGCCTGGGGCGTCAGCCAGCCCTTCTTCGGCGCCATCGCCGACAAGTTCGGCACCTGGCGCGTGCTGCTCGTCTCGGGTCTCGTCTATGCGCTCGGTCTCTTCCTGATGTCGCTCGGCACCTCGCCGCTCTGGCTGCATGTCGGCGGCGGCGTGCTGGTCGGACTCGGCGTCGGGGCCGGTTCCTTCGGCATCCTCCTGTCCGCCTTCGCGCGCAACGTGACGCCCGAGCAGCGCTCCATGGCCTTCGGCATCTGCACGGCGGCGGGATCGGCCGGCATGTTCCTCTTCGCCCCGCTCTCGCAGGGGCTGATCAGCGCGTTCGGCTGGTCGGACAGCCTCGTCTATCTCGGCGTCCTCATGCTCCTCGTGCCGCTTCTCGGCATTCCGCTGCGCGGCAATTCCTCCTCCGGCATCACCGCCGCCAGCGAATACAAGCAGACGATCGGCGAGGCGCTGCGCGAGGCGCTCGGCCATCGCAGCTACCTGCTGCTCGTCGCCGGCTTCTTCGTCTGCGGCTACCAGGTCGCCTTCATCCCCGCGCATTCCCCCGCCTATCTCGGCGACATCGGCATCGACGCGCGCTACGCGGTGATCGCCCTGGCGCTGATCGGCTTCTTCAACATCATCGGCTCGCTTGCCGCCGGCGTCATCGGCCAACGTTACTCGAAGCCCTATTTCCTCGCCTACATCTACCTTGCCCGCTCGGTTGCGGTCTCGGCCTTCATCCTCCTGCCGAAGTCGCCTGCCTCCGTCATCATTTTTGCTGTGGTGATGGGCCTGCTCTGGCTCTCCACCGTGCCGCCGACCAACGGCCTCGTCGCCATCATGTTCGGTACCAAGCATCTCGGCCTGCTCGGCGGCATCGTCTTCCTGTCGCACCAGGTCGGCTCGTTCCTCGGCGTGTGGATGGGCGGTTACCTCTACGACCATTTCGGCACCTACGATCCGGTCTGGTGGCTCGGCGTGGCGCTCGGCGTCTTCGCGGCGGTCGTGCACTGGCCGATCGAGGAAAAGAGCGTCGCCCGCCCGGTCGCCGCCTGACCGCGCCAAAGCATGCGCCGCGCGAAGGAATTCGGGCGGCGCTTCTTGCAAACCGTCGCAAAAGTTTCTAAATCTGAACCACCGGCCAATGCCGGTTTTGTTTTACGGCCATTATGCTCAATTTGAGCAAAATGGCGAGGCCGCCCGAAACCGGCGGCAGAGGAGGGTTCCATGACCGTTCTGGCCCAGCATGCGGCAGGAGCCGAGGCCGCACGTCCGCTCACCGCGGCGGAGCGCTTCGGCGTCGTCGAGAAACCGGACCTCACCTTCACGCCCGACATCGCCCGCGAGACCGAGCATCTCTACGAGCGGGTCAAGCAGTTCATCCCCGCCTTCGAATGGCCGGTCTACGCGCCCTATGTCGCCGCGATCAACCGGCTGAAGAAGGAGCGCGGCGCCGTCATCCTCGCGCACAATTACCAGACGCCGGAAATCTTCCACTGCGTCGCCGACATCGTCGGCGATTCGCTGCAGCTCGCCCGCGACGCCACCAAGGTCGATGCCGAGATCATCATCCAGTGCGGCGTGCACTTCATGGCCGAGACTTCGAAGCTGCTGAACCCGGAAAAGACCGTCCTCATCCCCGATGCGAAGGCCGGCTGCTCGCTGTCCGATTCGATCACCGGCGCCGACGTGCGCCTGCTCAAGCAGCGCTATCCCGGCGTGCCTGTTGTCACCTATGTCAACACGTCCGCGGACGTGAAGGCGGAGACGGACATCTGCTGCACGTCCTCCAACGTGCTCGCCGTCATCGAGAGCCTGGAGAGCGATACGGTGCTCTGCATCCCGGACGAGTATCTGGCGATGAACGTCGCCAAGCAGACCAACAAGAAGATCCTCACCTGGAAGGGCCATTGCGAGGTGCATGAGCGCTTCACCCCGCAGGAACTGCTCTCCTACAAGGAGGCCCATCCCGGCATCGAGATCATCGGCCACCCGGAATGCCACCCGGATGTCATCGCCGTCTGCGATTTTGCCGGTTCGACCTCGGGCATGATAAACTACGTGAAGGATCATCGCCCCTCGCGCGTGCTGCTCGTCACCGAATGCTCCATGGCCTCCAACATCCAGGCCGAACTGCCGGGCGTCGATTTCGTAAAGCCCTGCAACCTCTGTCCGCATATGAAGCGCATCACGCTGCCGAAGATCCTCGACAGCCTGGTGAACATGACGGAGGAGGTCGTGGTCGACCCGGCGATCGCCGATCGCGCCCGCCTCGCCGTCGAGCGGATGGTGAACCTGAAGCAGTAATCGGGACGTATGGCCCGCGCCATGCCGCCCCTCATGCCCTTGCCGGGACCTTTCCCTTGGCTTCGGAGAGAAGCAGGAAAACGGTGAGCCCGGCGCTCCTCGCCCCGCTCGCGGGAAGAGGATGCCGGCAGGCAGGCGGGGGGCGGACGGCAGGCCGCATCGTCGGAGGAAAGACAAATGCCCATGGAAAGTTTCCGCCCGCAATCGTGGAACGGCATCGATGACATCGTCATCGTCGGCGGCGGCCTTGCCGGCCTGTTCTGCGCGCTGAAGCTCGCGCCGCGCCCCGTCACGATCCTTGCCGCCGCGCCTATCGGGCAGGGCGCGTCCTCGGCCTGGGCGCAGGGCGGCATCGCCGCGGCCATGAGCCCGGGCGACACGTTCGACAAGCACGTCGCCGACACGCTGGAGGCGGGCGCCGGCATCGTCGACGAGAAGATGGCGCGCTTCATGGTCTCCGAAGGCCCGGCGCGCATCCACGACCTCCTCGAATACGGCGTGCCCTTCGACCGCGACCTCGAAGGCCAGCTCCTGCTTTCCCGCGAGGCCGCCCATTCCGAGCGCCGCATCGTGCGCGTGAAGGGCGACATGGCCGGCAAGGCCATCATGGAGGCGCTGATCGCGGCCGTGCGCAACACGCCGTCGATCCGCGTGCTGGAAGGCTACGTCGTCGAGGAGCTGGTGCGCGAAGGCCGCTTCATCTCGGGCGTCGTCGCCCGGCCGGATGCCGGCCAGTCGAAGAACCGCGTGCATTTCCCGGCCCGCGCCGTGGTGCTATGCTCGGGCGGCGTCGGCCATCTCTTCGCCGTCACCACCAATCCGTGGGAGGCCTGCGGCCAGGGCGTCGGCATGGCGGCCCGCGCCGGCGCGATCATCGCCGACCCGGAATTCGTGCAGTTCCACCCGACCGCCATCAATATCGGCCGCGATCCCGCCCCGCTCGCCACCGAGGCGCTGCGCGGCGACGGGGCGCATCTCGTCAATGCCGCCGGCCACCGCTTCATGCTTGATATCCACGAGGACGGCGAACTCGCCCCGCGCGACATCGTCTCGCGCGGCGTCTTCGCCGAGGTGCAGGCCGGCCGCGGCGCCTTCCTCGATTGCACCAAGGCCGTCGGCGCGCATTTCCCGGACATGTTCCCGACCGTCTACGCCTCCTGCATCGCCGCCGGCATCGATCCGGTGACCCAGCCGATCCCTGTCGTGCCGGCCGTGCACTACCACATGGGCGGCGTGCTGACGGATGCGGAGGGCCGCACCTCCATCGACGGCCTGTGGGCCGCCGGCGAGGTCACGTCCACCGGCGTGCATGGCGCCAACCGCCTTGCCTCCAACTCGCTGCTCGAGGCCGTCGTCTTCGCCGCCCGCATCGCGGAGAACATCAAGGGCATCCTGCCCGAGCCGAAGATCAACGACTGGGGCAAGAATGCCGGCGAGAGCGACGACCTCGTCACCATCGAGGACAGCCCGGCGCTCACCCGCCTGCGCCGCATCATGAGCGACAAGGCCGGCGTCATCCGCAGCCGGGAGGGCCTTGCGGCCGCCATCCGCGAGATCGCCGTGCTGGAGCGCGAGAACAGCCGCATGCGCTTCCACAACATCGTCACCACCGCCAAGCTCATCACCGTCGGCGCCTGGCTGCGCGAGGAAAGCCGCGGCGGCCATTTCCGCTCCGATTTCCCCGAGCAGAAGGCCGCCTGGAAGCACCGCACCTTCCTCACGCTGGCCGACGCCGAGGCGGTCGTCGCCGAACTTTCGCAGACGGCGGCGGCCTGACGCCGCCGCTCCAGTCGCAACCAACCGGGACAAGCAGCCATGACCACTCCCTTTCTCCACGTCCTCTCGCCGCTGATGGTGGAGGAGCAGGTGCGCGCGGCGCTTGGCGAGGCCCTCGGCCGGGCCGGCGACATCACCAGCCAGGCGACCATCGCGCCCGACATGACGGCGACCGCCGGGTTGAACAGCCGCGAGGACGGCGTCGTCGCCGGCCTCGATCTCGCCCGCGCCGCCTTCCGCCTGATGGACCCGGCCATCCGCTTCGAAGCCTTCGTGAAGGACGGCGACACGCTTTCGCCGGGCACGGTGATCGCGACGGTGTCCGGGCCGGCCCGTGCAGTGCTATCGGCCGAGCGCGTGGCGCTCAACTTCCTCATGCATCTGAGCGGCGTCGCCTCCTACACGGCGCGCTTTTCCCGCGAGATCGCCCATACGCACGCCAGGGTCTGCTGCACGCGCAAGACCATTCCCGGCCTGCGCGCGCTGGAGAAATACGCCGTGCGCATGGGCGGCGGCTCCTCGCACCGCTACGGGCTGGACGACGCGATCCTCATCAAGGACAACCATATCGCGGTTGCCGGCGGCGTCGCGGGCGCCATCCGCGCCGCCCGCGCCTTCGCGGGCCATCTCGTCAAGGTCGAGGTCGAGGTGACGACGCTCGAAGAGCTCGAAGAGGCGCTGGAAGCGCAGCCGGATGTCGTGCTGCTCGACAATATGGGGCCGGAACTCCTGCGCCGCGCCGTCGAGATCAACCGCGACTGTGCCGGCCTTGCCGACGCGGCCTATGCCGCGGACCCGCGCCGGGTGAAGCTCGAAGCCTCCGGCAATGTGAACCTTTCGACGATCCGCGCCATCGCCGAGACCGGTGTCGACTATATCTCGACGTCGAAGATCACCATGGCCGCGCCGACGCTCGACATCGGCCTCGACGTCGTCGTGGGCTGACGGCGGGGAACACCCGGCGAGAGGATGCGTTGCGCTTCCATGGGAAACCAACCGGAAGGACGCATCATGTCGAAGATCGTTGCGCTCGCCATCGCGGCGGGCACCCTTACGGCGCTCGGCTCTCCAGCCCTCGCGCAGCAGACGAAGAACACGGCGGAGGCCAATTTCGTCGACCGTTCCGGCACGGAAAACGGCCGCGCGCACCTGACCGCCGCAAACGACGGCGTGCTTTTCGAGGTGGAGGTCTCGGGCCTGACGCCGCGCAAGTGGGTGGCGCTGCACATCCACGAAACCGGCACCTGCGATCCCGGCGGCGGCCACGAATCGGCCGGCGGCCACTTCAATCCCGACGGGAAGAAGCATGGCTTCGTCGCCGCCGACGGGCCGCATGCCGGCGACCTGCCGAACCAGTATGTCGCCGAGGACGGCGTCCTGCGCGCGCAGATCTATTCGACCATGGTGCGCCTCGACGATGCGGAGCGCGGCATCCGCGGCCGCGCGCTCATCGTCCATGCCGGCTCGGACGACTACCGCACCGATCCGGCCGGTGGCGCGGGCGACCGGCTTGCCTGCGCGGTGATCAAGTAGGCCCCGGACGGGCCTATCGCATCCCCACCTTCAGGCCCGGCGCCGGGCGCTCCTCGAAGATGCGGCGGCGGAAGCGGAAGAGCGCGGCGGGCCGCCCCCCGGTGGCCGAGGGGGAGATGCCGGTCGGGTCCACCAGTTCGGCGCCTTCGACGAGCCGGCGGAAATTCTGCTTGTGCAGGTGGCGGCCGGAAATCGCCTCGACGGTCGCCTGCAATTCGGTGAGCGTGAATTCCGGCGCCATCAGCTCGAAGATGACAGGGCGGTATTTGAGCTTGCCGCGCAGCCGCGCCATGGCGGTCGCCAGGATGCGGCGATGGTCATGGCGCATCGCCGTGCCTGCCGAAGGCTGGCCGGGCCGGGCGCGCCCGTCGGTCACGGCCTCCTCGGCGATGCCGGCTTCGTAGAGCAACTCGTACCGCTCCAGCACGCGCTCCTCGTCCCACGGGAAGTCGTCGAGGCCGAAGGCGAGGCGCATGCGGGTGCGCGGGGCGGGCATGGCGCTCGCGCGCTCCTGCCCGACGACGTCCGCGGCCCAGGATTTCAGCGCCGGCAGGATCACCTGGTCGATCACCTGGGGACGCCCTTGCCGCCAGTCTTCCCACGGAAGGTAGCTGTACCAGTCGCGCCACGCCGCTCCCGCCTCCGCCAGCCGTTCGTTCGCCTCGGCGTCGGTGCGCGTCAGCGCGAGATAGCCGACCGAGACCATGTGCGTGCCGGCCTCGTCGGGCGCCTTCTGCCGGCCGCGGTCGCCGAAGGTGTAGAGCTGCTCGATATAGCCGAGCTTCAGCGCGGTCTGCGCCTCCACGCTGGCGCGCAGGCTCGTCTCGAAGGTGCGGTGCTGGTGCGGGTCGAAGGGGCCGAAGGGCAGGGCGTCGCGCGCGTTGGCGCCGTCGCCGCCGATTGCGAGAATGCAAGGGGTGCGGCCGGAAATCGCGACGACCGCCGCGTTGAGGCCGATTTCGACCGGGGGGCGGGCGCCGGTTTGCGTCATGGCTGCGCAGCCTCGGGAACGGCGGAGAAGGCGAAGGGACTGTCGCCGACATAATCCGCCCCGCGCCCGATGGCCTTGACGGCGGCGGCGAGCCGGCCGCCCCGCCCGAGCACATGGTCGCCGATCTCGACCAGCCGCGCATTGGGGGTCGCCTGCACCGAGGCACGGCGCAGGCGCTGCGCGAGAGCGTGGTCGTCCTGGTCCGGCTCCACCGCGAGCGCGGCGATGAGCGCCGCGGCCGGCGAGCGGGAAACGCCCATCATGCAATGGACGAGCAGCGGCGCCTGCCGGTCCCAGCCGCGGGCAAAGCCGATGATCGCCGCCACGTGCTCCTCGCCGGGCGCGACGAGGTTGCCGGTGCCGGCGAAGGCGATGTCGTTGACCCCGACGATCATGTGCCGCCCGGCGGAAATCACCGCGGGCCGGTGAAAATCCTGCTTCGGGGCGACGAGGCTCAGCATCTCGCGGCAGCGGTGGCGCACGGCGAGCTCCGCGATCCTGCCGAGCGGGGCGACGACGATCGTGCCCATGCTCACACCGCCGCGGCGAGGGGACCGCGCTCGCGCTCCAGCGCCTCGAAGCGTTCGGCAAAGCGCTTCTGTGCCTCGACGGCGGGCAGCGGCGCGATGTCCAGCATGGCGAGCGTGATGCCGCGCGGCGCGCCGAAGAACTTCGTGGCCTCCGCATGGGAGAAGCCGGCAAGCTCGGTCGCCTCGAAGAAGGCGGCGGCCTGGTCGGCCTTCTTGATCCTGGCCTTCAGCGCGGCAGGCGTGGAGGAGGGCAGGCCGAAGCGCAGGTGCACGGCCGCCTCCAGCCGCTTTTCCACCACCTTGTAGCCGCCGCCGACAACCGCCTTGAAGGGCGAGATCATGTCGCCGATCACATATTCCGGCGCGTCGTGCAGCAGCGCCATCAGGCAGTCGTCCGCGCCGCAGCGGTTCTGGTGGCGGAAGATCGTCTCGACGACCAGCGAATGCTGCGCCACCGAAAAGGCATGGTCGCCGCCCGTCTGGCCGTTCCAGCGCGCGACGCGGGCAAGGCCATGGGCGATGTCGGAAAGCTCGATGTCGAGCGGCGACGGGTTCAGGAGATCGAGGCGGCGGCCGGACAGCATGCGCTGCCAGGCGCGGGGCTGCGTCTTCGCTCGTGCGGCACCGTTCATTGCGCCGGCACCTCGGACGCGTCGTCCGGGAAGGCAAGGCCGGTCCACCCCGGAAGCTCGACGGTGACGGGCGCGCCGTCCGCGGTGATCGGCGTGCCGCTGCGGATCGCATCGCCGGCGCGGTCGATGCGCACGATGGCAAGGCCGAGCGCGCCGGAGACGCTGCCGAGCGTCCCGATCGGTTTGCCGCCGGCCAGAAGCTCGGTGCCCGTCGCGGGCAGCGGGGTCTTGCCCTTGACGACGACCGGGCGGCGGCGGGCGGTGCCGCGATGATGCATGCGGGAAACGACCTCCTGCCCGACATAGCATCCCGTGCGGAACGAAACACCGCCGCTGAGGTCGAGCAGCACGTCGTGCGGGAAGGCGTCGGAAAGGGCATAGTCGCGGCCGGCTTCGGGAAGGCCGGCGGTGATGCGCAATACGTCGTAGAGCGTCGCATCGTCCGCGCCGCCGCCGCGCGCGCGGCGGGAGACGTCGAGGCCCGCCTTGGCAAAGCGTATGTCGCGCGGCGCCCCGTCCTCCGCCCCGTCCCAGGCGACCGTCACCTCGCTGCCCTCGACGACCGCAAGATCGACCGCGGCGCGCAGCTTGTACATGGTCAGCCGCTTGAGGAGCGCGTCGCGCTGGTCCTGCGCCGTCTCCAGCAGGAAGGCCTGCGCGCCGTCGCGGCCGATCAGGAAATCGAAGAGGATCTTGCCCTGCGGCGTCAAAAGCGCGCCGGGGCGGATTTCGTCCGCCTGCAGGTCGGGCAGGTTGGTCGTGATGAGCGATTGCAGGAATGTTTCGGCATCCTTGCCGGAAATGCGGAGAAAGGCGCGGCCGGAAAGCGTGACGGAAGGCATGTTTCGATCCAGGTTTCTTGCGCGCCGGCAAGGCCCGGCGCAGGCGGTGCACCATCGCACCCGTTGAAACAGAAGTAGAACGGCCGGGCCGCTTTCGCAAGGTCATGCGCTCTTGCCCGATGGCGCAGGGCCGCTATGAAGGGCCTCCACCGAGACGAGGCTGAAAGACCATGGATACTCCCCCGCCGCTTCCCCATGACGCATGGTCCGCCTGGCATCCGCGCGAACTTGCGCGCCGGCTCGCGGGCGTCCCTCAGCCATGGTGCGTCGTCGGCGGCTGGGCGCTCGATCTCTGGCACGGCGTCGAGACAAGGCCGCACGAGGACCTCGAATTCACCATCCTGCGCGCGGATTTCCCGGCGTTCCGCGCGGTGCTCCCCGACCTGCGCCTCCACGCGGCCGATGACGGCAAGGTGTGGCCGCTTGGGGAAAACGAGACGCCGCCGGCCGGCGTGGCGCAAGTCTGGTGCGCGGATGTGGCGGCGCGCTGCTGGCGTGTGGACATGATGCTGGAGGACGGAACGCCCGAAACCTGGGTCTACAAGCGCGACCCGTCGATCCGCCGCCCGCGCGGCGAGATAGTCCGTCTGACGGAGGAGGGCATTGCCTATCTCGCGCCGGAGGCGAACCTGCTTTTCAAGGCGAAGTACCGGCGCGACAAGGACGAGGCCGATTTCGCCCGCGCGCTGCCGAAGCTGAACGAAGCGGAACGGGACTGGCTGCGGGCAGGCATCGCCAGGGCCTGTCCCGACCATGCCTGGCTGGACGTGCTTGCGGTCACTCGCCGGTGACGAAGAACTTCCACTGGCCGTCGGGCGTGATGCCGACGCGGTAGAAATTGTAGCTGCCGAATTCCTGCATTTCGGAATAGTCGCCGGCGGTGACGATGCGCAGCAGTTCCACCTTCTCCGGCGGCGTCAGCTTCGCCAGCGGCTTTTCGGCGAAATAGGGCCAGACATACATGTCGTCCGCCGTGCCCTGGCCGACATGGGCAAAGCCGGTCGCCAGCACGTCGAGAAGGATGGCAAGGACCTCGATCCCGTCGGGATCGCCGGACTGGCCCTTGAGCGTCTCGACCGGGCCTTCCTCGCTTTCGACCATGGAGACCTGCGTCTCGGTCACGCCCTTGCCGAGCAGGGGCCGCAGCCGCTCGATGTCGCCGGAGGCGGCCGCCTCGACGATGAGTTCGCGCATGCGGCGCACCGGTTCCGGCGCCTTGGCGATGTCGTGGATGACCTCGACCGGCGGCTGGTCGGCCGAGCTGTCGTCGGCAGGCCCGGTCACCGCGCCGTCGTTGCGAATCAACGGGTCGGGCAAAGGCAACTGGAGGGGGCCGGTCTCTTCTTCCGTCTCGACCGGCGCGGGCTTTTCGTCCTTCGCGGGCTCTTCGCCCTCCGCCGGCTTTTCCTGCACCTGTTCGTGCTTCAACTCGCTGAGGGCGAAGGCCGGGCGCAGGGGAGTAACGAGCATTGTCGCCGCCAGAAGCACCGACAATGCGATGACGCTGCCGCAAGGCAGCTTTTTGCCGTCAGCCGACGTCTGCATGACCTGTCTTTCCAGCCTATTGCAGGATGCGCTCGGGGGAGAATTCTCCAGCCATCATGCGCTCGCGCAGCGAATCGAGCAACGCTTCCGCGCCCTTTTCGCCATGGACGCGGATCGTCTCGCGCAGGGCGAGCGCGATGGCCGCATCGGCGATGATCTCGGCTTCGATGCCATCAGCCATCCCGTCGGCCCAGGCCTCGTTCTGGTATTCCAGAGCGGCCTGCATCTTCTCGTGCACGATCATCTCGTCGATATCGTTGAGAGTAGGTTCCATTGATCGGTCCATGCCAGGCATTCAGTTCTTACTGCACTGTTAACGACCTTAGCAGCCTTTTCCCAAAACGGCACTGGCTGCTGCGAAAACAGGTTAATTAATCCCTAATTTCCGAACCTTGCGGTAATTTCCGTGGCAAGTGTTGCACCTTCGTTACGGTATCTCTCTTCTGCGACAACCGCCGAGTCGGTGCAAGCGGTATAGATGGCCGCAAAGGAGCGGTATCCACGGTTGAATGCGGCCGTCAGCTTTTCCTGCCGCTTCGGTTCCTTCGCCGCTTCCAGCTCGATGATGCGCTGCATGGCGGCGCGCCAGTTGTCCTCCGCCTTGCCCGCACAGAGATTGCGCAGGTAATGCACCGCGCCGAGGATTTCCGAAAGCCGCTCCAGCCGCTCGTCATAAGGCGCCGGTTTTTCCTCGACGGGGGCCGCGGCGGGCGTTTCCGTGCCGGCGGCCGGCTTCGCCTTCTGGGCGAGGGCGGGGCCGGCAAGGGCAAGGCTTGCGATCAGCGCGAGGCGAATCAGCTTCATGCGGCAGGCCCCAGCCGTTCGGCCTCCAGCCGGGCGATGCATTCGCGCACGCTGTCGGGCGCGGGAAGGCCCGCGATCTCCTCGGCGGTGTACCAGCCCACCCCCGCCGCGTCGTCCGAGGCGACGGCGACCGCATTCCGGTCGGCCTTTACCTTGAAGACGGAGAGGAAGAAGGAGGGGCTGCCGGGACCGTCCTCGCGGCCGGGCAGGTCGTAGGTCGCGAAAAGCACGGGCTTTTCGGCGCGGATGCCGGTTTCCTCGAAGAGTTCGCGCAGCGCCGTCTCGGCCGGCGTCTCGCCGTCCTCGCCGCGCCCGCCGGGAAAGGCATACATGGCGTCCGACGGCGGCTTGCTGCGCAGCACCAGCAGGTAGCGCCCGTCGCGCTCGATGACGGCGGAGGAGGCGGGCTGGGGTCTTCTGGATGTCTTCATCGCTGTCCGGCTCGGTTGCGCTTCATTGACCCCTTATAGGCAAAGTGCGATGACGACGCCATGTGTGGACGATATGCATTGCTGGCCAAGGCGGATCTCGCCGAAGCGTATTTCGATCTTGCGGAACTGGACGACCTGCCGGAGCGCTACAACATCGCGCCGACGCAGCCGATCCTCGTCGTCGTCGCCGGCGAAAGGCAGGCGCCCGGCAGCAACCTGCCGGAGCGCAGGGCGATGCTGGTGCGCTGGGGCTTCATGCCCGGCTGGGTGAAGGACCCCCGCGAATTCCCGCTTTTGATCAACGCGCGCGCCGAAACGGCGATCGGCAAGGCCTCTTTCAAGGCCGCCATGCGCCACCGGCGCATCCTCGTGCCGGCCTCCGGCTTCTTCGAGTGGCGGCGGCCGGCGGAGAAGGGCGCGAAGGCGCAGGCCTACTTCATCCGCCCGCGGAAGGGCGAGATCGTCGCCTTCGCCGGCCTGATGGAGACCTGGTCTTCGGCGGACGGTTCGGAGGTCGATACCGGGGCGATCCTGACGACCGCGGCGAACAGCGACATTTCCCGCATCCACGACCGCATGCCGGTCGTCATCCGCCCGGAGGATTTTTCCCGCTGGCTCGACTGCAAGACGCAGGAGCCGCGCGACGTCGCGGACCTCATGAAGCCCATCGACGACGGCTTCTTCGAGGCGATCCCGGTTTCCGACAGGGTGAACAAGGTCGCCAATATGGGACCCGACATCCTCGATCCCGTCGAGGAGCGTGCCGAGGAGGCGCCGGAAAAGAACAAGGGCGCAGAAGCGCCCCCATCGTCGGATCAGCTTTCGCTTTTCTGATCGCCTATTCGTAAAGCGACTGCAGGACCGGCGGCAGGTCGCGTTCGCGGCGCGGGTCCGTGCACTTCACCTCGGGCTTGCACTGCGTGGCGGCCACGACGGCGCGCAGGCCGAGCGGCTTGTAGCGCGCCTGCAAGGTCTCGGCGGCGGCGCCGGTTTGTGCGGGTTGTTTCTTTGCGGTTGGCATTCTCACTCTCCTGACGTGTCGTTCTCAGGCGGCCCCGTATGATTCCCCCGGTTTGCCCCTGACGACCTATGCATTTACCGGACCCTTTCGGCCAAATTCTGCTCAAATTTTGATCGCTCTGCGGCGAAGGCGCCGAATGACAGGGTTTGACGATCAACAATTATGACCGACGGACATATCGCACACCGGGCGTGAGGCTGCCTCCCATGGCCGTAACGGGCCGAAAGGACAGGATTTTCATCGCCTGGCCTTCGCGCCCGCTTGACCGCAGGCCCGCGCGGCGCGATAAAGCAGGCCATGAAAACGGTACTCTGCATTCGCCGGAGCATTATTCGCTAGCGCACGCGCTGGCCCGGCCGTTTTCGTCCCTCAAAATCCCCGGATGACAACGACCCGGCCAGCCGGGTGCATGCATTTTGGGAGATTTCCATGGCCGAAAAGCCGGTCCTGACGCTGTACAACACGCTCACGCGCTCGAAGGAGCCCTTCGCTCCCATCGATCCCGACAACGTGCGCATGTATGTCTGCGGCCCGACGGTCTACGACTTCGCCCATATCGGCAATGCGCGGCCGGTCATCGTCTTCGACGTGCTCTACCGCCTGCTGCGCCATGCCTATGGCGAAGCCCACGTCACCTATGCCCGCAACATCACGGATGTCGACGACAAGATCAACGCCCGGGCGCTGCGCGATTTCGGCGGCGAGATCGAAAGCGGCGCCCTGTCGCTGAACGAGGCGATCCGCCGGGTGACGGAGAAGACGGCCAACCAGTTCCATTCCGACATCGCCACGCTCGGCGCCATGCCGCCGACCCACGAGCCGCGCGCCACCGAATTCGTGCAGCCGCGCGAGGACGGCAAGGCGGACATGATCACCCTGATTCAGCGTCTCATCGAACGCGGCCATGCCTATGAAACCAATGGCGAAGTGCTGTTCGACACCGGCTCGATGGCCGATTACGGCCAGCTCTCCAGGCGCAATCTCGACGAACAGCAGGCCGGCGCCCGCGTCGCCGTCGACGTGCACAAGAAGAGCCCCGGCGACTTCGTGCTCTGGAAGCTCTCCTCGCCGGAAGAACCCGGCTGGGATTCGCCTTGGGGCCGTGGCCGGCCCGGCTGGCATATCGAGTGCTCGGCCATGTCGGCCGCCTATCTCGGCGAGGTCTTCGACATCCATGGCGGCGGGCTCGACCTGATCTTCCCGCACCACGAGAACGAGATCGCCCAGTCGCGCTGCGCCCATGGCACGAAGGTCATGGCGAATGTCTGGATGCACAACGGCTTCGTGCAGGTCGAAGGCCGCAAGATGTCGAAGTCCGAAGGCAACTTCGTCACGATCTACGAACTGCTGCACGAAGAGAAGTTCGGCGGCCGCAAATGGCCGGGCGAGGTGCTGCGCCTCGCCATGCTGATGACCCATTACCGCGAGCCGATCGACTTTTCCGTCAAGCGGCTGGAGGAGGCCGAGCGCCTTCTCTCCAAGTGGCCGGCCGGCGGCGATCCGGCGGAAGGAAGGGTGGACCAGTCGGTGCTCGCGCCGCTCTTCGACGACCTCAACACGGTCGGCGCCGTGCAGGCTTTGCACGCGCTCGCCCAATGCGCCAACAACGACCCGCTGATGCTACCGGTCTTCACCGCCAGCGCCCGGCTTCTCGGTGTCGAGCCGAAGAAGGCCGAGGTCTCGAAGGCGCTGGAGGAGAGCATCGACTCGATCATCCAGCTCCGCCTCGAAATGCTGAAGGCGAAGAATTTTACTGAGGCCGACAGGATCCGCGACGACCTTTCCGCCAAGGGCATCCAGCTGAAAGACGGCAAGGACCCGGCGACGGGCGAGCGCGTGACGACGTGGGAGGTGAAGAGGTGACCACGCCCTTCTACACCGGTGGATGCCAGTGCGGCGCCGTGCGCTTCCATGTCGAGGGCGCGCTTGGCGATGCGTCGGTCTGTCATTGCCGGATGTGCCAGAAGGCGAGCGGGAACTTCTATCTGCCGCTGGTTTCGGTCAGCGGCGCGAAGCTGGCATGGACGCGCGGCGCGCCGAAGCGCTTCCGCTCCTCCAACCACGGCCATCGCGGCTTCTGCGCCGAATGCGGCACGCCGCTGACCTACGAGGCGCCGGACGGCGTGGCGCTGACCATCGCCGCCTTCGACGATCCCGCCGAAATCGCCCCGCGCATCCAGTGGGGCATCGAGGCGAAGCTGCCCTATGTCGACACGATCCGCGACCTGCCCGGCGAGGACACGATGGCCGACCAGGACGCTGCGTCCTTCCTCGCCGATCTCGTCTCCTACCAGCACCCCGACCACGATACCGACGAATGGCCGCCGGAGCGCGCGTCATGAGCATCTCGCGCATCTATACCGGCGGCTGCCAGTGCGGCGCGGTGCGCTATCGCGCCGAGGGCACGCTCGGCGATCCGCATCTGTGCCATTGCCGCATGTGCCAGAAGGCGGCCGGCAACTATTTCCTGCCGCTCGCCAATGCCCCGCGCGAGCGCTTCGCCATCACCCGCGGCGAGCCGGGCTGGTTCCGGTCGTCGCAGATCGTGCGCCGCGGCTTCTGCCGCGATTGCGGCACGCCGCTCTTCTACGACGCCCTTGCCGCCGACCATGTCAATGTGACGCTCGGCTCGCTCGACGACCCGGACGACGTGCGCCCCATCGCGCAGGCCGGCGTCGAATCGCGCGTCGTCTGGTTCGCGCAACTCGCCCGGCTGCCGGAGCACGAAAGCAATGAAGGAGAGGGCGGCGAGGCGCGCCATGTGAGGATCCGCGATACGAACCGCCAGCATCCCGACTACGACACCGATCACTGGCCCCCGGAGGGGTCCGTATGAGCGATCCGAAACCCGAACTCGGCTTTCCCCGCAGATGGCTCTATCTCATCGCCGGCAAGCTGATCCTCATCACGGCCGTCGTGATCGCCGTCGTCGTCTATTCCACCTATCGCTGAAGGAGCCTGCCATGACCACGCAACAGGAAGGGATCAGGACCGGCGGCTGCCAGTGCGGCGCCGTGCGCTTCCGCATCAAGGGCGGGCTCGGCCGCCCGTCGATCTGCCATTGCCGCATGTGCCAGAAGCAGTTCGGCGGCTTCTTCGGCCCGCTCGTCACGGTCAAGGGCGAGGCGGAGTGGACCCGCGAGGAGCCCGCCTATTTCCAGTCCTCGGTCAACATCGCCCGCGGCTTCTGCCGGAACTGCGGCACGCCGCTGACCTACAGGCATCCGGGCGGGCTGGAAATCGCCATCGGCGCCTTCGACGACCGCAGCGATCTCGCTCCGCAGGTCCAGGTCAATTACGGCGCGCGCCTTCCCTGGGTCGAGACGATCTTCTCCGCGCCCGTCCATGATGACCCGGATTATTACAGCCAGCAGGAGGCGATCATCTCCTTCCAGCACCCCGATCACGAAACCGAAAACTGGCCTGCCCACGGAATGAAGCTATGAGCGAAACCCTGCGTACCCTCTATCCCGAGATCGAACCCTATGCCTCGGGCCACCTGGACGTCGGCGACGGACATGTCGTCTACTGGGAACGGGCCGGCACGCCGGGCGCCAAGCCCGCGGTCTTCCTGCATGGCGGCCCGGGCGGCACGATCTCGCCGAGCCATCGCCGCCTGTTCGATCCGAAGCTCTACGACGTCACGCTGTTCGACCAGCGCGGCTGCGGCAAGTCCACGCCGCATGCGACGCTGGAAGCCAACACCACCTGGCACCTGGTCGCCGACATCGAGCGGCTGCGCGAAATGGCGGGCGTGGAAAAGTGGCTGGTCTTCGGCGGCTCCTGGGGTTCGACCCCGGCGCTCGCCTATGCGGGAAAATATCCCGAGCGCGTCTCCGAGCTCGTGCTTCGCGGCATCTACATGCTCACGAGGGCCGAACTCGACTGGTACTACCAGTTCGGCGTTTCGGAGATGTTCCCGGACAAGTGGGAGCGCTTCATCGCGCCCATCCCGCCGGAAGAGCGCCACGAGATGATGCACGCCTACCATCGCCGCCTGACCAGCGACGACAAGGCGACGCGCATGGCCGCGGCGAGGGCCTGGAGCCTGTGGGAAGGCGAGACGATCACGCTCCTGCCGGAGCCGGCGACGAGCGACCGCTTCGGCGAGGACGAATTCGCCGACGCCTTCGCCCGCATCGAGAACCATTTCTTCGTCAATGCCGGCTGGATGGAGGAGGGGCAGTTGCTGCGCGACGCGCACCGGCTGCATGGCATTCCCGGCCTCATCGTGCACGGCCGCTACGACATGCCGTGCCCGGCGAAGAACGCCTGGGCGCTGCACAAGGCCTGGCCGGACGCCGAGTTCTATCTCGTCGAAGGGGCGGGCCACGCCTATTCCGAACCCGGCATCCTCGACCGCCTGATCTACGCGACCGACACGTTCGCCGGTAAAGTTTGAGAGATTGCCCCGCACCCTGACCTTCTCCCGCTTGCGGGGAGAAGACGGCGGCAGCCGGATGAGGGGCGGATTTGAAGTGCCAGGACCGTTCCCAGGGAGGGAACCGATGAAAGACCGTATCTACCTTTTCGACACCACGCTTCGCGACGGCCAGCAGACGCCGGGCATCGACTTTTCCGTTGAGGACAAGATCGCCATCGCCGCCATGCTGGACGCCTTCGGCCTGGACTATGTCGAGGGCGGCTATCCGGGCGCCAACCCCACCGATACGGCCTTCTTCGCGAAGAAGCGCACCGGCCGCGCGAAATTTGTCGCCTTCGGCATGACGAAGCGCGCCGGCATTTCCGCCTCCAACGATCCCGGCCTTGCCGCGCTCCTCGATTCCCGCAGCGACGCGATCTGTCTGGTCGCCAAGAGCTGGGACTATCACGTGCGCGTCGCGCTCGGCTGTTCCAACGACGAGAACCTCGGAAGCATCGCCGAATCCCTGAAGGCCGTGGTGGCCTCGGGCCGCGCGGCCAGGATCGACTGCGACCACTTCTTCGACGGCTACAACGCGA
>Ga0066256_1002808_pt1 | contig 18226 bp, 18 predicted proteins | sample ThiBio_1000_biof_FD_87107 | JGI IMG/M metagenome (GOLD analysis project Ga0066256, IMG submission 87107) | Wastewater bioreactor microbial communities from Cape Town, South Africa - Thiocy_expt_1000_biof (version 2) | ecosystem: Engineered > Bioreactor > Thiocyanate-remediating >...
GGAGAGGGCGATGTGGCGATGAAGTCATCGCCGATATCTCTCGGGGCGGAAGGAGGCCAGGATTCCGATCTCGGAGAAGGAGAGAGCGGATGAGGGGCTTTCCGTGCCTGGACAAGACCGGTTGACGAGGCCTCAACGCCGCCCGTTCACGAGGTCGCCGACGATGTCGTACTGTCCGGAAATACGCATCTTGTAGACCTCGTAATTCTCCATCACGCGCTGCACGTAACTTCTTGTTTCCGTGTATGGAATCCGCTCGATCCAGTCGACCACCTCGTCAACGTCCTTGCCGCGCGGATCGCCATAGCGCGAAACCCATTCGGTCGCGCGGTTGGGGCCGGCATTGTACCCGGCGAAGGTCAGAACGTAGGATCCGTTGAAGCGGTCAAGCTGCTCTCCGAGGAAGGCGGCGCCGAGGGTGGCGTTGTACCCGGCATCGGTGGTCAGCCGCGTCTGCGAGAACGTCATGCCGGCTTTCTTGGCGAGCTGCTTGGCGGTTCCCGGCATCAATTGCAGAAGTCCGCGCGCGCCGGCACTCGATACCGCGCCGACATTGAATTCGCTTTCCTGGCGCGCGATTGCGTAGGCCAGCGCCTTGCCCGAACCCGAGATATCGGCGCTGTCGGGAATGACGCCCAGCGGGTGCGACAGCGCTCCGACGTCGATGCCGCGCGCCCCGGCGATCTTGCCGATCTTCAGCGCGATGAAATGATTGCCCTGCTTTTCGGCCAGCACCGCCAGCAGCGCCAGTTCGCCCGGGCGAGTCAACTGGCCGGCGAGATCGCGATAGAGCGTATCGGCGTAGCGGTCGTATCCGGCGTCCTGCAGCCGCTTGATGGCACTGACGGCCTCACGGGCGGCGAAACTGCGCCGATCCTCTATCGTGGGCTGCGGGTAGACGATGGTCAGGGCCTTGCTGCCGATTCGCTCGGCAGCAAGCTGGCCATAGAAGGTCGTGCCATAGGCCGAGGCGCGGGTGAAATAGTCCTTCGCACTGCCGGGCGCTCCCACTTCAGCGGCACGGCCGAGCCAATAGTAGGCGCGTGACAGCGATATCGGCCCCTGCGCCAGGTCGGCGATGCGGGCAAAATGCGTTGCCGCGAGTTTTGGATCGTTGAGGCCGCGCAAGGCATACCAGCCTGCGTGGAATTCGGCATCGACAGTGTTGGCCGCGCTCTCGGCCGCGTGCGCGGCAACGATCTGGTAGGCGGTCTTCATATCGCCCTGGTCGACCAATTCGCGCGACAGCACCCGGCGCTCGACCCACCAGGCGTCCGGGTCGACCAGCGCGTCGCGATCCCCCGGCGCCTTCATGACCGCTGCGGCGGCATCGGCGAACTTGCCTTGCTTGCGCAGATATTCAGCCTGGGCAAAGAGATATCCAGCGGAACGCTGGCCCGAAGGCACGGCGTCCAGCAGTTTTTGTGCGCCCTTGTCGCCCTTCTCGGCCGCTGCCCAGGCTTGCGCCAGCTGCTGGGCGCCGGCCAGCGCCGCGACGCGCAAGGCCGATGCGGGCCGGTCGGCGTAGAACATGCGCTCCATACGATAGCGATGGTCAGCCGCGGGAATGAGCGAGCCGAATTCCTGGATCAGCGCTGCTTCGTCCTTGCCTTCCAGCTTCTCGGTGCGCCAGAACGGCGACAGCACCGACTGGGCGGCTTTTACGTTACCTAGCGCTACATAGGCGCGAGCGAGGATCATGACGCCTTCGAAGGTCAAGGGCTGGCTGCCGTTGAACGCCTGGACGACACTCTGGGGCGGCGGATTCTCGCGATAGAGCGCCCGCTCGCTGTTGCGGCGCAAGGCGAGCGTGCCCGGCCAGCCAGGCAGCATCTTGGCGGCGTCCGCGATCTCGCCGCTTGGAACCTTGCTGCCGCCATAAAGCGCGACGGCCCAGGCCAGGATGTGCTGGTCGAGCGAGTTGGCGGGCAGGGCATCGCGCACCGTTCGAGCACCCGGGATATTGTTGGCCGCAAGCGCATCCAGGCCGGTCTTCAACTGGCTGACATCCGCCGGCGCCAGGGCATCGGTTGCCTTGTCCTTCCCGGCATCGAGCACCGGCGCGGGTATCGCCGAGGTGGCCTGCATGTCGACGCCACGGCTCGTTACCATGGCCGACATCAACGCGGCCACGGCGCCCAGCAAACCGATGAATAGAAGCCGCCCGGTCGGCATCGTCTGGATCATTCCCGTTCTTGCGCACCGACAGCGGCCGCAAGCCTAGCTGGAGGTGGTGAAGGCCTCATGAACAAAAAGCCCGCCCAGGCCGTTCGAATTCAGTCCTCTGGCACCATGGCAATGCTTGCCGTGCAACAGTGTCGAGACTATGGTGCGCCGCCTCGCTTTCGGCTAGAAGGCGCGCACCCCTAAGATAGGTTGAAACAACAGAAGTCCCAAGGAGTTGGACGATATGCTGAGAGGCTCGCTTACCGCGCTCGTGACGCCGTTCGAAAAGAGCGGGCGTTTCGACGAGAAAGCCTTTCGCGCGTTCGTCGAATGGCAACTTGCCGAGGGCACGACTGGTCTCGTTCCGGTTGGTACGACCGGCGAGTCGCCGACCCTGTCGCATGACGAGCATCGCCATGTGGTCAAGGTCTGCGTCGAGGTCTCCAACGGCCGCGCCCCAGTGGTCGCTGGTGCCGGGTCCAACAACACCGCGGAAGCGGTCGGACTGGTCCAGTACGCGGAGGCGGCGGGCGCCGATGCGGCGCTGGTGGTCACACCATACTACAACAGGCCAACGCAGCGCGGCCTCTACGAGCATTTTGCCGCCGTGGCCAAGGCGACGAAGCTGCCGATCATCATCTACAACATCCCGCCACGCTCGGTGATCGACATGACGCCGGAGACGATGGGCAGGCTTCGCCACGACTTCAAGAATATCGTTGGCGTCAAGGACGCGACCGGCAAGGTCGAGCGCGTCTCCGAGCAGCGCGCCACCTGCGGCAAGGATTTCATCCAGCTGTCCGGCGAGGACGCCTCGGCTCTCGGCTTCAACGCGCATGGCGGCGTCGGCTGCATCTCGGTGACCTCGAATGTCGCGCCGCGCCTTTGCGCGGAATTCCAGGCGGCGACATTGTCCGGCGACAGCGCCAAGGCGCTCGATCTGCAGGATCGCCTACTGCCCCTGCACAAGGCGATCTTCCTGGAGCCTGGCGTGTCCGGCGCCAAATACGCGCTGTCGAGGCTTGGCAAGGTGGAGAACGTGCTGCGCTCGCCGTTGGTCACGGTCGAGGCGTCGACCGCCGAGAAGATCGACGCCGCGCTCAAGCATGCCGGCTTGATTAATTAGGAATGAGGCGCCACCTCTCCGCATTATGAATCAAGTCAAGAAAGCTGATCCGAACAACAGGACGGTCGCCGAGAACCGCAAGGCGCGCTTTTCCTATGAGGTGCTCGACACGCTGGAGACCGGCTTGGTGCTGACCGGCACCGAGGTCAAGTCGCTGCGCCAGGGCCAGGCGAACATCCAGGAATCCTATGCCTCGGCCGAGGATGGCGAGATCTGGTTGATCAATTCCTATCTGCCGGAATATCTCCAGGCCAACCGCTTCAATCACGAGCCGCGCCGGCGGCGCAAGCTGCTGGTCAGCAAGCGCGAGATGGCCAAGCTCTCGCAAAGCGTCGAACGCGAGGGCATGACCCTGGTGCCGTTGAAGATCTATTTCAACGACCGCGGTCGCGCCAAATTGCTGCTCGCCATTGCCCGGGGCAAGAAACTTCACGACAAGCGCGAAACCGAAAAGCAGCGCGACTGGTCGCGCGAGAAGGGGCGGCTCCTGAAGGAGCGCGGATGAGTCAAAACCCTGCCGCCGTAAAGCGCACGTCGATGGTGCTTGCGGGGCAGGGCTCTTGCTGAAGCGTGGCAGCATCCTCGGGACAATCGGGCTGATGCTCACGGCGATCGCGATCGCGCTGGGCGGGTATTATTACTACACCCGACCCTTCTCACCCGACCGCGAACGATTCCCAGTCAGGGGCATCGACGTCTCGCACCACCAGGGCAAGATCGACTGGCGCCGTGTCGCGGCCGACGACGTCGCCTTCGCCATCATCAAGGCGACTGAAGGTGGCGATCATGTCGACGATGCGTTTGCCGGCAATCTGCGGGAGGCGCGCGCCGCGGGGCTTGCGGTCGGAGCCTATCATTTCTTCACCTTCTGTCGCCCGGGCGCCGATCAGGCGAAAAACTTTATCGCCACCGTGCCACGCGACAAGCCGCTGCTGCCGCCCGTGGTCGATATCGAATTTCACGGCAATTGCCCGCAGCGCCCGTCGCCCGGGCAACTTGCAGCCGAACTGCAGGCTTTCCTCGATCCCGTGGAGGCAGCTTTCGGCAAGCCGGCGATCCTCTATCTCACAGACGAAGCTGACGAAGCGTATAAGGACCACGTGGCCGAGCGTCGGCGCTGGATACGCTCGCTGCAGCTTGCTCCGATCGAGAGTGACTGGATCTACTGGCAGTACCACGACCAGGGGAGTGTCGACGGCATAGAGGGCGATGTCGATCTCAACGTGCTGAAGGGAGATCGCGCGGCGCTCAACGAATTGTTTGCGCCGGTGCCTGAATCTAGCTCTCCAGGAACGCCGCCATCTCCTTGAAGACGCTGACGAACATCTCCTCGGTCAGCACGCCTGTATTGGTGTTGTAGCGCGAGCAGTGATAGCTGGAAAAAAGCGTGACGCCGCCGATCTCGTGCCGTCCGCCGTGGCGGAAGGGATGGGCCGCGACGCGGCCGCCAAGCGCCCTGACCGTCGACTGGTGCGCGATCGAGCCAAGCGCCAGCACCGCGCGCAGATTGGCGAACCCCTTTATCGTCCGCACCAGGAATGTACGGCAGGTGGATATCTCGGCACCCACCGGCTTGTTCTCGGGCGGCACGCAGCGCACCGCGTTGGTGATGGCCGTGCCGACGAGTTCCAGCCCGTCATCCGGACGGGCCTTGAATTCGCCGCGCGCCATGCCGTGCGCGACAAGCGTGCTGTAGAGCAGGTCGCCGGCGTAATCGCCGGTGAACGGCCGCCCCGTGCGGTTGGCGCCGCGCAGGCCGGGCGCAAGCCCGACAATCAGCAGCCGGACGGCGTCCTCGCCTTCCGGAGGCAGGAAAGTCGGCACCGGCGCGTTGAACCAGGATGGCTCGCGCCGTCGCCAGTCGGCGATGAAGTCGTGCAGGCGTGGGCAGAGCGGGCAGTCAGGACTGGGCTCGACCGGGGAGGGCGCGGTCAAGGCCGTCCTCCTCAGTAATCGTCCTCATCGACCTCGGCCGGCTCGGGCCGCCGCACTGGCCGTTCCGACGGGTCACGGCCAACTTCGTTCTTGAGCGTCATCAGGTCGATAAAATGATCCGCCTGGCGCCGCAGGTCGTCGGAAATCATCGGCGGCTGCGAGGCCATGGTGGAGACGATCGACACCTTGCGGCCGCGCCGCTGCAACGCCTCCACCAGCGTGCGGAAATCGCCGTCGCCGGAGAAGATGACGTAGTGATCGACGACATCGGCAAGCTCCAGCGCGTCGACGGTCAGCTCTATGTCCATATTGCCCTTGATCTTTCGGCGCCCCGTCGAGTCGGTGAACTCCTTGGCCGGCTTCGTCACCACCTTGAAGCCATTGTAGTCGAGCCAGTCGATCAACGGCCGGATCGAGGAGTATTCCTGATCCTCGACCAGCGCCGTGTAGTAATAGGCGCGCAGCAGGTAGCCGCGCTTCTGGAAGCTGGACAGCAATTTGCGGTAATCGATGTCGAAGCCAAGCGCGCGGGACGTGGCGTAGAGATTGGCGCCGTCGATGAAAAGCGCGATTTTTTCGCGGGGGTCGAACATGAAAAAGGTCCTTTTCGAAATGCGTTCAAACGAAAAGCGGTAGCGATGACCCGTCCGGCCGATAATAATCCGGCTGACCTTGTACAATTCGAGATAGCGCCAGTTTCCCGGCAATCCAAGGGCGGGGCGGGCACTGCAAGCAATTGTGATCGGGAGCCGCCTTGCCTCCGGCGCGCCGGCTTGGAAGGATTTGGCAATATGCTTGTGTTTTCCCGGCGTTCGGGGTATGCACGCCGCCTGTTTTCCGTCAAATCCACGCATGAAAGGGGCAGCTCATGGCCCGCGTAACCGTTGAAGACTGCATAGACAAGGTCGACAACCGCTTTGAACTGGTTCTTCTGGCCGGCCACCGCGCCCGTCAGATCAGCCAGGGTGCGATGATCACCGTTCCGCGCGACAACGACAAGAATCCGGTCGTGGCGCTGCGCGAGATCGCCGACGAAACGCTGTCGCCCGATGATCTCAAGGAAGATCTGATCCACTCGCTGCAGAAGCATGTCGAGGTCGACGAGCCGGAAGCCGAGGGCCAGGTCATCGCCGACCAGACCGGCGCGGTGGCCGCCGCCGACACCGACGATGCCGAGGACAACATCGCATTCGATCGCATGACCGAGGAAGATCTGCTGGCCGGCATCGAAGGCCTGGTCCCGCCGGAAAAAAGCGACGACTATTGATCCCAGGCCGGGCCGCCGACACTTTCGCGTCGACGGTTTCGTGGCTATCTATGACATGCGCCGTACACCCGTGCGGCGCATGATTCATTTTCGTGCCGTGAGATTCAGCCCATGATGCGTCAGTACGAGCTTGTCGAGCGCGTCCAGCGCTACAAGCCCGACGTCAACGAGGCGCTTCTCAACAAGGCCTATGTCTACGCCATGCAGAAGCATGGCCACCAGAAGCGCGCCTCGGGCGATCCCTATTTCTCGCATCCGCTGGAAGTCGCCGCCATCCTCACCGAGATGCACATGGATGAAGCGACGATCGCGGTCGCACTGCTCCATGACACCATCGAGGACACGACGGCGACCAGGGCCGAGATCGACGAGTTGTTCGGGCCCGAAATGGGCAAGCTGGTGGAGGGCCTGACCAAGCTGAAGAAGCTCGACCTCGTGTCGAAGAAGGCCGAGCAGGCCGAAAACCTGCGCAAGCTTTTGCTGGCCATCTCCGAGGACGTGCGCGTTCTTCTCGTCAAGCTTGCCGACCGGCTGCACAACATGCGCACCCTCGACCACATGCCGGAGGCCAAGCGTCTTCGCATCGCCGAGGAGACGATGGATATCTATGCGCCGCTCGCCGGCCGCATGGGCATGCAGGGCATGCGCGAGGAGCTGGAGGAAATCGCTTTCCGCTTCATCAATCCGGAAGCTCATCGCGCCGTTACCGCGAGGCTTGCCGAGATATTCGAACGCAACAAGGACGTGCTTTCGGAAATCGAGAAAGCGCTGTCCGCGCTGTTCGACAAGCATGCGATCAAGGCAACCGTCAAAAGCCGCCAGAAGAAGCCGTGGTCGGTGTTTCGCAAGATGGAAACCAAGGCGCTGTCATTCGAACAGCTCTCCGACATTTTCGGCTTCCGCGTCGTCGTCGAGAACGTCGAGGATTGCTATCGCGCGCTGGGCGCCATCCACACCACCTGGTCGATGGTTCCCGGCCGTTTCAAGGACTACACCTCGCCGCCCAACCAGAACGACTACCGCTCCATCCACACCACCATCGTCGGCCCCTCGCGGCAACGCGTCGAGCTCCAGATACGCACCCGCGAGATGAACAAGATCGCCGAGTATGGCGTCGCCGCCCATTCGATCTACAAGGACAGCGGCGGCAAGGCGAATGGCGCCGGCCATGCCATCTCGAAGGAGACCAACGCCTATGCCTGGCTGCGGCGCACCATCGAGCAGCTCGCCGAGGGCGACAGCCCCGAGGATTTCCTTGAGAACACGAAGCTGGAGCTCTTTCAGGACCAGGTGTTCTGCTTCACCCCGAAGGGCATGCTGATCGCGCTGCCGCGCGGAGCGACGCCCATCGACTTCGCCTATGCCGTGCACACCGATGTCGGTGACACCTGCGTTGGCGCGAAGGTGAACGGTCGCATCATGCCGCTGATGACGGAGTTGAAGAACGGCGACGAGGTCGAGATCATCCGCTCCAAGGCGCAGGTTCCGCCCGCTGCCTGGGAATCCGTCGTCGTCACCGGCAAGGCCCGCGCCGCCATCCGTCGTGCCACCAAGAATGCCATCCGCAAGCAATATTCCGGCCTCGGCGTGCGTATCCTGGAGCGCGCCTTCGAGCGCGCCGGCAAGACGTTCACCAAGGACAGCCTGAAGCCGGTGCTGCACCGGCTGGCGCGCAAGGACATCGAGGATGTGCTGGCCTCGGTTGGACGCGGCGAGATCGCCTCGATCGACGTGATGAAGGCGGTGTTCCCGGACTACAAGGACGAGCGCGTCACATCGGCGGCACCCAAGCAGCGCGAGGAAGGCTGGTCGAAGATCCGCAATGCCGCCGGCATGCTGTTCCAGATCCCCGGCCGCGCCGCGCGCAAGGACAAGGGACAGCCGCGCGACGGCGCCTTGCCGATCCGCGGCGTGCGTGGCGATCTGCCGGTGCGTTTCGCGCCGGAGGGAGCGGTTCCCGGCGACCGCATCGTCGGCATCGTCCAGCCGGGCACAGGCATCACCATCTACCCGATCCAGTCGCCAGCCCTCCAGGCTTTCGACGACCAGCCGGAGCGTTGGATCGACGTGCGCTGGGACATCGACGAACGGACGAAGGAACGCTTCCCCGCCCGTATCTCGGTCACCGCCATCAATGCGCCGGGCTCGCTTGCCGATATCGCCCAGGTCGTCGCCTCGAACGACGCCAACATCCACACGCTGTCGATGATACGCACCGCGCCGGATTTCACCGAGATGCTGATCGACCTCGAAGTATGGGACCTGAAACACCTCAACCGGCTGCTGTCGCAGCTCAAGATCAATTCGAGCGTTAGCGACGCTCGCCGCGTCAATGGCTAGACCGGACCTGAGCTCCGGGGTAGGGGAACTGATACCGCTTCGCCGTTCGACGTCCGCTATGGGAACGTGATCGGTAGCCATAGGCCCAAGGGGAATGAAATGAACACCGACGAAGTGCTGGGCGTTTTCCGTGAGGCTGGCGCGGTTCTCGAAGGCCATTTCATCCTGACGTCCGGCCTGCGCAGCCCCGTTTTCCTGCAGAAGGCGCGCGTCTTCATGCACGCCGACAAGACCGAACGCCTGTGCAAGGCGCTGGCCGAGAAGATCCGCAAGGCCGTTCCGGGCCGCATCGACTATGTCGTCGGTCCCGCGATCGGCGGGCTGATCCCAGCGTACGAGACCTCGCGCCATCTCGGCGTGCCGGCCATCTGGGTCGAGCGGGAGGGCGGAGAGTTCAGGTTGCGCCGCTTCGAGATCAGCCCTGGCGCGCGCGTCGTCATCGTCGAGGACATCGTCACGACAGGCCTTTCGATCCGCGAAACCATCGAGTGCCTGCGAGAGCTTGGCGCCGATGTCGCCGCCGCCGCCTGTATCATCGACCGCTCGGCCGGCAAGACCAATGTCGGCGTGCCCCTGATAGCGCTCGCCGAATACGAGGTGCCAGCCTATCCGGCCGACAGGTTGCCTCCGGAGCTTGCCGCGATACCGGCGGTCAAGCCGGGCAGCCGCAACATCTGACCCGGCACTCGTGATCTCCGGCCTGGATCACTTCGTCCTCACGGTCGCTTCTGTCGAAGAGACCTGCGCTTTCTATCAGCGGCTGCTCGGTTTCGAACGGATCGACATCGCGGGGCGGCCGACGGCTCTGGCTTTCGGCGGCCAGAAGATCAACGTGCATGAGGCCGGACGCGAGTTCGAGCCGAAGGCCGGCAGGCCGACGCCTGGCTCAGGCGATTTCTGCCTGATCACGGATCGGCCGCTTGACGAGCTTTGCTCGGTGCTGGCGGCCAATGGGGTTGCCGTGGAACTTGGGCCTGTCGCGCGCATCGGAGCGAAGGGACCGATGACCTCGGTCTATTTCCGTGATCCGGATGGAAATCTCGTCGAAGTCGCGACATACGCCGACTAGCTCGATCGGTATTTTTGCACTGGCATGCCCGGTTTCCTCAAAATCGCCGCGATCATCCGCTGTGCCTCTGACAAAATGCCACCCCTTCAAAAAGCGATGGCAGGCGCGCGCCGCTAGCGGTTCTGTTGTTCTGCGGCCTGCGTGCCTTTATATCAATGGTGCGGTGCCGTCACGGCAGCCGCGCGGTGCAGGTATGGCTGTCGCGTCACGGCCGGTTGGCTTGGCGCCATGGCGGAGTCAGGAACAGAGTGCTTTTTCGTCGCAGAGAGCCCGATAGTCTTGTCGAGCGGGTACGCGTCTACCTATGGCCGCGCCGCTCGTTCTCGCGCTCGCTCCAGTATTTTTCGAAGCGCATCCTGCGGCTGAAGTCGACGCCGCACTCGGTCGCGGCCGGCGTGGCGGCGGGTGTCTTTGCCTCGTTCTTTCCGGTCGGCTTTCACTTCATCATTGCCGGTGTCCTCTGCTGGGTAATCGCCGGCAATCTGGTCGCCGCCGCGCTTGGCGCTGTTTTCTTCGGCAATCCGCTGACATTTCCGCTGCTGTGGGGCGCCTCGTGGGAGACGGGCAAGCTCATCCTGCATGACAAGCTGCCGGCGCACGGTCCGCCCGAACACCTTGGCGAGATGATGCACAAGCTTTCATTCGCCAAGCTGTGGCATCCGGTCCTCGAGCCGATGCTCATCGGCGCGGTTCCGCTCGGGCTTGTGTTCGGCCTTTTTTTCTACGGCCTGACGCGCTGGGGGATGAGCGTCTTCCGCGAGCGCCGGCGCAAGCGCCTGGCTGAGCGGGCCGACCGGCACGCGCAATCCGCTCCCGCTGCCGGCGGCCTGGGTTCCACCGCGCGATGATCATTGGCATCGGCAGCGACCTCATCGATATCAGACGCATCGAAAAATCCCTGGAGCGCCATGGCCAGCGCTTCATCCAGCGCATCTACACCGACGCGGAACAGCAACGCGCGGAAAGCCGTCGCGACAAGGCTGCTTCCTACGCCAAGCGGTTCGCCGCCAAGGAAGCCTGCACCAAGGCGCTTGGCACCGGAATCGCGGAGGGCGTCTTCTGGCGCGACATGGGTGTCGTCAACCTGCCTGGCGGCAAGCCGACCATGGTTTTGACCGGCGGTGCGCTGACGAGGCTGGAGGCCATCCTTCCGAAGGGCCATCGGCCGGTGATTCATCTCACGATCACGGATGATTTCCCGCTCGCTCAAGCCTTTGTGATCATCGAGGCATTGCCGGTCGAACAAGTGCCACATTGATTGCCTCAGACCGTCGGCATTGACGTTGCCCACCGCGCGCCGAGACTCTATACCATCCAACGCATAATCGAGGACGACATGAGCGTGGCTGAAAAACCCGAGAAGAAATCCGGCGGACTTGGCGAAACCGTCAGCGTCATCGTCCAGGCGCTTTTGCTCGCGTTGGTCATCCGCACTTTGCTGTTTCAGCCTTTCTCCATCCCGTCCGGCTCGATGCGGCCGACGCTGCTCGAGGGCGACTATCTGTTCGTGACGAAATGGTCCTATGGCTATTCGCGCTATTCGCTGCCTTTCGGCCCGGACCTCTTCTCCGGCCGCATCTGGGGCTCCGAGCCGAAGCGCGGTGACGTCGTGGTGTTCAAGTTCCCGCCGGATCCGTCGATTGACTACATCAAGCGCGTCGTCGGCCTGCCGGGCGACAAGATTCAGATGAAGGACGGCCAGCTCTTCATCAACGGCGTCGGCGTGCCGCGGGTGAAGACGGGCCAGATCGACAATCCGGATATCACCCAGGAGAATCGCCCGGTCGACGTCTACCGCGAGACGCTGCCCAACGGCGTCAGCTACGACACGCTCGACCTCGCACCGAACACGATCGGCGACAACACGCGGGAATTCGACGTGCCGGCTGGCCACTATTTCATGATGGGCGACAACCGCGACAACTCCGCCGACAGCCGCTTCACCGTCGGCTACGTTCCGGCGGAAAACCTGGTCGGTCGCGCCAACATGATCTTCTTCTCCATCGCGGGTAAGGCGAGCCCTCTGGAAGTCTGGAAGTGGCCGTCGCTGATGCGCGGCTCGCGCCTGTTCCAATTCGTCAATTGATGGCCCTGAAGCGTCCGACCGGCGAGGCACTGGCCGCCTTGGTGCTGGCCAGGACCGGATATGCCTTCAAGGATATTCGACTGCTCGAGACGGCGCTGACCCATTCCAGCGCCGTCAAGGCCGCCAGCAACAATCAGCGTCTCGAGTTTCTTGGCGATCGCGTCCTCGGACTGATGGTCGCCGACATGCTGTTCGAGAAGTTCCCCGATGCGGCCGAAGGCGAGATTGCCCCACGCTTCAACGCGTTGGTCGATGCGCGAACCTGCTCCGAGATCGGCGTCGAGATGCAGCTCGAGGAGCTGGTCCGCGCTGATGCGGCGTTGAAGATGCGCTCGCGCGGTTCCGGGGGGAACTATCTGGCGGATGCGGTCGAGGCTCTTATTGCCGCGGTCTACCTGGATGGCGGTATCGATGCCGCACGGCAGTTCGTCTTGCGTTACTGGGAAGCTCGCGCGCAGACGGTGGTGACGAAGCCGCCCAATCCGAAGTCGGAACTGCAGGAGTGGCTCGCCAAGATCGGCGATGCCCGTCCGGAATATGTGATCGAGAACAGGGAAGGGCCCGACCATCAGCCGATCTTCACGGTGAGTGTCCGGGTGCGTGGCCTTGATCCGGCGCAAGGTACCGGTGGTTCGCGCCGTGCCGCTGAGGAGGCGGCCGCCACCTCGCTTCTGTTGCGCGAAGGCGTTTGGGCAAACGCGCCTGCCTAGCGCATGGCGACGCATGCCACGCCTTGTTGGTCGGTTACACAAAACCGCTTCGCACTTTCCGTTGAATTGCTCTAGGAGTGGAGCGATTTTGGAAAAGTACGATGCATAGCTACAAAGTGCCGGAGCGCCCGTTGCGCGTCCTGAGAGACGCGTGGCGCTCCGCGGAAGGAAACGCCGCATGAGCTCCGTCGAAGATACTGCCTCAGCGGTCCCCGCGACGCATTCGGGTTTCGTGGCGCTGATCGGCGCTCCGAACGCTGGAAAGTCTACGTTGATCAACCCGTTGGTTGGCTCGAACGTCTCGATCGCCCCGCACAAGGTGCAGCCGACTCGCGCGATCGCGAGCCGTATCGCAACGCACGGAAACGCCCAGATCGTTTTCGTCGACACGCCAGGCATTTTCAAGCCGAGGCGCAGGCTCGACACGGCCATGGTGACCACCGCCTGGGGCGGTGCCAAGGACGCCGATGTGGTCGTGCTGTTGATCGATGCCGAGCGCGGCATCAGGGGTGACGCCGACGCCATCCTCGATCGGCTGAAGGATGTTCGGCAGCCGATGGTGCTGGTCCTCAACAAGGTCGACCGGGTCAAGCCGGAAACGCTGCTGGCCCTGTCGGCGGCTGCGAACGAGCGCGTGCCGTTCAAACGCACCTTCATGGTCTCGGCGCTTACCGGTTCAGGCTGCAAGGACCTTCTCGACTATCTCGCCGAGACGCTGCCCGCGGGTCCCTGGTACTATCCGGAAGACCAGATTTCGGATCTGCCGATGCGGCAGCTGGCGGCCGAGATCACGCGCGAGAAGCTCTATCTGCGGCTGCATCAGGAACTCCCCTATTCCTCGCATGTCGAGACCGAGAAATGGGAAGAGAAGAAGGACGGCTCGGTGCGCATCGAGCAGGTCATCTATGTCGAGCGCGACAGCCAGAAGAAGATCGTTCTTGGCCACAAGGGAGAGACGATCCGGGCTATCGGCCAGGCGGCACGGACTGAGATCGCCGAGATACTCGAACAGAAAGTACATCTCTTCTTGTTCGTGAAGGTGCGCGAGAACTGGGGCGACGACCCCGAGCGGTACCGCGAGATGGGACTGGAATTCCCGCGCTAGCCAGCTCCCCGCGGTCTGCGCCGGCATCTGGCGAACGTGGCACGCGTATAAAGAGCCGCCGACACTCCTTGTGTCGGCGGCTCTTTATACGCGTGCCCATTGTGCAGCCGGACGCTGCTGCCCGTTATCCGCCGATGCGACCAATAAGCTTGGTCACTATTCCTATATTTGTGGATCAATATGGATTTATATCGATCAATTGCGCGATTATTCGTAATAACATAAAAACTAATTTCATTATGTACATAATCTATATTTTTTTAAGACAGAATGGTGACAATGTTCCATTTGTACATTGTGGATTTTTATGGAGTGTTATTTGTGCAACATGAATTCAAACTTTGAAAATTGCGTCGATTATTTCTGGAACTGTCATTGAAGGCGAGGGATCGTTGAGTATGTTCGCCGCCGAAAAGGGGGTGCAGTGCAAGCCTTTTTCGATGGGGTGAGGCGGGATTGCTCCTGTCAGCCACGAATCTGAAGCCATTAAAAACTTTGACTGGAGAGGTCAGAAAATGAACATCAAGAGCCTCCTTCTCGGCTCAGCCGCGGCATTGATCGCGGTCTCCGGCGCTCGCGCCGCGGACGCCGTAGTTGTCGCCGAGCCGGAACCGGCCGAGTACGTCAAGATTTGCGACGTATACGGCGCTGGCTACTTCTACATTCCGGGGACGGAAACCTGCCTGCGCATCGGCGGCTATCTTCGCTACGACATCGGGGCCGGTGATGCTGGCACCCTGGACGGTGTCAATCACGTCCGCGACAGCATGGGCAATGGCGACAACTCGACCTGGTACAAGAACATGCGCTTTGCGCTGAAGACCTGGACGGGGCAGGAAACCGAGCTCGGTACGCTGAAGACCTACACCGAGACCCGGTTCAATTTCGGCAACAAGTCGGGCGACTATACGAGCGGCGCCACCGACTGGCAGGCTGTCAACAAGGCCGTGACGCTGAACTTCGCCTGGATTCAGCTTGGCGGCTTCCGCGTCGGTAAGGATGAATCGGTCTATGATTCGTTCATCGGCTACGCCGGCAATGTCCTTCAGGACACGATCATCCCGTACGGCGTCAAGGACACCAACCTGATCAGCTACTACTTCGATGCCGGCAACGGCCTCTCGGGCGTGGTTTCGCTGGAAGAAGGCTCGGGCTCCCTGAAGGGTTATCAGCAATCCATCGACAGCTATGTCCCGCATGTCGTCGGCGGTGTGAAGTACAAGGGCGACTGGGGTGCGATCACCGCTGTCGGCTCGTACAACAGCACCTGGGAAGAATGGGCCGGCAAGGTCCGCCTGGATGTGAAGGCGACGTCGGACCTGACGCTGTTCGCCATGGTCGGCTACGGCACCGACAGGCACGCGCCGGTGAGCTTCTATAAGCCTTGGGTCGGCAACTTCGCCGTCTGGGGTGGTGGCACCTACACCATCAACAAGAAGACCGCTTTCAACGCTCAGGTTTCCTACTCGGATGCCAAGAACCTGGCAGTGGCGGCCAACATCGCCTACACCATCGTTCCGGGTTACACCATCACCGCCGAAGTCGACTATTTCCACTTTGGTAAGTACGGCGAGTCGGGCGCGATCAATCTGACCAACGCCAACAAGAAGAACAGCATCGGCGGCCTCATCCGCTTCCAGCGTTCGTTCTGATTTCTTGAGCGATCTTGTTCGGAGCCGCCCGTGGCATATGCCACGGGCGGTTTTGTCTTGCCGGAAGCCGTCGTCGCGAGGATTGCCGGATCAACCTTGATTTCGCCGCCTGACCGGTGAAAAGCTCCCGCCATGGAATGGCGCGACGAGGGAATCATTCTCGGCACCCGCAAGCATGGCGAAACCAGCGCCATTCTCGAGGTGATGACACGCACGCATGGCCGCCATCTCGGCCTAGTGCGCGGCGGTCGTTCGCGCAAGCAGCAGCCCGGCCTCCAGCCGGGCAATCGGGTCGAGCTCTGGTGGCGCGCGCGCCTGGACGAGCATCTCGGCACCTTTCAGGCCGAGGCGATCGAGATGAACGCTGCCCGGCTGATGGAAAGCGCGGTCGCCATCTATGGCCTGCAGACCATGGCCGCCCATCTGCGTCTCCTGCCGGAGCGTGATGCCCATGGCGGTCTCTATGAGACGTTGGGCGTGATGATCGCGCATCTCGACGATGCCGACCTCGCCGGCGAACTGGTGGCGCGTTTCGAGCTTCTCATCCTCGATGAGCTTGGCTTTGGCCTGGATCTCGCGCAATGCGCAGCCACGGGATCGAGGCAGGACCTTGTCTATGTCTCGCCGAAATCCGGCCGCGCCGTCTCGCGCGCCGCGGGTGCGCCGTGGCGCGACAAGATGCTTGCATTGCCGGCCTTCCTGCATCGCGGTTCGGGGCAGCGCGCCGACGCGGCTGCGCTGGACGAGGCCTTTCGCCTCACGGGTTTCTTCTTCACCCGTCATGTCTACGAGCCTCGCGGTATTGAAGCACCGGAAGCGCGCGCTGGCTTTCTTGCGGCGCTGCGCCGGCACCATGCCGTCCGGAGTGCGGGTGATAGCAAGGACGATACCGGAGAGAGCATCCGATGAGCGAAGTCGAAATCTATCCCGGCCGGTTTTCGCCGCTGGGCCTCGGCACGATTCCGCATGCCGAGATCCAGGACTACACCGGGCTCGAGCTTCTGCAGCGTATCATAGACGGCATCTATCCGGCGCCTCCGATTAGCTTCCAGCTCAATTTCGCGTTGGCCGACGTCTCCGAAGGCCGCGCCGTCTTTCGCGGCGTGCCGAATGAGCGCCACCTCAATCCGATGGGCGGCGTCCATGGCGGCTGGGCTGCCACGCTCCTGGATTCGGCCCTGGCCTGTTCGCTGCAGACGCTTCTCGAGAAGGGCGAAGCCTATACGACTGCGGAATTCAAGGTGAACCTGACGCGGCCGATCACGCCACGAACCGGCGAGGTCGTCGCCGAGGGCAAGGTGATCCACAAAGGCCGCACGCTCGCGGTTTCGGAGGCGACGTTGAAGGATGCGAACGGCAAGCTGCTGGCCTTCGGCACCGAGACGTGCTCGATCTTTCCGGCCGTCAGGCTTGCCGCGCGTTGAGTTGCCTACATGAGCCAGCAGAGCTGCATGGTCATTGCAGGACATTACGGCCGAGGGGGGCATGATGTTTGAGAGTCTGATCGGCCTTGTCGCTATCGTCGCCCTGTTCGTCATCGTCTCGCGCCAGCAAAGTCGGATCGGATTGATGGAGCGCGAGCTGGGCGCATTGCGCAGTCTCGTGCTTTCGGGCGCCGCGCCCAAACGGGCCGGCGCGACAGTGGAGAGCAAGCCGGCCGAACCGATCTCGGCCACTGTCGAGGACGTCGCGCCAGCGCCCATCGCCGACGCGGCACAGACCGAGGCCGCCAGCGGACAAGTGGTTTCCGGGCCATGGACCCGGGATGTCAATGCGCCGGAGGACGAGGCGTCTGAAGAAAAGGCGGCCGCTCCGGTGGAGCCGGCAGCAAAGGCGCCGGCAACGGCCAAGCCCGACATCGAGACTGCGCTGGGAACCCGCTGGGCCGTGTGGGTCGGTGGCATAGCGCTGGCGTTGGGCGGCCTGTTCCTGATCCGCTACACCATCGAAGCCGGTATCCTCGGACCCGAGGTGCGTTTGGCCATGGCGGGGCTCTTCGGCCTTGTGCTGGTCGCCGCCGGCGAGTTCGTGCGTCGGGCTGGGTTCAGGATGCCCGTGCCTGGCGCCGCCGGTGCCTATATACCAGCCATCCTGACCGCGGCGGGCGCCTTCATCCTGTTCGGCACAGTCTACGCCGCCCATGGCGTCTATGGCTTTATCGGCCCGGCACTCGCCTTCACGCTGCTTGGCGCGATCGGCATCGCCACGATCGCCGCCGCGCTCGTCCATGGGCTGGCCCTGGCCGGCATCGGTCTTCTCGGCGCGATGGTCACGCCCTTGCTCGTTGCGTCGCAAGCGCCAAATCCCTGGGCGCTGTTCGGCTACCTGGCGATCGTGCTGGCCGCCGCCTGCGCCATTGCCCGCGTGCGTGACTGGACGATACTTGCCGCGGCGGCTTTCGCCGGCACCGGCATATGGACGCTCCTCTACATGGTGGACGGGCCTGCGGCGAACCTCTCGGTGCTGCTGTTCATCAACCTCGTCACGCTGGTGGTACTGGCGGTGCTCTGGCTCGGCCGCCGTGGGGACGAGCAGGCCGCCAGCTTCGATTGGCCTTCGGTCATTCCCGGCTTGTTCGTCGCGCTCTCGGCGCTGGTCCTGTTCGTCGATCCGGATTTTGCCAAGGCCGGCGATGTCTCCGTCGCCGCCGTGCTCGTCGCGGCCTTGGTCGCGGTTGCGCTCTGGCGGGCGGGGGCACTGCCCTTGCTCTTTTGCGCCGGTCTGGCGACCGTGTTGGCCTATCTCGGCATCATTCCGCCAACCGCAATCG
>Ga0066256_1002810_pt1 | contig 18213 bp, 19 predicted proteins | sample ThiBio_1000_biof_FD_87107 | JGI IMG/M metagenome (GOLD analysis project Ga0066256, IMG submission 87107) | Wastewater bioreactor microbial communities from Cape Town, South Africa - Thiocy_expt_1000_biof (version 2) | ecosystem: Engineered > Bioreactor > Thiocyanate-remediating >...
GGGCCGGGGGGCGGCGCACGGCATCGGGGTCGCTCTCGCGTTCGACCAGGGTCACGATGGGGAACGAGCTGCGGTCGAACAGGTTGTGCTCGTCGGCGACGACCTCGTCGGGCATGATCGAACTGGTCAGATAGGCGAGGGTGCCCTTGAACACGGCCTCGTCGTCGAACCACAGTTCGGTGATCACGTCGTAGGGCAATTCGCCCGCCGGCCCGTTTTCCGGGTGCGGATGCGAATCGAGGTAGCGGCGGATGTAGCGGCTGACCGAGGTCGAGAACTGTTCGCAGAACGGGGCGTGGGGGTTCTCGTAGTAGTCGCGGAACGCTTCCACCGACATGCCGGGTTTGCGCTTCATCGGCAGCAGGATTTTGTAGTACGTCTTCTCGCCCATGGTTCCTCTCCCGAGTTGATCAAATATAGCGGCCGCCGTTGACGCCGATCGTCTGCCCGGTGACATAGCCCGCCTCGTCCGATACCAGCCAGGCGCAGGCCCCGGCGATGTCCTCCGGCTCGCCCTGACGGCGTATCGGTCCAGCCTGGATCATCGCGTCACGGGACAGGTGTTGTGCTGCATCGAAGGCGGTTTCGGACATAACGGTGTTCATCACAAAGCGCGGCGCGATGTTGTTGCATGTGATGTTGTTCGGTCCGAATTCCTGGGCGATGGTTTTCGTGAAGGCGATAACCCCGCCTTTCGATGCCGAGTAATGCGCCATTTGCATCGCACCGCTTTGCGCGCTCGACGAGGAAAGGTTGACGATCCGTCCCCAACCCGCGGCTATCATATCTGGGATCACCGTTTGGGTGACGATGAAGGTGCCTTTGAGATTGACCTCGAGCATACGATCCCACTCTGGGTCGGTGAGCTCGAGGAACGGCTTGTGGTACGATATACCCGCATTGTTGACGAGCACGGTGATTGGCCCGAAGGCGTTGCGCAGTTCGCTTGCAGCAACTTGGATGGAACTGCGGTCGGCGATGTTTCCGCCCAAAGCAATCGCTTCTCCGCCCGCGGCCCGGATCTCCTCCACTACCTTGGAGCATTGGTCGTCCACAAGGTCGAGCACACCAATCGCGATACCATCGCGTGCTAGGCGTAGGCTGATCGAACGGCCGATGCCGGCAGCCGCGCCGGTGATCAAAGCTACCTTTTTCATGCTGCCATTCTCTCCCTAACCGCTGGCGGTGCGCCCACTCCGGTTGACCGGCAATGACTTCTAAGTCAAGTGACTTGAGGTGGGGGTATTTGTGACACATGTCTCGGACCCTGACAGATCTGGTCCGGATCTATCCATGTGTGGACGGAATGCGGGCAGATAAGCGCCCTAGAACTAGCGCATCTGCGTGAACTCGGCCCCAATACTCATGTGGAAGTAGGGCGCGATTCCCCGGTGCTCTTTTGCATGTCTCGCCCAGCGTTTAGCGATCGAGGCCATGTACAGCATGCGATCTTTGGAGGCTCAGCTCGCAAAACCTCGAAAAACGATAACGACGATCCGTTTCCCGGGCGCGGCCACGGGCTCTTTTTCGGCAAGCGTGTTTCTGATATGTTCTGATTTCCTCCGGAAAGCGGTCACGATGTTCCTGGGTCTGATCCTCTCGATTGCCGGCATCGCCTTCCTCGTCGGGCTGATGTTCCGGCTCGCTTCCTTCGCGCTGCCGGTCTGGTTCGGCGTGATGGTCTTCCTGTGGGCGGCAGGATCGGACCCCGGGCCCTTGCTCGGCATCCTGCTCGGGCTCCTCGTCGGCGTCGCCGTGTTCATCGCCGGCCGGCTGCTCATCGCCTCGAACTTTCCGCTCGTACTGCGCGCCGGCGTGGCGCTGCTGTTTGCTCTTCCGGTCGGTGTCGCTGGCTACAGCACCGTTACGGCGTTCATGCACCTTGGCGGGGCAGGGCCGATTTCGACCATGATCTTCGCCGTGATCGGCGGCGTCATCATCGCCGGCGTCGCGCTCGCCAACCTTGCTGCACCGCTCGATCCGGCCGGCGATCCGCGTTATCCTGCCCGGTCTGCCATACCGCGCTGACCCTCCCACATTGATCGTCGATGTGCTGCCGGCTTGTTCCGGTTTCGCCCGGTAAGCGGGGAGAGGGCGGCCTGTGCGCCTCCCGGTAGTGGGGCCGCGTCGAGGGCCTTCCTATGAGAGGGCGACCTACGGCCGCCGCGGCAGGCCCGCAACGGCGCCCGGCAACTTTCTTCCCCTGGCGGCGCTGCGGCGCCGCCATTCCTCGCGAGGCAAGAAAGCCGCCGGGCGCCGTCAAGCCGCGCTGAAGCGCGGTGCAAGCCCACCACTGCGGCCGTGTGTGGCCGCCCAGGAAGGCCGCGATCGGCGCGGCCTCAGCCTGGAGGCGAAGCCCATGACCGACAACTCCCACCTGCCGACTGCCGAACCCGAGCATGCCGAATCCGCGACCGCCTATCTGATGCAGGAGATGCAGCTCTACGGTTGGCGACCCTATGAGGATGAGCCTGATCATCGGCCCTTGCCCGACGATCGCCAGGCCGCGGGCGCTATCGCGGACACGTTCGATGCGATGGCCGCCACCCTTATCGACACCCGCCTCGAACCCGATCTCGAAGACCTGCTCTGGGGCATCGTCAACGTCTTCCAGCGCGCCGTCGAGCGCGTCGAGCGCGAACTCGACGGCAACGAGGTGAAGCAGAAGCGCCTGCAACGTGAGCAGGACGGCTCCGAGGTCACGGCGCTCGACCTCGAGCGCGCGACCCGCGAAGGCATCACGTTGATCGAACGCCGCGATGCGATGGAGTTCTTCCGCGATGCCGCAGCCGAGCAGTTCCGCACACATATGCGCAAGCCCTGGACGCCGCGCTCCGGCTCCAAGGTCAACCGCAAGCGCCTGACCTCGGCGATTGTCGACAGCCGTGACTTCATCAACGGTCGCCGCTGGGCCGACAAGCAGGTGCTCCTGCCGCCCGGCACGCGCATCGCTGTCTCGGCCGGCCAGGCCTACAATGACGTCGACTTCATCTTCGCCACGCTCGACAAGATCCTGCGCAAGGTTCCCGACATGGTGCTGCTCCATGGCGCAACCGATACGGGCGGCGAGCTCATTGCGGTCCGCTGGGCCGACAACCGCGGCGTGATCGCCGTGCCCTACAAGCCCGACTGGAAGCTCGGCCGTTCCGCGCCGTTCAAGCGCAACGATCGGATGCTCGCGGACCTGCCGAAGGGCGTCGTCGTCTTCCCGGGCACCGGTATCCAGGACAACATGCGCGACAAGGCAAAGACCATGGGCATCAAGGTCTGGGATTTCCGCCAACGCGGCGGCGCGTGAGCGCCGCCTTGTCCGGAGAAGCGGAGGCACCTATGCCTCCGCTTCTCGCTCACCAGCAACCTGGAGAATCTTGTGAACACCAACGACCTTGCCGACCAGATCGCCGCCGGCCACGACCTCAGCAAAACCGATGCGAAGCAGATCGTCGATGCCCTCTTCGTTGCGATCGGCGATGCCGCTGCCAAGGGCGAGGAAGTGTCGCTGCCGGGCTTCGGCAAGTTCAAGGTCAAGGCGTCGCCCGCGCGCGAGGGCCGTAATCCCTCCACCGGCCAGACGATCCAGATCGCAGCCTCGAAGAAGCTGACCTTCGCGCCGGCCAAGGCGATCAAGGACAAGCTCAACGGCTGATCCATGAGCCTCGATACCGTCCGCGCCTTCTTCGCCGAGAAGGCGCCGGACATCCCGATTATCGAACAGGCTGCCAGCACCGCGACCGTCGCCGAGGCGGCCGCGACGCTTGGGGTCGAGCCCGGGCGTATCGCCAAGACGCTCTCGGTCAGGATCAACGATCGCGTGGTGCTGATCGTCGCGCGCGGCGATGCCCGGCTCGACAACCGCAAGTCCAAGGCGGCGTTCGGCGGACGGCCGCGCATGCTCGGCGCCGACGAAGTCGCGACCTTGACCGGTCATCCGGTCGGCGGTGTCTGTCCGTTCGGGCTCGCCAATCCGCTGCCGATCTATTGCGATCTGTCGCTGAAGGATTTCGATACGATCTACCCCGCGGCCGGCTCGCGCACGGCGTCGGTCCGACTGTCGCCGGACCGCCTGGTCGCGCTCACCGGCGCCGAATGGGTCGACGTCTGCCAACCGCCTGCCGCGCTCTGAACCCCATGCAGTTCATGCAGCGGATGAGGATCATTCGGTACAGTCTCCTGGCCGTCTTGCTGGCGCCATCGATGACACCGGCGGCGGCCGAAGCCCCGATATCGGGCCGCGCCCGTGTGATCGATGGCGACACTTTCGATATTGGGCGCGAGCGAATCCGTCTTCTCGGCATCGACGCCCCGGAGCTGGACCAGTCGTGCGTCGCGGCCGATCGGCGCAGCTGGCCGTGCGGCCAGCGTGCCGCCGCGGCGCTGCGCACCTGGCTCGGAGATGCACCGGTGCGCTGCGTCCCCGCCTATCGCGATCGCAATGATCGAGCTGTCTCGCGCTGCACCGCGCGCGCTCGCGACATTGCCCAATGGCTCATCGCGAGCGGCTGGGCGCTCGACTATCCGCGTTACAGCAATGGCCAGTATCGTGCGCAGCAACAGGCAGCGCAGCGCCAGCGTCTTGGCGTCTGGACCGGCACGATCACCCCGCCTTGGGAATGGCGTGCGGCCCATCCCCGCACGATCCGGTCCGCGGCGCCACCTGATCCGCGCTGCCCCTTCAAGGGCAACATCAATGCTGCCGGCAGCCGGATCGTTCATGCGCCCGGGCAACGCGACTATGATGCCGTGCGGATCGATACCGGCCGCGGCGAGCGCTGGTTCTGCTCGCTGGACGAGGCCCGTCGCGCCGGTTGGCGTCCGGCCATTCGCTGATCCCTCGCCAAGGCGCGTCCTGATCAGCCGATGCGGGGCTGGTGAGCGGCCGCGATGGTCCCGGTAAGGCCGGTGCGCTCTCCGGATGGTCCCGCCGACCTTACCGTCCTCTCGATGATCATGCCGTGCGTTTCCGCCATAATCCGGTCCGGGGCGCTGGATCTCGCGCGTCTCGGCTTCATGTTTTTGGAGCGCATTTCTGCACCACTTGCGGCGCTGAAAACCGGATGATGCCGTCAACTGATCTCGGCCTTGTCGCTCCCGACATTGCCTTCCGACCAAGCTGCGCCCCGACTTGCGCAGTGATGAAAATGTGCAGCCGCTTGCCTGATCGAGCGTCTTCACCGGGCTGCCGCGTCGGTTCCGGCGAAGGAAGCGAGGGGGCCGCCAGTGTCGCTCGGTGCCCCGCCGAGGCACGCATCCCCCCGACCAGATGAGCCCCTAAGTCCGCGCGGTTTCCGCCCGCAACCCCTGCGGCTCCGGACCGGGTTGGCGCTGCGCGCCTGCCCGCACCACTCCGGGCCTTAGGGGTCAAGCCGCCGCGCCCGCGCGGCGGTGCAGGCGGCTCCCGTCGGCCTTGGCCGGGGCTCTGTCGGAGGGACGGTCCCTCGGACGGAGCAACGGAGTACGAACAATGGAAAACCTCGTCATTCTCGCCGGCAATCTCGGCGCAGACCCCAAAAGCCGCATGATCCAGGGCGGCACCAACATCGCCAATTTCATGCTCGCGACGTCGCGCCCCTGCTATTCCGAGGGCAAGGTGCTCCGGGACCAGAAGGGCTACGTGGTCAAGGATACCGAGTGGCATCGCATCACGGTCTTCAACGGTCTCGCCAAGACGGTCCAGGAGCACTGCGCCAAGGGCATGAAGGTGATGGTCCGCGGCCGGATCCATTACACCAAGTGGACCGATCCGGACGGCGTTGAGCGCTACGGCTGCGAGATCATCGCCGATGATGTCCGGTTTCTCAGCCGTGGCAAGCCCGCTCCGGAAGGCCGCGACGATAGCCCCACCAGCGACATCAATCCCGCTGCCGGTTCCGGCCCGGGCGGCTTCAACGACCTTGACGACGACATCCCGTTCTGAGGCGCGCGCATGGCCCGGCGGCGACCGCCGCCGGGCCCCGCTGTCCTTCCAGCATCCGCCATTCCAGATCCACGGGAGGCTTTTATGAGCCGTCACCAGGTCACCTTCATCTCGGTGGGACGAACCGACGAGAATGCGATCATCGGCTACGACCCACCGCTTCGCACCTTCTTCCTCCAGGCCTTTCGCGATGCCGAAACCGGCGTGCCCGACCTCTGGCTCGGGACCCGGCTCGCGCAATTTGCCAGCCTGCCGCAGCTCCTCGGTGAACTGCACGTCCAGGGCTACGCGATCGGCACAGGTTTCACCGATGCGCTCATCGACACGCTGATCATCGAGGCGAACCAGCCTTCCTATCGCAGCGTCGGCGAGCGCTTCGGGCTCCTCAGATAACCGACTATCAGGCCGTCGCGGGTACGTCCGCGGCGGCCTTGTTGGGGGCCGAGCGGTGCACTTTCATGCTTCCTGTCGTGAGCAAATCTCCCGGCCTTGAGCAGAAAAAGGCGAGGGCAGGGGGAGGATTTTTGCTCGGGCTTGCCCAGTATCCGGCACTGCACGACCCGCCTCAAGGACGGCGGAGCCCCACCATTTTTCGTGGGCGGGCGATGCAAGTGCCTCATGCATTGCGTCGCTCTTCCGCCCACGAAAAATCGTGACCCCCACCGCCGCTGACGCGGCCGCTGCGCGGTCCTTGACCCGGGCCGCGCAGCACCGGGCTCGCCTCCTGTCGAACGACAATCAGGAGACGATCCATGACCATCGAACAGCAGATCGAGGAACTTCGCGCGGAGCTTTCGTGGTGCGATGACACGACCGAACGCGCTCAGATCGAAGCCGAACTCGAGACCGCGAAGGCACAGCTTGCGACGCTCGAACGGCACGATTGAAGGCACGCAAAGGGCCTCCGGACGGCGCTGGCCAAGCGTCGTTCGGGAGCCCTTTTGCGTCCTCGCGTGGGTGGGCGGGATGAGCGGCGGGGGGACGGGGGGAGAGTGGGATCGGACGACAGGGGAGGGGGATTAGGAGGGCAAGATAGAAGGAATATCTCGCGATATTCCAAGTTGTTGTCTGCACATCGTTTTTTGGAAGGAGTTGCGAGACTCCGCTTTTTAGCGCGAGACACGGTTAGCAGAAATGGCGGATTTCTGCGGGTTTCCGGGCAAAACCGCGAGACACCTTGCGCGTTTGTGAGGAAAGCCCATTGTTTGCCTCGGGGAGCGTCGTTCCAGCCTGGAAGGATGCCGATATGCACGACGAGGAGTTCCCACTTCGTCGTTGGCGATGTGTGATGATTCAATAAGATGCCGTCGATAAAGCTCTCCCTGTTGGCGAAACTCAACGGCTCGAAGCTCTGGAAGTGGAACTCCTCTACGACGACGCATGCCCGCGGCAGTTTCCGCTGATTCCAAGTTCCTCAATTCGACTGGGGCCGGGTAGGGCCGCGGCCGATAAATTATGCAATGTCTTGTCAGGCCGCTTTCCGCGCAATCGACGGAATTGCGGCCTTCCGGCAGGGCATGGATACGATCACCGACGGTGCGTGTGTCGCGTCGGCGCTTGGCCAAAGTGGCGGCGGTAGGCGGCGGTGACGGCCGCCGCGCTGGTAAAGCCGACCTTGTATCCCGCCTCGGCGATGCCCAGGCCATGTTCGCCAATTAGGATGCGGGCCATCTCAAGCCGGCGCTTGCGGACATAGCCGAAGATCGTCGTGCCGCATGCCTGCTTGAAACCCGCCTGAAGGCTGGTGACGTTGCTGCCGACCATCTGAGCGAGCTCGAGTGTCTTGGGCGGTTTGATCAGCGATGCGTCGAGAATGTCTCGCGCGTCGCGCAGCCGCTCGGCGCGCCGGCGGCCCAGCGATCGACAGAGCTGCCCGTGCTCGCGCAACCGCGCGCTCGCCTCGACGACGAAGCGCAGCACGAGGCTCTCCTGATAGAGCCGTCCCAACTGGCCGCCGTAGCTCTGATGGAACATATCGTTCGCGAGCGTGGCGAGAATGGACCCAGGCTGCGTCACGACTGCATCGCCGCCCGGTTCGATCAGCGCACGGATTTCCGCCAGCCCGCAGTCCGAGACGCTATCCTCAAAGCGTTCGAAGAAGGCGGGTTTGATCGTGAGGGCGAATGCGTGTTTGCGTCGGCCGGCACGATAATGCCGCCTGCATGGCGTCGGTGCGCTGAACCCGATCAGCAGGGCTTGTCCAACAACGTGCTCAATCGCCGGCCGTCCGGGGAGCAGCATCGGCTCGCTCTCGCCCTCGAGCAGGAGCGCGCACATCAGGGAGCGGCCTACTTCCGCCTCGAAGCTGCCGTCGTAGAGATGGACCAGGTCCTGGCATGTGATCTCAAGGCCCGGCTGCACCTCGCTTGAGACCATCGTGCCTCGCATCATCGGCGCATCGACCTGGATCGTCGCCGGCATCTCGACGGCAACGTGCATCGCTCGGTCGGCAGCTTCCCGGAGAAGCTCGGAAGCCGAAAACTCGCCATCCACCCTGATGGATGCGTGCTTCATAACGGATCGGACCCTTCTCGCTTTTTTGCGACAGTTTTCGAATGTCTCGCGATAGTCCGCCCGATAGCAGATCATCCTGTCCATTGCTAATGCGAACGAGTCGCATGCATTGGCGGTGGTGAGAACGCTCGCCCCGCCCGGCGCTGTTACGCGGCGCGCGCGATGGCTCCTCGTCCCTCGACTGCGCCGCACAGGCTAAGTCAGGGGTCATCGTTCATGCCGTTCCGTCCGTACCTGTTGTCGAGCATCGCTGTTCTCGCCTCCGTCCCGATCAGCGCGGCCTGCGCGCAGGACCGTGGCGCGAGCTCGGTCGACGAGATCGTCGTGACGGGCGAGAAGTCCAATCGCAGCCTGCGCGATACGGCGTCCAGCGTCTCGGTTGTGACCGACGAAGACGCCGAGCGCATGGGCGTTTACGGGACGAACGAACTGCTCGATCGCATGACGAACCTCGTCAACGTCAAGCCTGGCAACAGCGCGCCGACGGTGCGCGGGATCGACGGCACGGGGCCGGCCACGGGCACGGACGCCTTTTTCGCGGGGACGCGCCCCCGGCTGAACTATCAGATCGACGGCCGCACGCTGGGTTTCAACGAGGCGATCTTCCAGAACGGAACCTTGTGGGACATCGGGCAGGTCGAGGTTTACCGCGGCCCCCAGAGCACCCTGCAGGGCCGCAATGCGATTGCCGGCACGATCGCCATACGCACTGCCGATCCCACGTTCCATTGGGAGGGCAGGGCCAGGCTGCTCATCGGCAACCAGGGCGAGCGGCAGGTCTCGGGCGCGCTTTCGGGGCCGATCGTACAGGACCGGCTCGCCTTTCGGCTCAGCGCCGACTTCCGCCGGTCGGAGAGCTATGTCGAGTTCACGCCCTATCCGGAGGAGGCCCATCCCGATCGCTTCCAGAACCTGACCCTGCGCGGCAAGCTGCTCTTCACGCCAACCGAGGACATCCGCTCGCTCGTGACCCTGTCCTACGTCGACGGGCGGTCGCCGCAGTCGGAATTCGTGCAGGGACCCGACTATAGCCGGAAGCTGGCGCAGACTGCCGAGCAGCCGGTGTTCCGCTCGCGCAATACGACCGGCATATGGGATACGAGCTGGAAGGTCAGCGACGCCGTGACCTTGCAGGCCTATCTGTCGGCCACCGACTTCCGCACCGACCGCTATTCGCCGGCTGGCCTGGGCAACGTCCGGATCGACGGCAAGGAATATGTCGCCGAACCCTTCATCCGCCTGCGTTCGGCCGATGACCGCTTCAGCGGCTTCCTGGCGGCCTATATATTCCGCACCCATCAGGCCGAGACGATCGACCTCTACGGCGGCGGCGCTTTCCGCGACCGCACCGAGACCACGGCCGTATTCGGCGAGTTTACCGGCAAGCTCACCGATGCGCTGACGCTGGTTCTGGGCGGTCGCTACGAGGTCGAGCATCGTTTCCGGCAGGGCTATGTCGGACCCTTGTTCGACATCGACTTCGACGAGACCTATCGCGAGTTCCTGCCCAAGGCGACGCTGTCGCTGCGGGTTAGCGATGCGGTCACGGTCGGCGTCACCGCCGGGCGCGGCTACAATGCCGGCGGCGCGGGCTTCACCTATTACGCGCCCTATCAGAGCTATACTTACAAGCCGGAGTTCGTCTGGAACTATGAGGGCTTCCTGCGCGGGTCGCTGGCTGGCGGCAGGGTGACGCTTACTGCGAACATCTTCTACAACGACTACAAGGGCCTCCAGCTTCCGCGCAGCGTCGGCGCGCTGTCGACGGTGATCGACAATGCGGACAAGGCGACGACTTACGGCGCCGAGGCCGGGATCAGTTGGAACCCGTCAAAGGGAAACCGGATCTATGCCAATGTCGGAATCCTGAAGACCAAGGTGGACCGCTACGCCAACGACCCTTCGGTGCAGGGCAACGATTTGCTCCATGCGCCGGCCTTCACGAGCGACGTCGGCTTCAATTTTTCGCCGGACGGCAAGTTCGAGATGGGCGGCGATGTCCGCTACACCGATTCCTATTATTCGGATGTGTTCAGCACGGCGCGCGGCAAGGTGAAGCCTTATGCCGTCGTGAATGCGCAGCTCGCCTACAATCTCGGGCCGGCCAGGCTGTCGCTCTCGGTCCGCAACCTTCTCAACAGTGCCCATCCGATCGATTATTTCATCTATGGCGGGACGATCTACGGCGCGACCATCCTTCAGCCGCGCACCGTAACCGGCGGCATCGAGCTCAGGTTCTGATCGGGGCCGGGCGATGGCGATGTCGCAACCCGCGATCCGGCGATGGTATCTCGTTCATAAATGGACGAGCCTCGTCTGCACGGCGTTTCTCCTGCTTCTCTGCGTGACCGGGCTGCCGCTGATCTTCCATGAGGAGATCGATGGGCTAACGCGGGCGCCGACCGTCTCGGCTGTGATAAGACCCGCGCCGCCGCCCAACCTCGACGCCATCGTCGCCAGGGCGCTGGCTGAACGTCCGGGCGAGGTGATGATGTTCCTCTCCCACGATCCGGACAAGCCGATCTGGTATGCGATCACAGCGCCACGGGTGGACTCGCAGGAGGACCAGACCCACATCGCCCAATTCGATGCGCGGACCGGCGAACTGCTGAAAGCGCCGCCGCTCGATACGGGCGTGATGCACTTCCTGCTCGAGCTGCACAGCAGCCTGCTGCTCGGCTTGCCCGGCGAAATGGTCATGGCGCTGGTCGGGCTGGTCTTCCTGGTCTCGCTCGTTTCAGGCGCCGTCGTCTATGCGCCCTTCATGCGCAAGCTGGCCTTCGGGACCGTGCGCAAGGGGCGCAGCAGCCGCGTCAAATGGCTCGATACGCACAACGTGGTCGGCATCGTCGCACTGGCCTGGCTGACGGTCGTCGGCGCCACCGGCGTGATCACGGCCCTGTCCACGCCGATCGCCGGCCTCTGGCAGATGGGGCAGCTTGCCGAGATGACCGCGCCTTACAAGAACGCACCCCCGCTGCGCCGTCTCGGATCGGTCCATCAGGCGGCGCGGGTCGCCCGCGCCGCTGCGCCCACGATGTCGGTCAGCATCATTGCATGGCCCGGCACCTTCTTCAGCTCGAAGCACCATTATGCCGTGTTTCTGAGCGGCGACACGCCGCTGACCAGGAAGCTCATCAAGCCCGCGCTGGTGGATGCCGAGACGGGCCAGCTCACCACAATCCAGGAGATGCCGCTCTACGTGAAGACGCTGTTCCTCTCGCAACCGCTCCATTTCGGCGATTACGGCGGCCTGCCGCTCAAGATCGTCTGGGCGCTGCTGGACATTGCCGCGATCGTGGTACTCGCCACCGGCATCTACCTCTGGCTCGGTCGCCGTCGCGTGCCCATCGAAAAGCGCATCCTCGAACTCAACAGCGGCGGCGTGCCGGAGGCAGCGGAATGAGCGAGCGCAAGACCGTCTCGCAAACCACCTGGCGCATCTTTCGCTGGCCCCTGCTGATCGGGGTCGTGAGCGTCATTGGCCTCCTCGCCGCACTCGTCGGCGATGGCTGGTATGATGTGCTGTCCTGGTTCTGCCTCGGCTCCTGCGTTATCCTCATGGTCTTGGCATGGCGAGGGTGGCTCGCGAGATGACTCGCGTCCGCCGTCCGGATCCGTTCGCGGTCATCGAGGACGGGCGCATCGCGACGGTGCTTCGCCGGCTTTACCGCGAGGCCAATCGCCAGCACTTCTCCGTCGTCCGCCATCTCTCTCGTCATGCGCTGTCGTTCTTGCGGGGCCGGGCGGTGGACTTTCCGATGTCGGAAATGGCCGGTTTCTGGGGCGATAAATATATCGCCATCGTCGAGCCCCAGGGCGCCTTCTGCTACCTGACCGCCCGCGCGCGCCAAGCCCGGACGGTGGTCGAGTTCGGCACCTCGTTCGGCATCTCGACACTTTGGCTGGCCGCCGCCGTCAAGGCCAATGGCGGCGGTGTCGTGGTCACTACCGAGATCGTGCCCGAGAAAGCCGCCATCGCGCGCCGCAATTTCGAGGAGGCGGGGGTTGCGGACCTGATCGACCTGCGCGTCGGAGACGCGCTCGATACGCTGCGTGATGAGCCGAGCGGCATCGACTTCCTGCTGAACGATGGTTTCCCCATGCTGGCGCTCGATATCGTGCGGCTGCTCGCGCCGCGCATGCGGGCCGGCGCCGTGGTGCTGACCGATGATGTCGGTGGGCTGGCAGGCAACTTCCGGGACTATGTCGCCTGGCTGCGCGATCCGAAGAACGGCTTCGTTTCCACCCTGCTGCCGCTCAAGGGCGGCAGCGAACTTTCGGTACGGAGATAGAAATGACCGACACCGGCTCGCTCCGCTGGCTGCGCCTGGCCGGCATCGCCGGCATCATCGGAGCGATCCTGTGGACGCTCGGCGATGCGCTCATTGTCGGCGCGAAGGCGAACGGAGCAGATTATCCTTTGCTGTTCCAGACCTATGCGTCCCGGATCGACGTAGATTTGGCGGCTGCAACGGTTCCCTCCTCCGAGGCGCGCCTCGCGGCCGGCGCCCTCGTCGCAGACGTCGGAATCGTCTTCTACCTCGTGGGTAGCTGGCATCTGTTTCGCGGCCTGTTGCCTGCCGGACGCAAGTGGGCCTGGCCCGTCTTCGCGTTGTTGGTTTGCGGCAACGCCTGGTCGCCGCTGGGCCACGCCGCCTTTTACTATCTGGGCATGGCCTACAAGACGGTGCTCGTGACGCCGCCGGCAGCGCACCAGGCCCTGATCGAGCTGGCCGCGCGGTTCCATGGCGTGCTGCTCGTCGCCTGGCTGCTGCCGATCGTGACGCTGGGTCTTGCGCTGATCGGGCTCGGTGTCGCCATCGCAACGGGCCGGACTGCCTGGCCGCGCTGGTTCGCCCTCGTCGCCAACCCGGTATCGCTGGTGCTGATCGGCACGGCCATCCCGCTCGTCATGCCCGAGCCGATCAAGACCGCGCTCGGCGGCGCAGCCTTCAATATCGGTTGGCTGATAATCTATCTGATCTCCACCATCCTGCTGTGGAACGGCGGTCGAACGCGCGAGCGGCGCGGGCAGGGCATCCCCGAGATTCCGTTCGAACGGCCCGAGCCGACGGCCGGCTACAGGCGGCGTCTGGCGAGAAGCGGAGGTTGATCCGGTTCTTGCGGAACGATCTCGCCCGGGGCGGTGCCCCGGTGATGGCGATCGCTCCCCTGGCCGATGGCGCAATCACGATGGCCCAACCTGCCTGTCGATGCGGCAGCGAGTGCCGGCGCCGCCCGCCCCGCGCGTCCGGTAGTCGCTCGGCGCTTCGCCCATCGCGGCGCGGAAGGCCTTGGCGAAGGCGGAAGGGCTTTCGAAGCCGCAGCGGGCCGCGATCGCGATGATCGGCTCGTCGGTCTCGCCGAGCAGGGTGATGGCCTGGAGCAGGCGGCTGCGCTGGCGGTAGGCTTCCCAGGTCAGCCCGGTCTCGGCGCGCAGGTGGCGGCGCAGCGAGCGTTCGGACATGCCGGCGATGGCGCAGATTTCCGCCAGCTTGGCCTGGCTGTGCCGCGCCGTGTGGTCGAGCGCGCGCTTGAGCCGGGGATCGGCGCAGGCGGGCAGGAACAGGCCGGTCTCCTGGCTCTCGATCCATTCCTCGCAGAGCGCGGCGAGCGCGGTGTAGAAGGCGCGGCGCACCGGGCTTTGCGGCCTGTGCAGCGGCCAGCGCGCCGTTTCCCGCATCATCTCGCGCATCAGGGGCGTGACGATCAGGCTGCGGATGCGCCTGCCTGGTTCCGCGATCATGTCGCTATTGAAGAAGATCGAGACCGACGGCGTCCGGTGGAGGTGCGCGAGGTGGGCGACCTGTGCGGGAATCCAGGCCGCGAGCTGTTGCGAGATCAGGTGGCGGCCGTCCTCGGCTTCCAGCTCGATCGCGCCTTCGAAGGTGAAGAAGAGCTGGTGCATGTCGTGGAAGTGCCAGTGCGAATCCATCTCCAGATGGTCGCTGCGCAGCGAGCCGGGGCGCGGTTGCCGGCCGGGCGGATACATCCGCAGGAAGGTGGCGTCGGCGGGGCGGGGGGTATTCGGCACGTCGTCGGGCTCGGGCCATAGCACCCGCGCCATCTCGCCATGTTCGGAGGCCCTGTCCCAGCGCTGCGCCATCGCTTCAGCCTGCGCCGTTTGGGACAGAATGCAACCCTCGCGATTTTGGCCGGTCAGGACGCGCGGTTGGCCGATCGGGACGCGCGCCGCTTGATCCGTGGGCATAGGCTGGCCCCATAGGAACGGGAGAAGATTGCAGTGCGCGAGCCTCGCGAATACCGTACGCCGGGCGGCCTCGGCGTATACCGGTTGCAGCCGGCGATCGGCGCGGTCGTCTCGGGCATCGACCTGGCGGAGCCGCTCGCGGAGGCGGCGGCGGAAGACCTTCGCAACGCGCTCCATGCCCACGGCGTGATCTTCCTGCGCGGGCAGGGGCATATCGGCTTCGCCGAGCACCTCGCCTTCGCCAGACTGTTCGGGGAGCCGATCGAGGACGGGCCCGATCCGGATCGGCCGATGATAACGCCGGTTCGCTCCAAAGCCCGCAGCCGCGAGGGCACGGCCTCCACCTGGCATACCGACGGCTGCTACCTGCCGGTTCCGCCCGCGGTCTCGATCCTGCGCGCGATCGATCCCTGTCCGTTCGGCGGGGATACCCTCTGGGCCAGCGCCGTCGCCGCCTATGCCGGGCTGCCCGACGAGCTCAAGGACCGGATCGACGCCCTGCAATTCCGCTCCTGCCTGGCCGAGCGGATGCCCAGGAACAACGCCACGTTCGGCTCGGCTGAGAAGTGGGAGCAATTGCGCGCCAAGTATCCGCCGGTCCGGCAGCCGGTGGTCAACGTCCATCCCGTCACCGGCGCGCGGGCGCTCTATGCCAACCAGACCTGGTCGATCGACATCGACGGCATGTCCGTTCCCGAAGGCCAGGCCCTGATCGAGCGCCTGTCGCGGGAATACGGCCGCCCCGAATACCAGGTCCGTTGGCAGTGGGAGCCGGGCGCCCTGGCGATCTGGGACAACCGCCTGGTCATGCACTACGGCGTGCCTGACCAGACCACCGACCGCTACCTCGAGCGCATCTCGGTCAGGGACGGCCCGATCCTCGGCATCGCCGACTTCGCCGCGCGGTCGGCCGACCTGCAACCCGCCTGATCCCCCATCACCCGGAGAAAACCCATGAAAATCTACCCCTTCAACGGCAAGACCCCCACGATTGGCCGCAACAACATGATCGCCGATACCGTGGTGCTGATCGGTGACGTCACCATCGGCGACGATTGCTCGATCTGGCCGGGGGTCGTGATCCGCAGCGACACCACGCCGATCGTCATCGGCAACAACGTCCACATCGAGGAGAACTCGATCCTCCATACCTCGACCCACATCGAGGACAACGTGATGATCGGCCACGGCTGCTGCATCGAGGCTTTCGTCGGCCACGATTGCATGATCGGCAACACCGCCTCGCTGATGCCGATGTCGCGGATCGGCGCGGGCAGCGCGGTGGCGGCGGGCTCGACCGTGACCGACTTCACCGAGATTCCGGAGAACTCGTTCGTCACGGGCAGCCCGGGCAAGGTCCATTCGACGATCGATCCCGGCAACCCCAAGCATGCCATGCGCATGGCCCGGACCTACATCGACGGCGAGCGCGGCATCGCGGCCCTGGCCAAGAGCTATATCCGCCAGGGCCTCTGGGCGGTGAACTGCGACGAGGAGATCCCGGCGTGAGCGAGGCGGCGGAGCTCGACGCGCCCCAGGCGGATACCGGCCTGCCGGGCCCGCTAGACGGCATCCGCGTGGTCGACTGGACGATCTGGCAGCAGGGCCCGGTCGCTGGCGCTATGCTGGGGGACCTCGGCGCCGAGGTGATCAAGATCGAGGAGCGCGAGCGCGGCGACGGCGGCCGCGCGATGCTCAGCTTCGACGACGGTAAGTCGCCCTATTGGGAGATGAACAACCGCAACAAGAAGAGCCTGGCGATCGATCTCAAGAGCGAGGAGGGCGTCGAGCTGGTCCGCAAGCTGATCGATCGGTCGGACGTGTTCGTCCAGAACTTCCGGCCCTCCGTGGCCGAGAAGATCGGGCTCGACTACGAGACGCTGAAGGCGCGTAACCCCCGGCTGATCTACTGCTCGGCGAGCGCTTTCGGGCCGGAAGGGCCGGAGCGCCGCTCGCGCGCCTACGACCTGCTCGGCCAGGCCCGCTCGGGGTTCCTGCTCCGCACGGGGCACGAGGACGAGCCCGATACGCCCGATGGCGGCCTGGCCGACCAGATGGGCGCGATCATGCTGGCCTATGGCGTCCTTGTCGGCCTGATGGCGCGCGAACGGCACGGGGTGGGGCAGAAGGTCGATACCTCGCTGCTCGGCTCGATGATGTGGCTGCGCGGCTTGCCGATCGTCCTCTCGCTGATGCGCGAGGGTGGGCAGCAGGCGAAGTCCGAGATGGCCAGGCACATGAAGTCGAAGGTTCCGACGCGGAAGGACCCCGGCAATCCGCTCTGGAACACCTTCAAGTGCGCGGATGGCAAGTGGCTGGCGCTTGCCTGCGTCGCCACCGATCCGCACTGGCCCGTGGTGATGGAAGCGCTCGGCAACCCGCCCGAGCTGGCGGACGAGCGCTGGAACGACCACTGGGGCCGCTGCGCCAACGCGCGCGAGGCGACCGAGGTGCTGGACCGCATCTTCGCGAGCCGGCCCCGGCAGCACTGGCTCGATCGGCTGGTGGGCCTGAACGACCTGCCGGTCAGCGCGATCAACACGACCGAGGAGGCGGCGAACGATCCCCAGGCGCTGGCCAACGGCTATGTCACCGAGCTCGATCATCCCTCCTATGGCACGATCAGGCTGCCCGGTTTCCCCGTGACCCTGTCGGAGACCCCGGCGCGCATCCGCCGCCAGGCCCCGCAATTCGGCGAGCATACCGAGGAAGTGCTGATCGACCTGCTCGGCCTGGACTGGGATGAACTGGCGCGGCTCAGGGACGCCAAGGTGATCTGACGCAGCCATGCGGAGGGGAGGGGCGCATGGCCGAGATCGATGTTCGAGGCCTTACCGCTTCGGCTCCAGCGCGCGCGACGCGTAGGAGCACAGCAGGGCCCATGCGGCGCCTGCGCCCCAGCCCGCGACCACGTCGCTCGGCCAGTGGACGCCGAGATAGACGCGCGAGCAGCCGACCAGCAGCGCGAGCGTGATCGCTACGGCCATCAGGTAGATGCGCGGGCCTCGTGCGGTCTCCGCGCCCGCGAGAAGGACGCCCAGCGTCAGATAGATCATCGCCGCGTTCATCGCGTGTCCGCTCGGGAAGCTCGCGCTGTTCACTTCCACCAGGTGCGGGACCACGTCGGGCCGGAGCCGGACGAAGACTGCCTTGAGCAGCGAATTGGCGAGGGCGCCCGAGACGATCGAGGCGGCGAGCATCAGGGAGGTTCGAGTCTTCCTGGCCGCGACGAGGTAGCTTGCGGCGAAGACCGTGATCAGCGTCAGCACGGCGAAGCTGCCCAGGGCGGTGATGTCGATCATCGCCAGCTTCAGCCATTTCGGGCCGATCGGCACGGAAAGGTTCGCGGGATCGCGCAGGGCGAGCAGGATTCGCCGGTCGTAGGCGAGGGTTTCGCCCTCCATGACCTCGGAAGCGAACTTCAGGAACGCCAGCGAGATCAGGGCGATGACAAGGAACGCGATGAGCAGCTGCCGGTAAGGGGCTATGGAGGCGACAATTTTCTTCTCGTGGAAAGCCAATTGGCACCTCGGCGTGCTGCCCTGCCGTGGCGCGGTGTGCGCTTGCGGAC